>VMHT01184838.1_pt1 | contig 38455 bp, 49 predicted proteins | sample 4693611 | NCBI WGS metagenome assembly VMHT01 (sample SAMN12280063, study PRJNA550983) | marine metagenome | isolation source: seawater sampled from same location over 5 years 0.02-0.2 micron viral filtrate | place: USA: collected off the coast of southern California halfway between the port... ...
AAGAGACGTACAAAGAAATGATGCAAATGCGTCGGGACATCAGAGCTAAACGTGAACAGTTGATCTACCGACAGAGACGAAGACAACGAAAAATGCTAGATGTATCAGCAATAGTTACGGGGTTACTTGTTTCTGCTGGGATTGTCTGGACTACCATTAGTATTATACAGGGGTTGAATAATGGATGAGTCTGCAAAACAAATAGTTGATGTCATGAGTGTTGGTACTATGCTAGGCACTCTTGGTGCAATGCTACCGCCTATATCTGCTCTGTTTACTATTGTATGGGTAGGTATACGTATATGGGAAACAGACACAGTACAGAACTTTAGGAACAAAAACTAACATGTGGACAGCACTTATTGGCCCTATAGCTGGACTTGCTAAGAACTGGATTAACAACAGACACGAGCAGTCACAAGCTAAACACGTAGCTAAGATGGAAGTTATTAAGAACACGGCTACGTGGGAACAAGAGATGGCTGCTGCCAGTGCTACTTCGTGGAAAGACGAGTGGTTTACTGTGGTACTGTCGTTACCTCTGTTAGCTGTGTGTTACGGAGTTGCTATGGATGACTTGAGTATTATGCAACGTGTAGGTTTAGCTTTTGTTGAACTAGATAAATTACCTGAGTACTACCAGTACTTGTTGTACGTTGCAGTCACAGCCAGCTTTGGCATACGTGGTGCTGACAAGCTGATGCAAATAAAGGGTGGTAAGTAACAATGGTTATGGAAACGTATTACCCTTCAGACTTTGAGGATCAGGACGATTTTGATAGCTTTTTACGAAGGTTTATAGATCAGTGGCACGCCGGGGTGCCTTCTTCTCAATACTTTGACGCAGCGCCGCCACGAGAATATCTTGAATCTATATTAGGTCCACTCCCAGCGGGTGCTGAGGAGTACCGCTATAGTGACTTAAATGATAACGGAACAAACGACCTTTATGCCGTAGATGCTAACGGTGACCCACATACTGTTTATTCGTACGATGACAATAACGAGGTTGAATCAACAGTCTACACCGACTACCTCAGAGACACTATTTACGGCGGTGTTGCACCACAGACTTGGGAAGACGTAGAAAGAATACTTAAGGCAGAGGGTTACGACGACGAAGCCATAAAAGAAGTTAGAGGTAGCATCAAATGCCTCACCAAGGCTAATGAAATAAAATGCGACACCGAAAAATTCCAAGGAAGCGTAGTTCTAGCAGGAATTCTTAATAACAGCGGTTACGACGGAAGCTGGTGGGACGTAAGACCTACAGCGGGTCAGCCGTGCCAAACTGATGACGGAAAGCAAGGAGAGTACGACACAAATGGCGGCTGTACTCCTAATGAGTATCAGGAAGGGGATAGCTGCCCTACGGTTCCTAACGGACCTAAAGATGGTATTATAGAAAACGGTGTGTGTGTTGGCGGCGATGATGATGACTCCGACACTAGTTGTATAGTTATTAATCAAGAAAACGCTGACGAGTGTGGATTTGTAATTGACGAAAACGGAAACTTACTAGACAAGGGGGATAGAGACCCTGACGAAGACTCTGTAGCACCTTTTTACACTAATTGCGGGGGTGGCATTTTTGCAGAAACAAAAGAAGATTGTCCTGAAATGGAAGGAACAGGAACTGGAATTGGGAACTGTTCAACCATTAATGCTGAAAACGCTGACGAGTGTGGTTACGAAATAACCAGCGATGGACAGCTAATTCCTAAAGATTTAAGTGGTGCTCCAGGAGATTACCCTAATTACGATAATTGCGGTAATGGTGTTTTTGTACTTGAAGGTACTGAGTGTCCTGATGTTCCAATAACTTACTCAGAAGAAGAACAAAACACAGCAGAAGCCATCAGGGATTGGGTTGAAGGCAAGATAGGCGAAGTCAAGGACATGACTGTAGATGACGTTTTAGACGTTATCTTTGGTGGTGACGCTTGGGACCCTCAGTGTAAAGACGAAGGTGATCTTTCAAATTGCACAGGCACTGACGGAACTCAAGGAAACAAGTGTTGGAAAGACTGTGTAAACATTAGTGTTCTTGCCGGTATTCCCGGCTTGCCTATGCCTCCCGGCGCTGTAGACATTGGTACGGTTAGAGACTTAGAAAACACAGCAAACGACATAGGCACTACTATTGGAAACATTTTAAACCCCGACACAACCGACGAAAGTTTTATACAGCAAGTAAAAGATTGGGTTACTGGTAAAATTGACGGTATTTTTGGTAACGTAGACGATGTAACCCTTGAACAAATTACCGGATGGATTACAGGAACTTTAGGTAGTGTACTTGGTAGTTTAATACTAATTGAAACAGCAGATGCAACAAACACAGTTACTACCAAAATTAATGAAATATTAGGTCTTCCTTTAACAGACCCTGAAGACGAAAAATGCATTGAAACAGAGTACTTTGAAGCAAACAAAGAAAAGTGTACTGCTTTGGGTTATGTTGACTGTGATGGCGCTTTAGGCGAACAAGGTCAAGAGTTAACTGGTGGAATAATAGGGCCAAACGAAACAACGCAAGGTTGTTCTGAAATACAAAACCCAGACATTGACACAACAAAATGTACAGAAGGAAGCCCTGATAACGATGGAAACTGTATTTGTTCAGATGGTACACCAGAAGACGAAGATGGTAATTGTCTAGACGATACTCCACTAACCCCAGAACAAATCTGTGAGGAAAAAGGTTTAACTTACGATCCTAGTGACTTAAACGCAGACCCTGATGGTTGTGTTAGAGTAGGCCCAGAAGTAAACCCAGAACAAATCTGTGAGGAAAAAGGTTTAACTTACGCTCCTACCGCTCCTGAAGAAGACAGAGATGAAGACGATTGTGTTTCTACTGTTATTTCTGATCAAAGATGTAATGACCCTAACGCTAAAAACTACAATGAGTTAGGAGAATGTGGCGAATGTGAATCAGGGTTTAGAAAAGACCCAAACACGAATGAGTGTAAACCTGACGGACCAACTCTTGATTGTACAACCATAACTTCAGAAAACGCAGCCGGTTGTAAAAAGAAGGACTGTGGGGGCGGTGTCTTTGTAGACGAGGGGGAAGATTGTCCAACTACAGTAAACCCTTGTGACAACCCACAGACAGACCAAGAAAAAAGAAACTGTAGTTGGGTTGCGTGTCCCGACACAGGTGCTTTACACCCGCCGGGAACAGATTTAAATACAGTTTGTGGTGAAAAACGAAAGTGCATAGACGGAAAAGAGCCAGATCCACAAAAAGGATGCCCAGAAGATTGGTGTGACGCTGCGATGACTATAGCACCAGACGAAAACGGTCAGTGTCCTTCAGACCCTCCGTTAGTAAAGTGTCCAGATGGTAGTATGGTCGCTAATGAAAAGGATTGTTACAAAGATACACTAATAGAGTGTCCCGTTAAAAGCGACAGACCCGGAACTATGGTTGAAAACATAGAAGACTGTTATGACTCTGTTACACTAATAGAGTGTCCAAAAGGTACTCCTAATGAAGGGCAAATGGTTGATGATAAAAGTAAGTGTGGTACTACTACTCCTTACACCTGCCCAGACCCTAACGCTACCACAAACGAAGACGGAAGCTGTGGCCCGTGTAAAACTGGGTACGCATACGACGGTGCTGCAGAACGCTGTGTACAGAGTACTACACCAGACCCTTGTTTAAGCGCAGACTACGCCGCAGCTAACCCAGAGCAGTGTGGCACTGGTGATTGTGTTGACTGTACTTGTGCTGAGTACGCCGCAGCTAACCCTGAAGAGTGTGGCACTGGAGGCGGCGGTGATGGCGGCGGCGATGGCGGTGGCGGTGGCATGTTCCGACCACAAGCAGGTGTTCCTCCGACACTAGGTGATCCACAGCTTCTCGCTAGAATGGAGTTTCCCATTGAAAACTTTTTACAACAATATATTGATGGACCTGATAATCAAGACATCAGCATAACCGGATTGTTTGAGGGCTTAGTATGACATATTTAAACATAGTAAACAACGTACTGAGGCGTTTACGTGAAGATACAGTAACTACTATAAGCGCCAACACGTACAGTGCTATGGTTGGTGACTTTATTAACGACGCAAAACAACTCGTGGAGAACGCTTGGGATTGGTCTAATCTCAGGTCTACCCTTACGATTACTACGGCTGCTGATGACTACACGTACTCACTGACGGGCTACCAAGACCAAGGTAAAGTACTCAGTGTTATTAACGACACATCTAACCTCGTGATGCAGTATCAGTCTAAGGATTGGTTTGACGATAAGTACTTAATTAACACACCTGCTTCTGGGGAACCTCAGTACTACACCTTTAGCGGCATAGATGGTTCTGGTGACGCACAGATTGATGTGTACCCTAAGCCTGACGGTGTGTACTCTCTGAAGGTGCACAGTGTAATCAGAAACGTAATCTTGAGTAGCGACTCTGACACACTGGCTATTCCTAATCAGCCTGTGATACACATGGCAGTAGCTCTGTTGGCTCGTGAACGTGGTGAAACAGGCGGTACATCTACACCAGAGTACTTTGCTCTTGCTGACAAGTATTTGTCTGATGCAATTGCTCTGGACGCACAGAAGCACCCTGAAGAAACTATTTGGTACACACCCTAGGAGTACGTATGGCACAGCCACTACAAAGTATTAACTTAGTTGCTCCTGCGTTCCAAGGGATCAACACAGAAGACTCTCCGCTTGCACAGGATACGTCTTTTGCTGAAGTTGCCGACAACGCAATTATTGACAGGCGTGGACGTTTGGCGTCACGTAAGGGTAATGCTGTTGTTACTACAAACAAGACTGTACTAGGTGCTGACTACCTGCACAACGTACACGAGTTCTACGACAGTGCTGGTAACGAAGTAATCTTTAGCACTGGTAACAACAAAATTATGACAGGCACAACTACACTGGTTGACGCTACGCCGGGGTCATATACGATCAGTGCTAACGATTGGAAGATAGTTAACTTTAACGACAAAGCGTACTTTTTCCAGCGTGGTTACGATCCTTTGGTATACGACAACGCTAACGGGTTACGGACGTTTACTGTAGCAAACAGTAGTTCAACAAACGCCACGTTTAAAGCACACGAAGCTATTGCGGCATTTGGTAGGTTGTTTATTGTTGGTAACGCAACTGATTACAACACTATTTACTGGTCTGATTTACTAGACGGCACTAAGTTTACTGGAGGGTCTAGCGGATCTATTGACGTATCTAAGGTGTGGCCTAACGGGTTTGATAAGGTAGTAGCTCTAGCGGCACACAACGGTTTTCTAGTTGTCTTTGGTGAAAACAACACAATAGTCTACGGTGGTGCAGACAGCCCTGCGTCTATGACGTTGCAGGACACTATTCCGGGTGTTGGCTGTGTAGACAGAAAGAGTGTACAAAACATAGGAACAGACTTGTTGTTTCTAACACAGACAGGACTAAGGAGCTTGGGACGGGCTGTTCAAGAGAAGTCCTTGCCTATTACTGATCTGAGCAGAAACATCAAGCAGGAACTGATTGCTAACGTACTGGCTAAAACAACGCCTGTTAGCACAGTGTATAGTCCTGAAAACTACTTCTATCTTTTGTGCTTTCCTGACCTAAACCTCGTGTACTGCTTTGATGTACGAGGCAAACTGGAGAACGGTGCGTACAGGGTAACACGGTGGCCTAGTGTAGACTTTAAGTCTTTTCACAGGGACAGAAACGGTGATGTATACATAGGCACTACGGCTGGCCTAGGAAAATATGACAACTACTTTGACAACGGTAGCATCTATAGATTTAGGTACTTTAGTCCTGGCTTGAGCTTTGGTGACCCATCTAAGATTAAGATGCTAAAGAAGATTAGACCTACGATCATTGGTGGTAACAACGCAGACATCTTTCTCAAGTGGTCTTACGACTTTGAGACAGCAACTAACACTAGCACTTTTAGAACTAGTAGTGCTACTCCCGGTTTCTTTGGGCAGTCTGAATACAACGTAGCTGAGTACTCTGAAGAAGGAACAGTTATTAGTCGTTCTTCTATTAACACAACAGGCTACGGTTCAGTAATCAGCGTTGGTCTTGAGACAGACATCAACGGTTACGCACTGTCCTTACAGGAAATGAATGTACTAGCACTAATAGGTAAAACGCTATGATGACAAATTACAATAAAAACAAAGGTACTTACTAATGAGTCTTTTAAGTGATCTTATCCCCAGTGACATTGAAGACCTGCTGACTGCTGACGTTACTCAAGCAACAGCGCCTGATGTATCGTTCCAACCGTTTACTGTAACTGGTCCGTCAGGAACGATTAAAGCAGATACTGAAGGAACCCAGTATTCTCTAGGAACCACAGGTCAAGCACTACAGAGTGCGCTAGAATCTCAGGCACTCTCTAGGTTTACTGGGCCTAATGTTGGTCTTGGCTTAGACGCCGCTGGTCAACAGTTGTTAGGCATGGGCCAACAACAGCTAGGTATGTCTCCTTTTGGTCTCGCTGGTCAACAACAGGCGGCACAACAAGCGTTTGGCTTAGGTGGTCAGTTCATGGGCCAAGCTGGTATGCCTATGGCTGGCAGAGAACAAGACGTCTATGATCGCATTAGAGCTACACAGCTTGGTGAAGAAGAGAGACAGAGGCTTGCCTTAGAAGAGCGTTTGTTTAACCAAGGTCGTGGTGGTGTACGTACAGCTATGTTTGGCGGCGCACCAGAGCAAATGGCGTTAGCTAAGGCTCAAGAAGAAGCACAGAACCAAGCGTCTCTCATGGCTATGCAACAGGCACAACAGGAACAACAACAACAAGCGGCTATGGGTGCACAGTTTGCTGGCTTAGGCTCTGGCCTAGCGTCACAACGGCAAGCACTAGATGTAGCACAGCAAGCTAGGGCTATGCAAGCACTACAAGGCGGTATGGGACTGATGACAGGTGGTCTTGGGTTAGAACAGGGTCAGCAACAGATAGGCTTAGGAGCGCTTCAGGGCGCTTACGTGCCACAGGCGGCTATGCTCTCTGCGTTCTCTCCTGCACTCAACGTGGCTAGTTTGTCTGACGTTGCACGTAGGCAGCAAGGTGAGCTTGGTCTGGAAACACAGATGGCTAACATTTCTGGTGACGTAGGCCACAGGACAGCACTAGCTAATATGTACGCTGGTTTGTACGGTGGTCTTTTGTCTGCTGGTGGTAGTTTGCTTGGCAAGATTTTTGATTAGAGGATAAATAAGATGGCTTACAATACTGGTGGAATGTTAGCTGAAACAGGACTAAACGTAGGGAAACTGATCGGAGGAGGCTTTGCTGACTTAGGTGCTGGCATAGGCACTGGCGTCGGCGGCATGATGACTCGTCGCAGGGAAAGACAGGGAGCGCAGAACGCACAACAGCAGTTCCAGCAGATTGTTGGCGCTTATAAAGATGATCCTGTTGGAATGATGCGTGAAGCTCAGAAAGCAAAGCTGGATCCTGATACAAACATTCAACAAATGGGTGATATGTTGATGGAAGAGGCCAAGCGTTTGACAGCTTCACAGACTAAAGCTAAAGAAAAAAAAGTAGCGGATACAACGGGAAGAGGCGAAGGAGAGTTAATGGCTCTCGCTAATGATCCTAAGTTTAATTTGAATGACCCAAAGATGCGTAGTGGTTTTATAGGAATGGCTGATTCTTTTGGTGTTTCTCGTAAAAGGGCGATGGAGATTGCTTTAAAAGCCCGTGAAGACGCCGAAAAAGGACAGAGCGACAGCGATTACCGCAAATCTGACGAAGTTATTGTAAGGGACTCAAAAGGTAATAAGTTTATTCAGTACAGCATACAAGACATTAGTGACCCAACCTCCACGCCTGTTATAAAATACGTGCCTATTGGTGATGGGCCAGACAAACCAGTAGGGGACACTACTATAATAAGCATAAGAACAGGTGCTGGTGCTTTTGATAAGCCGGGGATAGCTGGAGAGGTTAGGACAGAACAGCAATTTGCTGATTTAAAAGTAGACGCTACCGCACAGCTTCCAGAGTTAATATCGCAATCACGTATCTTAGATGACGCCGTAGCTGCGTTAGATACAATGGAATCTCAAGGTCTTCCAGAGGTTGTTGTAAATACAATACGGAAAGAATTTGGTGTCCAAGACCCAGACATTGCTGAGTACGAAATGCTAGTAGGTGAGTTGATGTTTTCTCGCTTGAAGCCTTTATTTGGCGGTGTTATTAGTGAGGGCGAAAGAGAAGCTATTATGGGCTTGTACAACAACATGAAAAGAGGTAACCCCGCCAACAAAAGAATTTTAATGCAGCTTCAGGAAAAAGTTAAAGAAACTATTGTTAAATCTAATCTAATACGAAGAGCAGGTTCTTTTGACGATTATAATATGTCACTAGATCGTATGTATCCTACAGAAGAAGAAAAAACAGAACAAAACGTAGTAGACTTTAGCGCTCTGCCCACTCAAGGATAAATAATGGAAACTTATACTGTTACTTTACCTAGCGGGTTACAAATTCAAAATGTGCCTGCAGGAACAAGCCAAGAGGTTTTGAAAGATAGGTTAATTTCGGCAGGAAAAGCTACACTTGCTGATTTTGAAGTTCCTTCTGAAACACCAGACCCTGCGCCTTTCCCTACACTAGAACCTAATTCAGTTGATAGTGAAAGAAAACGAGGGTCTACGGTAGGGACTACCGGAGATGGTACGTCTATTGCGGATGTTGGTCAGTACTTAAAAGAAAACTTAGAGTTAGCTGGTGGAGTCGGAGGCGGTGTTGCGGGAGCAATACTAGGATCACCTGCTGGTCCTATCGGGTCTATGGCGGGTTCTATGCTTCTAAGTGCTATAGGAACTGGTGCTGGATCTCTTGCTTCTGACGAGCTAAAAGGAGAAGACCTTAACTACGCTGAAGCTATGAAAGAAGCCGCAATATCCTTAGGATTTGACGTAGCTACTTTAACGGCTGGTAAAGTTCTTAAGCCTGCTTACGTTTTGGCTAAGAAAAAATTAGGGTTTACTCCAAAAGAAGCCGCAGAGCAGTTGGTTAAGGAGCTAGAGCCAGCAGTCGGTACACAGGCGTCATTAAAGGCTTCTCAAGAAATACTTGAGGAAGGGGGTGCTACCCTTACGCCTTCACAAGTAGGCGCTACTGGTCTTCAGCTAATCTCAGAAAAAATTGGGAGGATCGGGATAATTTCTGGTGGTAAGTTTGACGCTAATGCTAAGTTGGTAAACGAGGCTGTTCAAGACGGGTTAAACGAAGTTGTAAACCGATTAAGCGTTAACTCTTCAGGCACTCCTATTGAGTTAGCAGAGAACCTAATGAGTGTTATTGACGCAGGAAAACAAGCACTAAACAAAAACTATGGGGATGGGCTAGACGAACTTGCGGCACTAGCACCCTCAGGCGCTCGTTTTAACGTGGGAGAGCATATTTCAGCAATAGATAGATTTTTGGCTACAAGAACTAAAGACGGAATTGTGGATTTAGATCCAGCGGCGGTGGCTTTTATTGAGCAAAACCTGCGCCCCATGACGGGAAATAATCTAGCAAGAGGTGTCGGCCTAGATGCGCTGGTTATATTAGATAAACAAATGACTGCACAAATTCGTCAGAAATTTGGTACTCCGGGAACACAATCGTTTAACGCAGATGCGGAACGCCAGTTAGCACAGTTAGCTGAAGAAATGCGTAACGCAACATATAACTCCTTACAAAAAGTAAATCCTGAGTTAGCTTCTCAATATAAAACTTTAAAGGAGGCTTTCGCTTCTGGGAGACAGGGACTATTACCCAAACTTAATGACAACTTTGTAAATCAGGCCGCAAAAGGCAATTACTCCGCTTTAGGAAATACCTTAGCTAATGCAGGAAACGCCAGCCAGATTTTAGCTTTTAAGAAAAGTATGCAAGAGGCTTTTAAGCAAATAGAGAAATCAGGTGCAAAAACAGCAGGACAGTTTATCGCATATGAAGAAGCTGAAGCTCTTTTAAAGAAAGGTTTTTTGGAAAAGTTATTTCCTGAATTAAGCACTGAAGCGTTTAACATTGATAAATATAGTAACTTGGCTCGTAGACTGTCTTCAAAAGGTGAACAAGAAAGATTTAGGGCTGTGCTGGGTTCTGACTTTCCTAGGGTAAAACAGCTTATCAACCTAATGGCAGAAGCCTCAACTAAGCCGTCTGGGAACATTGGCGAATTAGCAATGCGCTCAAAAGAATATCAAGCAGGACGAACGGTAGCTCAAACAGCACTTGGTATTGGCACAGCGGCCCAAGTAGGAGGAGGCATGGGGATGGGTGCTGGTGCTGCCATAATCTTAACACCCATGTTTCTTGCTAAGGCGGCTTTGAATCCAGCCCACGTAAATCGGTTAATCGCTTTTCATAACAAAGAGTTCAAAGACAGTGCCGCTATGGAAGCCGCCGCCTATAGCATCATGGGTAGTGTATTAGACGCTATGACTGATGAAGAGCAAGCAGAGTTTAGAAATGCTATACGAGAAGGTACATTACAATGAACGACGATAAGCACACAGTAAGCTACACACCCCACGACTACCACAGTATGTGTCAGAAGTCAAAGGACAGGGTACGTAAGATGCAACAAATGGGAATGACTACGCCCCATGACCCAAAAGACAAGCCAGAGGACGTAGCCAAAGAGGACAGAGGTTACTCAATATTCTTCATGTCATAACTCACAGTTGTTCCCTGTGCAAGCCAGTTGTTGTGACCCCTCAGTCATATCGCTGGCCTCTTCTATATCCCACGATATTTCCTTTGGAAAGTCCTTGACAAGCTGGTTGTACGTCTTCTTGTCCACAGGCTCATAAGGTGCTTGCTGGTACGTGTGGTCTGAGTAGGGCAGGAAGCTAATCCCTGACACCTTATCAAACTTGTTGTACAACCACTGTCCCACCTCCAGAAACTCATCGTCACGGTAGTAGCAAGTCATTGACGGCTTGTGTTCACACCACTCATCCTGGTATATCTCCCACAGATCCAACTGCTCCATAGCACCCATGTCTGAGGCTGTCACAGCGCCATCAGGAGACGCTATAGGGAAGCTGAATACCCTAGTACTGGGGGACATAACATCGTCCTCCACAGGGACACCAGCGGCCTCTAGGACAGCGCAAAGCGGGTCACGAGAGTCTGCCCTAACTCTGCGTATGTATTGAGCAGAATAACGAGGATGAATCCCACTAGCAGAATCAACCAACTGACTAACAGTGCCTGAAGGCTTAACAGCAGTGATAGCGGTAGATACGTTGATACCTAATCTATCAGCCCATACTTTGTTAGTCTTGATTGCTTCTTGTCGCATGGTTCTGAGCCACTTTTTGAGTTCATTTTTGTCTCCTCTACCTGAGAGCGTTGGGTGGTCCATGATACCCGTTAGTGACACCCCTAGTAACGCCTCATCTTCTGTGTTAGCTCTCCAGATGCTTCTCAGGTATCTGAAGTCAGTGAGGGTAGATTGAAGAGTCCCAAGGATAGTCGCAACCCGGACCTTTCGCTTGAGGCTGTTGAGTGTATCTTGTGGCCTAACAACAACCTCTGATAAGTTACAGAACTGGTAGGGTCTGAGGATGATTTCACTGCACGGGTTAGTTCCAAAATCAAAGGTAGCATCTCTTCTGTCATTTCTTGCAGCTTGTTTTTGACTTGCCACTCTGCTAAAGACACCTCGTTCGCCAGATCGTGATTCATATAAGCTGGTCCATTCATTTAAAAATGCCTCAAAGTCTGGTTTCTCTGTGTAACACGCTGAGTTGTTCGCTAGACCACGCTGGGGATTATCTACCCACCACTGTCCGTGCTTGCAACGTCGGAGTCTATCGTCTGTGAGGTTACTGAGGCTGATGAGGGCGCTTCTCCTGACTCCTCCGACGACGACGATTTGAGCAATCTTGCAGCAAAGATCGTGGCACTCAATGGAGCTAAGTTTTCGTCCAGATGCTGCCTTAAAGAGTTCAACTGTAAACTTGAAGAGATCAACGAGAGGTTCTGGACCACTTGCACGACCTCCGAAAGTTTTAAGTGCGGCACCTGCAGGTCGTACTCTACTAATGTCCCACTGGGGAACTTGACCTGAATACAGCAGTGATACCAGTTCCCTAAACGATTTCGCCCATCCGATCTTTGAATCCGCAACATTAATAACTGTATCGGTTGCATGAAACTCCTCCGCTACCTCCGGTAACTTCTGTACGTACTGTCGTTCTACTGAGTACCCCACACCTGTGCCACACATGAGCACGTACATCATCTCATCAAATGCTTTAGGGTGGTCAATAGGTAGGTAGCTACAGTTAAACCCTGCTACGTTGTCACGGTCCAACGCCTCTCCTGCGGTCATCAGTGCTCGCATAGAGGGCATTACGTCTAGGTCGTGTATAGACTTGAATATCTCTGATACTTCAAAATCGTCTAGGCTCGCACGGTCTACCCAGTAGTTGACGTAACGGTTGACTGTTTCCTCCCACGTTTCCCTACGCTTTTCTTCTGGGTTGTACCTAGCGTACCGTGACTTGTGTATGTACTGTTGGTATGCGTCCATTTACTCTGTTACTCCTAGTGTCTCGTTGATGATTGCTTGTGATGCCATTTGTAACAGCATGTAAACCCCATCAGGGTACTGCTCGTTGGACGCTACTTCAAACATCTCTCCGTCCTCGTACATTACAACAGCTACCTTTACCTTACGTCCCTCCTCCTCGTGTTGTAACGCTTTGACTACAAAAGCCGACAGAAACTCTGACGTTGTGATTTCGTCCTTCCCTTCGTCTTTGTTACCAAACTTGCCTTCTACGACTTTCATGCGATCTCCTTAATTAACCATCCCAAATAGACTTGTGCTTTCTTGAGATCCTCTATGCCGTTCTTGTACTCGTATCTCCAGAGGTACTTTAAACAGTTGCCCTTGAGATAACCCTTGTACTCTTGTGGGTGCATAGACGCCTTGATTGCTTCAATGGCCTCAATAGCTCCCTTGTTGTAGTGATCTGGCTGCGCCACAGGATCGTGAGTATCTTGAGGGTGGTGCAGTTTACCGTAAACAGTTTTACTCGCTTTGTTCCACTCCTCTGGCGTTGCGTCGTTTAGAGATCCGTAGTCTGTCCATTCATTTTCACCACTGCTCTTCTGCATATTCTTCTTCCTCTAGCTCCTCTTGAAATTCGTCAAGTCTGCGTATGAGTTTGTCTTCAAATCTGTCCAGTATTTCTTCTGATGAAATCTGTAAGGACTCCAGAAGATCGTCAGGATCATACAACCGCAACAGCTTCTCCTTAATTTCTTCTAGTGTCAGAGACATAATCAACCAACTCCTTAAGTGTATCTATATTATACCATAAAATTTCGTGTTTGTCACACCACTCAGCCATAGTAAGTTTGGTGCTTTTGTTTACTTTCTGGTTAGGCTTCATCAGTACAAAGATGAGTTCTTGCGTCTCTGGGAGACACTTAGACACTGCTCTATACTTCTGCGTGTCTCCTGCACGAAAGTATCCTTTGCACTCAATGAGGTACGATCTACCTCTGTACTCGTACACAAAGTCTGGTGTGTACTTTCGTTCAATCCTGTACGGTACTTGGAACGGTTCGTAGCTAAAGCCAAATGGTTGTAACTGAGTTGCGACATCTTTTTCAAACCCCGACCTAAAGTTACCGTGCTTGGATTTCCGTGACTTTCGGCTCATTGAACACCTCTGTTAAATATCTTGGACCACTTGAGTACAGGAATGTTCTTACTCCGGGCCAGCAGGTAAACTTGTAGGGACAGTAGGAACAACCAACAGCGAGCTTTCTGTTTCCACTTTTGCCATCTGGTACGGTCTCGTGACAAACCTCCGGCCACTCTGGTTGCTCCACGAGCTTTTTTACGTGCTTAATGCGCTCCTCTATGTCGTAACCTATCTTCTCGTACACCGGAGCCTGTGTGTCAGCAGAGTCGTACATGAGGTACGTTAGGTGTCCGTTCTGCTTGTCCATTGCCAGCCATCCAAACTTTGTCTCGCCTTCTGAATGTGCATATCCCTTAATTTGAGCAACGTACCCAAACGGGTCATCATAAGCCAAACTTCCGTCTTTGAATTTTTTAAACCCAAAAGTGGAAGTACTTTTAATATCAGTGACGACACCATCAATTTTGCAGTCCATAGAGCCTGTAATACCTTGAACCTCACATTTCTTTTGTTCATCTGTAACCTCGTGTCCTGATAGTCTAGTGAGAAACAACAGCATCTCCTCAATCAGATGCCCGTACATAAACTTGACGTAAGTATTAGGGGTCATGTCCTCCTGTACGTCAGAGTTATTCACAGCGTTCCACAGGTAACGATCATCACGCCCGATGTTAGACATTCGTAACTTACGACCGTCACGCTTCTCTGTGAACAAGTTTGACATGAGTTTCTTACAGTTCTCACCAAAGCGGTCTATCTCTTCGTAGAGATCAACGTCCTCTGGTACTTCTTTGGTAGACACTACAGAGTAGATGTCGTCTACCAGTGAGTAAAGTTTTTTCATTTGTGTTGCTCCATGAGTTCAGACATAGCTGCCTGTGCTTGATCTGGTGTGCAGTTGAACCACTCACCTTTACGACCATACGTTTTCTCTAACAGGCTGTGTGCCGCTGACTCAGCAGATCGTCGGTCAGCCACAGACCAACAGGTGAACAACTCGTAATCTCTGAACGGTGAAGACGTTTGGTAACCGTTGAGTCTGTCCTCTGAGTCTATCGCCATGCCTACCTTGATCCACTCAGGAAAGTTAGGGTTGGTTATGATATACACCTGTCCTTCCTTGCTTAACTCGTACTTCGCTAGACTGTCAAAAGCTGCGTCAGTGAACGTCTTGTAGCGTCCGGGTTTGTGTAGCGGATGAGACTTTGGAATACGCTTTCCATTAACGTACATGGCTTTTTTGCTGTTGATTCTGCTGTTCTCGTTTTGACACGGTTTGCAGTAGGTTTCGTAACCTACTATTTTATGCTTATAAAACTCCTCCACTGGTTTTACTGTGTTGCACTTAGAGCAATGTTTTTCTTTCACGTTAATATCCTCAGTGGGTATCAGCCCAAGTTGCTCCCACTTTGTACTCTCCGTCAAGGGGGCATCTGAGGTCAAATGATAGGCCAGCCGCCTTGATGCACTCAACTGCGAGCCAACCGTACTTCTCTGCTTGTTCTGTAGCCACCTCCGATTGTATTTCGTCATGTACGTTCCCTATAAACTTGTAGTCAATCTTGTGCTGAGTAGCGTAATCATCTAAGAGAACCAAAGCCCTCTTCATAATGATTGCACCAGCGGCCTGTAGTAGCGTGTTCAGTGCACTATGTTCTGATCTGACCCAGAGTTTTCTTCCGTCAAGTCCAACGAGATAACCTTTCCTAGCAGCTTGTCCAACTCGTTCTCGTAGAGTTTCAAGAGAAGGTGTGTTTCGTAAAAAGCGCTCCCTAAGTTTGTTACCATCTTTAGCAGATCCTCCGACGATGCTTCCAATCTTTGCTGCTCCTGCTCCGTAGAGGAAAGCATATATGAAAGTCTTTGCCTGAGGTCTTGTTGAAAGCCCTGCAGCCTGTTGATTTCTGGTGTGAATGTCGTCTCTAAGCAAGACATCTGTAAACTCCTCATCGCCCATGTAGTGTGCGAGCATCCGTAGTTCTAGTCCACTAGCGTCAACACCCACTAGCCTCCGTCCTTCTGGTACAATCCAGCAGTCACGGCACTCTTTACCAAACTGTGAGTTAACTGAAGGAACCTGTGCCATGTTAGGTGTCTGGTGTGTCATGCGTCCTGTAACAGCACCGTTAGTTATTACTCTTCCGTGGACCCTGCCGTCCTCCTGTACGTGTTCTATCCACGACGATACTTGTGCGTAGCGCTTCTGTAGCAACAGGTACTCTAAGACCTGCACAGCCTCCGGTACATGTTTGTTCTCTGCCAGCGTTTTCTCGTCCACCTGCGGCCTGCCACTAGGCGTGAGTTCCGACCATACAGCACCCTTAGCTTCAAGTCGTTCAGCCACTTGCTGCCTTGAGCCGGGATTGAAGACCGTAACCTTATCCTTAAGGCGCTTGCCTGTCTTCTCAGACCACCTTTCCTCAACAATCGGTGGGAACACCCTCTGGAGTTCTTCCTCAATAGCATACATACTCTCCTTAAACTTGGCACACAGGATGTGGCACAGTCGCTGATCTAGTAGCCAACCGTTACGCTCCTGTCCCTGTATGACCCACTGTACCTCGTGTTCTAGATTAATGCTGTCCTGAGAAAACCCGTGTAGCTCCACCTGTAGCCGCTTGTACACCGCCTCAGTCAACTCTACGTCACGTATGCAGTAGTCAATCATCTGTGGTGTAAGCTGTGACCAATCCTCGTGGTCTCCCTTGGCGAAACCTAGGGTGTTTCCCCAGTTACGCAGAGAGTGTCCACCAGACCTGCTAGGGTCAGCTAGTCTAGAGAGGATTAGAGTGTCAGTGACCATGCTCCTGTCACAAGTAAAGTTCCAAAGACGCTCAAGTACAGGAACATCAAAACTAATTCCGTTGTGGAAAACAAACGTAGATTCTGCTTTACGTTGTACGTAATCCTTGAAATCTTGCTCATTACATATTACCTCCGATTCTCCGTTGTGTCGGCACACTGCACACCAGATGACACTAGCGTCCAGACCGTCTGTCTCTATGTCACAGAAGACTAGGTTCAAAACTCTGTCTCCGGCGGCGTAGGGTTAGCACACTCGTGGATACGTCCGGTAAACTTGTCGTACCGTAGCCAGCAGGCGGGGCCAGTTTCACCAGAGTAGCGATTCTTGAGTATTCTCACTGTCGTAGTGTTCCTGATGTCCTCATCTGGGTTTTGCTGGTCACGTTCCATACCTATGACAATATCAGACAACTGTGCGATGGACTGAGATCCACGCAAGTCCTGTAGACTGATGCGTCCACCGTCCTCGTGTGCTGTACCAGAGCTACGCCGTAGGTGCGACACTAGGAACAAAGTAATTCCTGTCTCTGCCACCAGTGTGCGTAGCTTTGTCATGATCTCATCTATAGCTTTTCGTTCGTCTCCGTTTTCTTGAGAAGAAACCACGATAGACAGGTGGTCAAGGATGATGTACCGACAGTCACAGGCTTTTGCCATGTGCCTGACTCTTGATAGTAACTCATCCGCTGAAGTTGACCCCCAGTGGTCAAAAAGATAGTACCTTCCAGATCCCATCGTTGCTTCCCAGTGCGGTCTAAGCTCATCAACAGGTGTATCCTCTTCCAAGTGTAGTCGTCTAGATGATGCCACCGACATAATTCCCAAAGCTGTTGTTGCGACGTCCTCCTCCAGTGCAAGTACACCGATGTTAGCGTCTGTGCGTTGGAGCAAGTCGTACTCAAGCTCTCTGATAAACTGGGATTTTCCCATACCAGAACCGCTGGTGATAGTAACGAGTTCGTGCGGTCTATGTCCCCTTGTAATTGCATTTAGTCCATCCCACGGGTACGGTATGCTCTGTACCTGTCTTTTGTTTACTAGTGCGTCCCATGTCTCTGATCCAGCTATGATGCCGTCAGGCCGGTACACCTTTGCGTCCCACCAGTGCTGTATGAACTCCTGCACTCTGTTGGACTTCAGCATGTCGCTGGCGTCCTTCATGGGTAACACACATATCTTTAGCTTGTTAGGACTGAACAAGTGTTTGACCTGATCTATGGCTATCTCTCCCGCCTTATCCTGGTCAAAACACAGCACTACGTTATCGTAACCCTCAAGCCACTCTAGGTTCTTCTTGATCTCTCGTGCGGCACTACTAGCGCCTGACCTGAGACTGACTACATCGTACCGCTGTCCGAACATTTCGTAGACAGCCATTGCATCTAGTTCACCCTCAGTTATCGTCAGGTACTTACCTGTACCACGGCACTGCTTCTGACCAAACAGACCTACGTTGGTCATGTTGCCAGAACACACAAACTGCTTGTTACTGACGTACCTCTGCTTTGCTCCTACTAACTCGCCTGTGTCCTTGTCAAAGTACGGGTAGTAGTGTGTAGCTATCTTACCGTCTGGTGCGTAGTCTACGGTAACCTGATACTTTTGTGCTGTTACCTTTGAGAGCCTCCTGTCGCTTATCTCAGCAACAACACCACCCATTCTCAGGTTAGACGTTGGTTGCACAGTTTCTTCCTCCTGTGGTGCTCCTGTCCCTTGTACGTGGTATCCACAATTAGGGGTGAAACAATGGCGGCCCCCGTCAGAGTAAACCGCCACGTTATCCCTACTTCCACACTTAGGACATTCCTCTTTGTATAGGAAAGTAGGCTTCACCTCAGAAGTCTACCGCTTCTTCTGACACCTCTGCTAACTCTAGTACCTTGACAGCTTCCAGATACACCGGATTACCGTGTACTGGGTGTGCTAAACCTATCTTGTACTTCAAGCGTACACGGGAGTTGTACGGTACTTCACCCTTGTAGCGGTCACCCTCAGCAGTATACATACCGATGTCGTACTTGGTTGTAAACTTGCGTTGCTTGTTGCCCTTGTAGTCCCTGATCTTTACACCCTGTGCCTCCAGAGTAGCTGCATCATCCTCCGACATGGTAATGGTCAGACTAAACCTTTCAGTGTCTTTCCCCTCGTATATATCATGTTTGGTGACGTTTGAGAAGTTCACCGTTCCTTCAATTACTTGACTTGACATAATGAGATAATCCTCGTTCGTTAACATTAACTGTACCCGAAAGTACACCTATAGTATACCACACTGTTTTTGGTATTGCAACCCCCTGTAACTTTAGTTTCAACTATAGTAGTATTCATTAGTATTTATTCTTTAGTTTAATTCTTTAGTTAATAATCTTTAGTAATACTTAAGTATATATTATCATAGTTCTCCTGTAGTGCCAAGACATCATCCTGTGTAATAGTACCAGAAGCATCCTCCTGGTCAACCTCTGCCATGTTTTCTAGTTCCCAATTGGCGGCAATAGATACTGTCAAACAATCTGTACACAAATCGTAGTGTATACCCCTTGAGTCTTTCTTTAGTGTCTCTAGATCGTCTAGAAGCACGTCACACGCCTTACATCTCATCTGGATACCCTCCAAATACTTGGTTGTATGCCTTGACTAGCTGATTGTAGCTCATGTCCCTGTACTTTTGACGCAACACAGTACGTGCTATGTTTAGTGTCTCAGCAAAGCCAATGAAGCCTAGCTCGTACTCTGAAATATCCTGTATCATCTGTTCCTGTGACAAGTCTGGTTCTTTGTAGTCATCCATTATACTGCCTCCCTTCCGTACCACTTCATAGGTATACCTCGTGTGTCCCAATCGTCTGCCTTGTAGTTGTAGTATACCTGATAGCCCTGTACAGCGTCAACCCTCTTACACTCGTCTGGCATACACTGTGGTGGATCAGTGAAACCACCATCAGGGATGGCGTTAGGAGGCCACAGGAGGCTCTGTGAGTGCTTTTGTATGGTCTTGTGTACCTTACCATAACGTCTGGTGTATTCGTCTCCTAGAGCCATCAGGTGCTTCCTGAGCCATGTGTAGTTTTTACGGTTAGCCCTAGCCCAGACAGCACTAGGGTGATTTTTGTGGGTGCTCTTGTACGCCACCTGTTCCCCGTCTAGCTCGTTGTGTGCTGTACTGAGTAGCTGTGCTGTCTCTAGTATCATTTTGACTACGTGACGATCACACTGGAGCCTAGCGGCCTCGTGTGGATCACTTGACAGGTAAAATATGTTCATAACTCTGTACCCCATTCATCCGGTGAATACTTGTAAAACTTGTTCATCTGGTCCTCGTACGTGCAATTGTCGCATAGTCCCGTGTCAGTGTCTACAGCGTTCACAATCTCGTGGCAACCGTCGCAGACGTGGGTGTACTCTATTTCCCTCAGAGTCTCGTATGGTCCCGTGCGGTCGTGCCAGTGGCTGTAATCGTTTAGTACGTCGCTCTCGTTCATCTGTGTTTGATCTCCTCGCTAAAGATTAACCATGCGGTCACCACTAAGCAACCCATGCCCCATAACCATATTACATCAGTCTCGCACATGCTAGTAACCTCCGGTCAATATTATACTTAAGTCTTGGTCGTCTGCCTCAAATGTTAACCCTAACATAACTAGCCTGTAGATGCCAGCGTAAAACGCATCGTCTGTCTTGTAACATATTACCATTAGTCAATCCCCCTGTCTATTGTGTCAAAGTTGTGGAGGTATACAGCCATCGCAAACCCACGTGGTGTCAAACTGCGTATGTACTTGGTACGTGCTGACTTACCGCCCAGCTTAACGTGACCAGGATTATCGTGAGCAAGTGCTGGTAACCCTGACTTCTGGGGTAGTATAAACCCGTTACCCGTCCACAAGCAAGTCTTTTTGTTGTACAAATCTTTCTCTGGAATGACGCCAGGAAACTCTGGGTGTGGACCGTCAGGACAGTAGTTCGCAAAGTCGCAAGGGTGAAACGTAAAGTCAGGTTTACGCCACAAGGTCGCCAGAACGCTCACAGGGTTCTCCACTGCGTAAGGTACTCCCCATTGCTCCGCTAGTCTCGCCATGCGTACAGCCTTAGTTTGAAACTCTGGGTCTGCCTGTCTCTTACGCTCAAAGTGAGCCGCACCAGACACCGCCAGATCAGTACACGGGGCAAACGAAATGACAACGCTGGGCGAACGAAAGCTAAGGCCAGACAGTTCAGCGTCTACCTCTTGTTTTGCGTCAGTCCTGCTTAGGTCAATGTTCAGACGCATGAACCCGTGACCGTGCGTCTGCATTAGGTGGTGACCGGAGTGGTCTGTGTCGCTGTAGTCCACAGTCACCACGTTGTAGCGCTCGCTCTGCAACCACGGGAGCATGGCGTAGTGACTGTGATTGAACAGAAACAAAACTGTGGGTTTCATCAGTCCATTACCTCCAGCTCGTCAAGGTCAACAAATTCAAACTCTTTTTCCATCTCAAACTTTTCCCGCTTGGCATCTTCCAGATACCTAAAAACCAGGATTCTTGTGTCACCGCCAAAGTCGTACCCTTGCACTACAAATACCGTTTCCATTAAAATATCCTCCCCTCGCCTGTTGCGAAACCCTTAGCGGCGTTCATGGCGTAATATATATTTGGGCAGAAGCACTGAAACGCATCTATTTCCACCCCGTCATCAAAGAAACGCACACGGTACGGGTAACGCTCGTTGTCATTGCGTACAATGTAGGCGCTCAAGCCCTCGTAATCTGTACCGTCTGCACCGATGAACGGCTCGCACACTTCGTTTTCTAAGTCCATAGTATTACCCTCTGTTGGTTGGTTGTTTTAGCAGTGAACCCAGAGCGTACCCTAGGTTCACCACTAACGCAACCCCCTATTTGTCAGTAATTGAAATGTTTACCTTGCGCTGTGGCTTGCGTACGCTGACGCTGAAGTACCAGTACCCAGCGTTAACGATGTGGAAACAAGGTCCACGGGTGTAGCTGAACGGCTTACTGTCTCGCGTACGCTTACGAATGATGAACGAACGGCCTAGGATTTTCTTGTGTGTTACATTTTCCATAGTTTTACTCTCCGTTTACACTAGGTTATCAAAGAACGCTTGTGGGCGCTCTGTTGCTGTTAAACCGTCCAACCACTTGTTGATATGTCGGCTTGTGGTTTGACTCCACTTGTGGCTAGTCCTGACCACTGTGCACCATTCGTCTAAGCCTTCCGGAGCTTTACATAGAATAGCCGCCACTGGTGTCTCATATGAAAACAGTATCTGTCCTTTTTCTGTGGTGACTTCTGTCATGTTGCTTGCTATCTGTCGTAGTTTCATGGTTTAACCCTCCAAGGTCAATTTGAATACGTTGATGGTGTCGGAGTTTACATGGTACGCAACCTGTACGCAACCCTCAAACACCTGTGCAATTTTCTTTGACTCCAGATCAATCACACCGCCTTTGCTTGGCGTCACTTTACGCTTGCCATCTGCACAGCGTGAGAGGGTCACGTAACCCTCGTGAAACTCCACGTTGTACCGTGTACCGCCAGCCCATCCCAGAAACTCAAGTCCCTGTAGCCAAACCCGAGCGCCTTTCTTTGTTGGCGCTACAACTGTACGCCCTGCTTGTTTACACATTGCTGTGTCTCCTTTATGGTGCGTTGGTTTAATCGTGGACACCGTAGCAGATGCCCACTGGTAACTACTATACGCGAATCTCTGGGGATGTACAGTAAATATTACCACTGTTTAACTGTTGACTGCCCAACCTGTTGTATGCTTGCGGTGTGCCATAGGCACCTACACTGGTTCACACACTCGTGTCTACGTGAATATTCACATGTTACATCTCCCCGTGTTGGCATGAGTTTTGCCTATGCAATAAGTGTGCCAACTCTGGAGCCTGTGGATAACTTATGTTGGCCCTGTGGATAACTCTGCGCCTGTGTGTAACCTGTGGATAACTTGGGGTGGGCCTCGTGTTGACACGGGGGGAGGGGATTGACTTGTGTTAATTATTGTTGTACCTACCTCTGTACACCAAAAGGTTAAATTAGCTAAAAATAGGGTAAAAACAGGTGTATTTAACTACTGTTTAACCCTATGTTTTACCTCGTGTTTACCCAGAGGCGGGGCAACAAAGGTAAATCTTAGGTGTCCATAGTATACTTTGTGTAATATTAACATAAATAATGCTTGACTTTTGAGTAAAAGTATGGTATAATATACAGTATATACTAGGTTGTATTTAGTTACACAGATGCGGGTCTCAGTTAACTATTAATAGTTCGTATAGATCCCCTCTTATGTGACACCTAGATATGGGGACTCATGCGAACTAGCGTTAAACACAAGGAAACAGGAGAATGTCAACTGAAAACGAGAGTGACTCTCAGACTGACACCCTAGAAGCCCAAGCAGCAGCTAGAAAAGAGATAAACCTACGTAAGAGGTCTAGGGGTAGACCAAAAAAGAAAGAGATATCAGCTAAATCTAAGGGTGGTAGAGGTGTCAGAGGCCGACCCAAGGGTGACGCAGCGATAATTAACGAGTACAAGGCTCGTATGTTAGCAAGTCCTAAGTCAGCAAAGGTCTTAGAGACCATATTTGATGCTGCTCTGGACCACGACCACAAGAATCAAGCAGCAGCTTGGAAACTAGTAATGGACAGGGTACTACCTGTTGGTGCATTTGAGAGGGAGGTCACCAAAGATGGAGGCAGAAGTGCGATCCAGATTAATATCACTGGGGTTGGAAGCGCAACAGTTGATGATGGCTATCCAGAGAGTAGCACAATTGAGGGTGAACTCGTTGATTGACGAAGCAGAGGATCAATCTTCACTGTTCTTTGAGTACTTGAGGACTAAGACCTCTTGAGATACTTCACAGTAGCTGAGTTCAACTGTCAACACACAGGTGAGAACAACATGGAACCTGAGTTCATGGAACTAGTAGATGAACTCAGGGATCGTTGTGGTTTTCCTTTTGTTATCACTAGTGGCTTTCGTAGCCCTACCCACCCCATAGAAGCTAAAAAAGATGTACCGGGTACTCATTCGCAAGGAATAGCAGCAGACATAAAAATAACTAACTCTGCTCAACGGTACAGTATAATAAGAGAGGCGCTTCAGATGGGCTTTACGGGTATAGGCGTTGCTAGTGACTTTATTCACGTAGACACACGGGGTTCTGCTCCGGTGATCTGGGTATACTAACATGATTACTTTTTTAGGTGCTGATTGGTGTCCCGCTTGTACGAGAACCAAGAAGACTTTAAAACAACTCAACATGGACTACAAGTACGTTGAGATACCTCCCGGTCAAGCTGGGTGGGACTTGGTAGAAACGATGACAGGTAAGCGTTCTATACCTCAAGTATTTTACCACTTTGGTGGATCTAAGGATTTTACAGAAGCACTAACATCTCTAAACCTCTTAGGAGAAACAACCCAATGATTAAATATTTATTAGCCTCTCTTTTTCTGTTTTCCTCTATGGCTTTTGGTCAAACAGTTATTAACTACGAGGACGGCTCTACGTACACAGTAGAAAAAGGACAAGAAATTTACATTAGTAACAGTTCTATGTTTAGCAAACAGGAAATGAACAACGACGACGTAATCTTTCGTGCTCAGTCTCCTTGGTCTACAAGAGACTACGTTCCAGATGAAGACGGTACTGACGAAGTAGAGCAAGGTTCACACGAGTGGTGTAAGGCTTACGTACCGTGGCACGAAGGTTTGACCTTTGACATGATTATGTGGAGACGAGTGTGTGACACCAACAACGACGGTGTTTACGACGAAGAAGACAGGAAGTGGGTAGACTAACGGTTGACAGACCTAAACGTACAACTGTTGCCGTGGCAGCAGGAAGTTTACTCTGACCCAACAAGGTTCAAGGTAGTAGCCGCTGGACGAAGGACAGGGAAGTCTCGTCTAGCAGCGTGGATGTTAATTATCAGCGCCCTACAGACAGACAAAGGGCAAGTTTTTTACGTTGCGCCCACACAGGGACAAGCCCGTGACATCATGTGGCAGACCCTGATGGAGCTAGGACACCCTGTAATCTCAGGTTCTCACATCAACAACCTGCAGATCAAGCTGGTCAACGGGGCCACGATTAGTCTCAAAGGAGCCGATAGGCCAGAGACAATGCGTGGTGTGTCCTTGAAGTTTCTCGTGATGGACGAGTACGCAGACATGAAGCCTGACGTATGGGAGCAGATCCTCCGTCCAGCACTAGCTGACCAAAAGGGTTCAGCGATGTTCATAGGTACGCCTATGGGACGTAATCACTTTTACGAATTGTACAAGTACGCAGAGTTAGGTGACGATGAGACTTACAGGGGCTGGCATTTCACCAGCTACGACAACCCAATCTTGGACCCGTCTGAAATCAACATGGCGAAGAAGTCAATGTCAAGTTACGCCTTCAGACAAGAGTTTATGGCCTCGTTTGAAGCCAGAGGCTCAGAGATGTTCAAAGAAGAGTGGGTCCAGTTTGGAGAAGAGCCAGACGAAGGAGACTACTACATCGCAGTTGACCTCGCTGGATTTGAGGACGTAAACAAGAAACGGACGAAGAACAGTAAACTTGATGAAACCGCAATCGCTGTTGTTAAAGTTGGTACTGATGGTTGGTACGTTGATAACATTATACATGGGAGGTGGGATCTTAACGAGACTGCCACCAAGATTTTTCAGGCCGTTAGAGACTACAGACCCCTCAGCGTTGGTATTGAACGAGGAATCGCAAAGCAAGCCGTGATGAGTCCTCTGATGGACCTCATGAAGCGCTACGGGCAGTTCTTCAGGGTAGAAGAGTTAACCCACGGTAACAAAAAGAAGACTGACAGGGTTATGTGGGCGCTACAGGGGCGATTTGAAAACAACTTTGTAACCCTAAAGAAAGGAGATTGGAACGCTAGGTTCTTGGACCAACTGTTCCAGTTTCCTGATGCCCTGACTCACGATGACTTGATTGACGCCTTAGCGTACATAGACCAAGTAGCTAAAGTAGCGTACAGTTACGAATTTGAAATAGATGACCACGAAGTACTAGACGTAATAGCAGGATACTAAATGAGAGTTTTCAGACCGTTCAATACCTACGGAATATACGCAATCAGTGCTCTAGTGTTTTTTACACTAGGGTACACTATTGCCGTACTTTAAGGAACCCAAGATGGCAGAAGATATTTACAGCCCAGACCCTCTGATGATTGAGGAGTCTCTGGAAGAGTGGGTGATGACCAAGTGTGAAAACTGGCGTGACCACTACGAGTCAAACTACGAGCAAAAGTTTGAAGAGTACTACAGGCTCTGGCGAGGACAATGGGATCCTACTGACTCTGAGAGAGGTTCTGAGCGGTCTAGGATAATATCTCCTGCACTACAACAGGCTGTAGAGTCTAACGTAGCAGAGCTAGAAGAAGCCACGTTTGGTAGAGGCAAGTGGTTTGACATAAAAGACGACGCTAACGACCAAGACCCTCAAGACATAGTTTACCTCCGTAAGAAGCTCACAGAAGACTTTGAGTCTTGTAAGGTACGTAAGGCTGTCGCTGAGTGCTTGATTAACTCTGCTGTGTTTGGCACAGGCATGGGTGAAATAACGCTAGAAGAAATTAAGGAAATGGCTCCGGCTACTCAGCCACTCATGGACGGACAGTTGACCGCAGTGGGTGTCAACATTACCGACAGGGTTGTAGTTAAGCTAAAGCCTGTGTTGCCTCAGAACTTCCTGATTGACCCTGTAGCTACGTCTGTGGAGGACGCCCTAGGTGTCGCTATAGACGAGTTTGTGTCTAAGCACAGCGTAGAGATGCTACAGGAGCAAGGAGTATACAAGGAGGCTGTGATTGAGTCTGCTGCTCCCGACAGTGACCTAGAGCCTGACCAAGATATGTCTCTGTACAACGACGACAAAGTGAGGTTAACAAAGTACTACGGACTCGTGCCTCGTGAGTTGTTAGAGGCTGAAGACGTAGACGTAGAAGAAGACTCACGTTACGTTGAGGCTATAGTCGTTATAGCCAACGGTGGTACTCTTCTGAAGGCAGAAGCTAACCCTTACATGATGAACGATAGACCTATTGTTGCGTTTCCCTGGGACGTAGTACCCGGAAGATTCTGGGGCCGTGGTGTGTGTGAGAAGGGCTATAATTCTCAGAAAGCTCTAGACACAGAGCTACGAGCACGTATTGACGCCTTGTCACTCACTATTCACCCCATGCTGGCTATTGACGCTACTAGGCTCCCTAGAGGCGCTAGACCAGAAGTACGCCCCGGTAAAATGATACTAACTAACGGAGATCCTCGTGAAGTACTGCAACCTTTCAACTTTGGTCAAGTGGGTCAAATTACCTTTGCACAAGCTGCAAGCCTTCAACAAATGGTGCAACAAGCAACTGGAGCCGTGGATTCCGCAGGTATTGCAGGGCAAGTCAATGGCGAAGCAACCGCTGCTGGTATTAGTATGTCTCTTGGTGCTATTATTAAGCGTCATAAGCGTACTCTAATAAACTTTCAACAGTCGTTCCTGTTACCGTTTGTAACCAAAGCTGCACACAGGTACATGCAGTTTGACCCTGATAACTACCCCGTAGCTGACTACAAGTTCAACGCTACGAGTACTCTAGGTATTATTGCCCGTGAGTACGAGGTTACACAGTTGGTGCAACTCTTGCAGACCATGCAACAAGACAGTCCACTGTACCCTGTGCTTATCCAGAGCATCATTGATAACATGAACCTCAGTAACCGTGAGGAGCTTATAGCAGCGATGCAACAAGCAGGTCAGCCTGATCCACAGGCACAGCAGATGGCTCAAGTGGCACAACAAGCACAGCTTGAGTTCCAGCAAGCACAGACCGCAGCACTACAAGGACAAGCGTCAGAGTCTCAGGCAAGAGCAGGTAAGTACTCTATTGAGTCTCAGCTTGCACCACAGGAGCTTGAGATTGAAAAGATTGAGGCAATCACACGCAACTTGAAAGAGGGTGACGCAGATGACAAAGAGTTTGAGCGCAGGCTAAAGATTGCTGAGGTAGCGTTAAAAGAAAAAGAACTTTCTGATAAAAACAAACCAAAAGAGTTACCTAAAGAAAATCCTAACGCACAAATTGAACAGCGTCTTTTAGACCAGTTGGTGGGGTAAGTTATGTCTGAGTTAGTTGTTGCAGCGGCGTTAGCTAAAATTGCTACAGAACTAGGATCAATTAAAGGAGATCCCGGACCGACAGGCGATAAAGGCCCAAAAGGAGAGGCAGGGGCTAAAGGGGACAAAGGCCCAGCCGGTCCTAAAGGCGAAAGAGGGGCGCAAGGTCTTGAAGGCAAAAAAGGAGACACTGGTCTACAAGGAAAAAGTGGCGCTAGTGTTTCAAAAATAGAAAGCGACAAAATTGATGGCAGTCTAACCTTTAACTTATCAGACGGCACCTCTCAAACTGTTTCGTTGCCACTAGCTAAGGTTGAAAAAGGCAACGGCAAAGGAAGTAACATTGTTTTACACCGTGGTGCTACTTCAGTTAGTGATTTAACTGACGTGGCTACAGGTGGTATTTCTAATGGTCAAGCTCTTATTTGGAACACAACAAATAACAGATTTGAGCCGGGGTCGGTATCTGGAGGAGGCGGTGGAGGTGGTAGCGGTATTGCTTTAACAGACCTTTCTGTAGGGGCAGAAGCCTCAGCAAGTGGTGACGGAGCTATTGCGTACAACAACAGTAGTGGGGTTTTTACTTATACGCCGCCTGATCTGTCAAGTTATTTAACAAGCTACACAGAATCAAACAACCTTACGTCAGCAGTAACGTGGGCTAATGTGCCTAATGCTAACATTACACAAGCGTCTGTTACCCAGCATCAAGCGGCCTTATCAATTACAAAAAGCCAAGTTAGCGATTTTGGGTCATACCTTTCTAACTTATCTGAAGACTCAACGCCTCAGCTAGGAGGAGACCTTGACCTCAACGGTAACGATCTTGTTACTACGAGCAACGCAGACATTGATTTAGACCCTAACGGATCAGGTGTTGCTGTGTTTAAGGGCAACGCTACCCGTGGCGCAGGGCAGTTTAAACTTAACTGCGAAAATAATAGTCACGGCATTACAATTAAAGGGCCGCCACACAGTGCTGCTGCGTCGTACACGTTAACACTTCCCAATGATGATGGTAGTGCAGATCAAGTTCTCAAAACAGACGGGTCAGGAACCTTAAGCTGGGTGGCGCAGAGCGGCGGTGGTAGCGGGATTAATACAGGCAAAGCCATCGTAATGGCTATGGTTTTTGGAGGATAAAAAATGTCAGCACCTAATCTAGCAGGCGTAGCAACAATCACAGCAAAAACAGCGGTTCAGGCTGTTGGAACTAGTGCAGCCGCTATTGTCACTAATTCGTCAAGTTCTGGTAAAGTGTTTAAAGTTAATGCTTTGTACATTTCAAACATTGACGGAACAAACAACGCAGAAGTTAATGTAGATATTTATAGGTCATCTACGGCGTATCACATAGCAAAAACAATTGTGGTGCCTGCTGATGCTACGCTTGATATGCTTTCTAAGTCTGTGTATTTGGAGGAGGGTGATGCTCTACGTTTAACAGCAAATGTGGCGTCTGACCTTGAAGCCGTGTGCAGTTATGAGGAGTTAAGCTAATGGCTCAGTTTCCTGCACCGGGGGGTGCCAGCGGTATTTGGAGTTTAACAGACGCAAACCGTGCTACGCAGGGATCAAACTGGCCGATATATTCTCCACCTGTTCTTGAAGTTGAGTACTTGGTTATTGCTGGAGGAGGTGGTGGGGCTGGTGGATCAGCCGCTGGAGGTGGAGGAGGTGCTGGCGGTTATCGTACTGCTACTGGCTTTACTATATCCACAGGACAAGCTTACACCGTTACCGTAGGCGCAGGTGGCGCTGGCAACACAAGCCCTGACAACAATAACGCTTCAAATGGAAGTGACTCTGTATTTTCTACCATTACATCCGCAGGCGGTGGTGGGGGAGCGGGTACCGGCCCTGCTAACCAATCTTATCGGGGAATTGGACTAGACGGCGGCTCAGGCGGTGGCGGTCGTTATGGAGGTGCTGGTGGTAGTGGTAACACCCCAAGCACTTCACCCTCCCAAGGTAATGACGGTGGCGCTAGTTATGCGGGTACTAACGCAAGAGGCGGTGGTGGAGGTGGGGGCGCAGGAGCGGCTGGAGCAGATGGTACAAACACCGTAGGCGGTAACGGTGGGGATGGCACAGCTTCTTCTATAACCGGATCTTCTGTGACAAGAGGCGGTGGTGGAGGCGGTGGCGTTTACAGTGGTGGTGGCGCTTCAGGATCCGGTGGTGCAGGCGGTGGAGGTGCAGGAGCGCCTTCAGGCGGTAGCGCTAGTGGCACTGCTGGAACAGCTAATACTGGAGGAGGCGGGGGCGGTCATGGAAATCTTAACACTTCTGCTGGTGCTGGGCCTGCGGGAGGTTCAGGTGTGGTAATCCTTAGAACTACACTTGCGGCGGCGGCAACAACCGGCTCTCCAACTACAACAACTGACGGTTCTTACAATATTTTTACCTTCACAGGATCAGGGAGTATAACTTTCTAATGGCACATTTTGCTGAAATTGGACTAAACAACGCCGTTTTGCGTGTAGTTGTTGTGAACAACGCAGAGCTTCTTGATGGAGACGGAGTAGAGCAGGAGTCGCTAGGTGTTGACTTTTGCCGTGATTTGTTTGGCGGGACGTGGGCGCAGACCAGTTACAACGGGAACTTCCGAAAAAACTTTGCTGTGAAGGGGTCTACTTACGATTCAACCAGAAACGCTTTTATACCTCCCAAACCTTTTGCAAGCTGGGCGCTAAACGAAACAACTTGTCGGTGGCAAGCCCCAGCGTCTTATCCTGACGACGGACAACAATATTTTTGGGACGAAGACTCTACTTCTTGGGAACTGGTGACTTAAGTGATAATGACACAAGTAGAAATGACTAAGTTTTTAGAGCAAATTAACCAAGCCTTTAAAGACCAGTTTGATAAATTAGAAACCTTACAGATTAAACTAAATGAACTGGAGGCCAAGGTCAATGAGCAAGGAAAAGGATCCAAGACTAGCACGAGCAGGAGTAAGCGGCTTCAACAAACCAAAGAGGACTCCTAGTCACCCTACAAAGTCACACGTAGTTGTGGCTAAGTGTGACGACGGGAGTGTTAAGACTATACGATTTGGACAACAAGGAGTTAGTGGTGCTGGGAAAGATCCTAAGAGCGCTAAGGAGAAGGCGAGGCGTAAGTCCTTTAAGGCTCGTCACGCTAAAAACATAGCCAAGGGCAAATGCTCTGCGGCTTATTGGGCAAACAAAGTAAAATGGTAAGGAGATAGCTATGCCAAAAGGACCGGGAACATACGGAAGTACAGTAGGAAGACCTCCCAAGAAGAAAAAGAAGAAGGTTAAAAAGTAGCCATGCCTAGGGGACTATACAGTAACATCAACGCTAAACGCAAGCGTATTGCTGCTGGTTCTGGAGAAAAGATGCGTAAACCCGGAGCTAAAGGTGCTCCTAAAGCCTCAGCGTTCAAAAAGGCAGCGAGGACTGCTAAAAAGAAACGGTAATAATACCAATAAAAACACTTGACTTTTAGTCAAAAATATGTTATAATAAGGATATAGAGACAACCACATGGCCTCATTAGATCAAGAGACAGAACAGTATTACAACAAGTACTTTGACCTGTTTAACAACGATGGTTGGAAACAGCTAATTGAAGAACTACAACAAAACGCTCTCGTAATAAACAGTGTAGAAGCAACCAAAGATAAGAACGATTTGTACGTACGTAAGGGGCAACTCAACGTACTTGCTTATATGATTAACTTTGAATCTACTATTAATAATAACTACGAAGAGATAGTTAGCGATGATTAAAGTATTTGATTTTCGCTGTACCAACGGACATATCTTTGAAGAATTTGTAGAGGGCCATACTACATCCAGTAGGTGCGGATGTGGAGCCAACGCTACAAAAATTGTCTCAGCTACTAAACACGTACTTGACGGTGCTTCTGGGGACTTTCCCGGTAGGCACATGAAGTGGGTACGTGAACACGAAAACGCTGGACGATCTAGTCGGGAACCCTAGTCCTAGGTCATTTCCCATTTTAATCCTCCACAACCTTAATAATAGGCGGGGTAAGTTTACATTATGTCACGAGCACAATTACTTGAAGAGCGTCCTGAAGAGGAAGCAACGGAAACAACAGAAGAACTGACCACAAACACTGTAGAGACTCCTGAAGAGGAACAACCTCAAGAAACAGATGTTCCCGAAAAGTACCAAGGTAAGTCTGTAGAAGACCTTGTACAGATGCACCAAGAGCTTGAGAAGTTTTCAGGCAAACAGAGTACGGAAGTAGGTGAGTTACGGAAAGTCGTTGATAACTACATTCAGACACAACTCTCAGACCAACAAGCACCTCAACAACAGCAACAAGAAGACGATGACGTAGATTTCTTTGTAGATCCACAGAACGCTGTTAACAGAGCTATAGACAATCACCCTAAGATCAAAGAGGCACAAGCCTACACACAACAAGCAAAACAACAAGCTACTCTTTCACAGTTAAAATCCAAGCATCCTGATATGGAGAGTATACTGCAAGACGCTAAGTTTGCTGAGTGGATCAAGGGGTCCAAAGTCCGAACAAAGTTGTTTGTTCAGGCAGACCAAAGTTACGATTACGATGCTGCACACGAGTTGTTTTCTCTCTGGAAAGAAAGAAGCCAAGTAGTACAGCAGACCGCCAACGTTGAAAAACAGGCACGTAAGAACACTCTGAAGTCAGCCAGTACAGGCAACGCTCGTGGAACAGCAGAGGGATCACGCAAGAAAGTTTATCGTCGTGCTGACATTATTAAACTTATGCGAACAGACCCAGAGCGTTACCAAAGCCTATCAGATGAATTACTGAAGGCATACGCAGAGGGTCGTGTACGATAGCCTAATCTTTAAGGAGAATTAAAATGGCTAATGAAACCTCTGGTGCCTACTTTACAGCCCATGCTGTAGTAGACAAAACTGCTGCGGGTACTTTTATCCCCGAAATTTGGTCCGATGAAATTATCGCAGCATATCAAAAGAACCTGAAGATGGCTCCCCTTGTCAAGCGTCTGTCTATGACCGGCAAGAAGGGTGACGTTATTCACATTCCTAAGCCTATCCGTGGCTCTGCGTCTGCTAAATCAGAAGCTGTTGCAGTCACTATTCAGGCTAACCTTGAGTCAGAGTTGACTGTCACTGTTGACCGTCACTTTGAGTACTCACGTCTGATTGAGGACATCGTAGAAGTACAGGCTCTGTCTTCTCTGCGACAGTTCTACACTGAAGACGCTGGTTACCAACTGGCTCACCAAGTTGACACTGACTTAATTAACGCTGCTACTGGCTTTGGAAACGGTACTCGTACTGCTTCTCCTGCTGTTACTGGCGCTAACTGGGTTAACACCCACAGCTACTACTTCAATGCCGCTGCTGGCCTTGCTACGTATGCTGCTGACACTGTTACTAGCGGTGACAACTTTACCGATCTGGGTTTCCGTGAGGCTATCAAGCTGATGGATGACGCTGACGTACTTATGGACGGACGATGCCTTGTTGTTCCTCCTGCTGTACGTAAGTCGTTGATGGGCATTGATCGTTACGTGTCTTCTGACTTTGTTGGAGGCCGTAGCGTTGAGTCTGGCTTGATTGGTAACTTGTACGGTGTAGACATCTACGTTTCTAGCAACGCTCCTGTAGTTGAGAACGCTGCTTCAAACTCTGCGTCTACCGCTGATACTCGTGGTTGCTTGTTCTTCCACAAGGACGCCTTGGTAATGGCAGAGCAACTGGCTGTACGTTCTCAGACTCAGTACAAGCAGGAATACCTGTCTACGCTGTTTACGTCTGACACGCTGTACGGTGTTCAAACTTACCGTCCTGAAGCAGGATTCATCCTTTCTGTCTGCGACGAGTAAACTCTACTGGGGTCAGCAATGGCCCCTTTTATTTAAACGTCTTGACTACAGGGCATTTAACTAAAAGATAACGGATAGGGAAGCCTTATGTCCAACTACACAAAGTCAACAAACTTTACTGCCAAGGACTCTTTGCCTACAGGCGATACTAATAAGGTTGTCCGTGGTTCAGAGTTTGATACAGAGTTCAACGCTCTTGCAACAGCGGTAGCTACAAAAGCAGACCTTGCTGGGCCTACGTTTACTGGCACTGCTACGTTTGCCAATGTTACGGCTACGGGAACAGTTAACTTTAACGGCGCTACAATCAGCAATCTCGGAACTATTACTACTGCTAACTTAGATGGTGGCACTGTTGACGGCGCTGTTATTGGTGGCGCTAGTGCGGCGGCAGGATCGTTTACTACGTTATCTGCTTCTAGCACTTTTAGCTTAGGTGGGGTTGCAGTAACTTCCACAGCCGCAGAACTAAACATTCTTGACGGTGTAACAAGCACTGCCGCAGAGTTAAATATTTTAGATGGCGTCACTAGTACTGCCGCAGAATTAAATATTCTTGATGGGGTTACATCAACCGCCGCAGAACTTAATATTCTTGACGGCGTTACATCTACAGCGGCAGAGCTTAATATTTTGGATGGCGTGACTAGCACTGCGGCAGAGTTAAATATCCTTGATGGCGTTACCGCTACTGCTTCAGAGTTAAATATCCTTAGTGGAAAAGCATTTGTAGATGAAGACGACCTTAGCAGTAACTCTGCAACCGGAATACCTAGTCAGCAATCTGTAAAAGCATATGTAGACTCACAAACAGGACTAGGTGGCGCTACGCTTGCAGGTCTTGCTGATACTACTGTTACGTCTCCTGCTGATGCGGCTCTTTTGTTTTACGACACAGGAACATCTAAGTGGATTGACAATGTTGTTTCTGGCGACGTTACTATTGCCGACACGGGTGTAGCCTCTATTGGCTCTGGCGTTATTGTTAATGCTGACATTAACGCTAGTGCCGCTATTGATATATCTAAACTAAACGGCATCACATCTACAGCGGCAGAACTCAATTACACAGACGGCGTTACATCAAACATCCAGACACAGTTGGATTCCAAGGTAGGAGCTAACTACACAGGCGACGTAAACATTACAGGCGAACTGCTGGTTGATAGTTACAACGAGACTTTTAAAAAGGTTTCTAGTGTTTCTTCTGTTAGTTATTATCAGATTGCTAGTGCATCTCATACAAGAGACCTTTCAGTGTCTTCTCAAGAACCCTCTCCTACTGATCTGGCGTTTAACGCTGACGGTACTAAAATGTTTGTTGTTGGATATCACGAAGATAGAGTAAACGAATATGCTTTAACTACGGGATTTGATCTTAGTACATCCTCTTTCACAAGATACTTCTCAGTAGCTTCTCAAGACACACAGCCAGAAGGATTAACATTTAATAACGATGGAACTAAAATGTTTGTTTTGGGAAATTCCGGTACAGATGTAAATGAATATGCTTTAACTACGGGGTTTAACATAAGCACTGCGTCTTATACTCAAAACTTTTCTGTATCGTCCCAAGAAGCCGCCCCAGAAGGAATAACTTTTAATAACGATGGGACTAAAATGTTCATTGTTGGGCGCACCGATGATGAGGTAAACGAATACGCCTTAACTACGGGATTTGATATTAGTACAGCTTCTTATACTCGGAATTTTTCAGTAGCCCCTCAAGACCTTACCCCTACTGGATTAGATTTTAATAGCGACGGAACTAAAATGTTTGTTATTGGAAGAACTAATGATTCCGTGTATGAATATACCTTAACGACAGGGTTTAATATTAGTACGGCTTCTTATACAAGAAGCTTGTCAATATCTTCTAAAGACACTAGCCCTTCTGGGATACGTTTTAGTTCTGACGGCGCAAAAATGTTTATTTTAGGCATGAGTAGTACAAAGGTACACGAGTATTCAACAAGCGCCACAGCCCATAGCACAACCTTTGACTGCGAAAACGCTAACGTCTTTGAAACTGTATTAAGCGCAAACACCACTGTAGTCTTTAGCAATCCGCCAACGGCAGGAACAGCTACGGACAGCACAGCCTACGCAATGTCACTCAAAGTTGTCCAAGACTCTGGAGCCTCTGGGTACACTGTAACGTGGCCTACGTCTGTTGATTGGCCTGCGGCTACAGCGCCTACCCTGACAGCTACAGCAAATGCTGTAGATCAATTCGTGTTCTACACATATACCGGCGGTACAACTTGGTACGGCTTTACAGCGGGGCAAGCACTAGGATGAGCGCAAGTAGGTTTTTACAACAGGCGGCGGCTGGCAACGCTGGCGGCCCAGTTTACGTTGACGATGTGTTTTCTACGTATTTGTACGATGGCGATGGTTCTGCGCGGAGCATTACAAACGGCATAGACCTTTCTGGCGAAGGCGGTTTGGTTTGGGTTAGACAACGTGACACAACCCGAAATCACTTTTTGGTAGATACCGAAAGGGGCGTTAATCAAACCTTAAATTCAGACAGGGATAATACGCCGCAGAATACAGCAAACTCCGTAACTGCTTTTAACTCAAACGGTTTTTCACTGGGCAGTGAGGCCGGTGTAAATGAAAGTTCTGGTGATTACGTTTCTTGGACATTCCGCAAGCAACCGGGCTTCTTTGATATTGTTACTTACACAGGGAATGGCTCTGCTAGAACAATAAGCCACAATTTGGGTTCGGCTCCCGGAATGATTATTGTTAAAAACTTAAATGGAGCATATCACTGGACTGTCTATCATAATGGTATGGGTGGGTATAATTACTATAACCATTTAAACGAGGCAGACGCTCGTTACAACAATACAGCCATTTGGAATGCCGCGCCAACGAGTTCAGTTTTTAGTGTAGGAACCAGCGCTAACACGAATAATAACGGAGATAGTTACGTAGCCTACCTATTCGCCCACGATGCCCAAGACTTTGGTACAGACGAAGACGAAGCAATTATTAAGTGTGGGACTTACACGGGTAACAATTCCTCGTCCACGCCCGTTACCGTAGATCTTGGGTTTGAGCCTCAATTTATTCTTGTAAAAGACGCACAAGCATCTAGGGACTGGCATATTGTAGATAACATGAGGGGAATGGTTGTTGACCCCTCTGGCCTTACCGCAACTTATTTAAGGCCCAACCAATCTGCCAGCGAAACAAACACAAGCGGTAGTAGCTCCTTAATACCAACAGCTACTGGATTTTATGCTTTGGGTGGCGGCAACACATTTAATGAAAATAACCAGTATATCTACATGGCTATCCGCAGGCCCCACAAGCCAGCAGAAGAGTTTGCGGCTACTGATCTGCTTGGAATAGATAACAATACGGGCCAGACAGGACACACTACTGGGTTTGCTACAGATTTTGGATTTACGAGTCATAGAACGGTTACTGATCAGTGGTATGTTAGCTCAAGGCTTACTCAAGGAAAGTATAATAGTTTTACTAGTTTGAACGCTGAAAGTACTCAGGCCGCATTTAAATTTGACGAAATGGAGGGCTTCTTTAGTGCGTCAGGATCGTGGAATGGGTATATAGGCTATGGATTCCGCAGAGCGCCGGGATTCTTTGATGTGGTGGCTTATACAGGAACAGGATCAAACAGAACGGTGTCGCATAATTTAGGCGTTAAGCCTGAGTTAATTATTTTTAAAAACAGGGATCGCTCAACTAACTGGACGGTTTATTCTTCTGACCTAGCCGTTACAAAGTTTATGTTTTTAAACACAGCGGCGGCGGCAAGCGCAAACGGAGATTCTGTTTACTATTTTAATAATACAGAGCCTACTGAAAGTGTTTTTTCTGTTGGTACAGGGGGTTATACAAACGAAAACAATGAAGGAATTATAGCCTATCTATTTGCCACAGTTGCCGGTATTTCAAAAGTCGGAACGTACACAGGCACAGGCTCTGATGTAAATGTTGACTGCGGTTTTAGTGCTGGCGCTAGGTTTGTGTTGGTAAAGCGTACAGACTCTACAGGCGATTGGTACTTGTGGGATTCTGTGCGGGGTGTCGTGGCGGGTAATGATCCCTATTTCCTACTGAACTCTACCGCCGCAGAAGTTACCAACACAGACTACATAGACCCCCTGTCTAGCGGGTTCACGATTACATCATCGGCACCGGCGGCACTTAATGCCTCTAGCGGTACTTACATCTTTTTAGCAATCGCATAGGAGAATCAACTATGTCGGAATATCGCATTAGATCAACGGGGGAGGTCAAATCTCAAGGCCAACTCCGCAGTATGCACCCTAATGTTTCACTACCTAAAGTGTGGAATACAAATGTTAATGAGGCATTAGGCATTGATCCTGTACTAGCGTCACCTAAGCCTAACCCTTCTGGAGACTATAAGGTTGTTGTACGCAACGGCGTAGAGCAGGACGCCAACGGTAATTGGGTATGGGCTTGGACAGAACAAGATATGTTCACTGAGTACACGGATGACGATGACAACGTAGTAACCGTACAGGCTCAGAAGGACGCTAAGACTGCCGCTGACAATGCCGCCCTAGAAGCCACAGAACGCTCTACAAGAGATAATCTGCTGAAAGCTACTGACCACTACGGGTTGTCTGATGTGACCATGACAGAGGCTATGACAGCCTACAGACAGGCTCTACGTGATGTACCACAGCAGACAGACTTCCCCGGAACTATCACATGGCCTACGAAACCATGAAAAAAAACAATGTAGTGCCGTTGCCAGAGTTATCGCCTATAGATAAACAGTTTCTAAAACTAGAAAAACAACGAGAAGAAATTTTAGAGCAACAGGAAAAAATTAAAAAACTTTTAGGTCAAAAATGAATGGATCCTTTATCTTTAGTTGCTATGGCGTCTACTGCGTTCAAGGGTGTAGAAGTTCTTGTATCTAGAGGCGCTGAAATTGAACACGTAGCTAAGAAGCTAGGCCA
>VMHT01064442.1_pt1 | contig 38435 bp, 49 predicted proteins | sample 4693611 | NCBI WGS metagenome assembly VMHT01 (sample SAMN12280063, study PRJNA550983) | marine metagenome | isolation source: seawater sampled from same location over 5 years 0.02-0.2 micron viral filtrate | place: USA: collected off the coast of southern California halfway between the port... ...
GGGTGTGAGATTTAGGGGGGCGACTTGACAACCAAAACAGGATTTGCTATAGTATATGGACAGTCAAGAAGGGCTTGGCTGGGGGGTTCAAAAACGTGGTAATTATCACAAAAGTTAGAGGATGTGATGGGTAAAACAGAACGATTTATAGATGCTCATTTAGGCGTCAATTCTGCATTTTATGAAATGCTCATGCACTTGCGCGAAGATCCACAAGATGCTATATCTAGGAATGTTCCCGACAGGATGTATAAAAACTTGGAATATGTTTTACAAAACGTGGTAATTACCACAAAAAATGAAAGGCGGTGATTATATGAAATTAGTTTGGGACAATGGTAGTGCTACAGTGGAAGCACCAAAAAAGTGCAGAAGCGGTTTTCCAAACGCACCTAGTGCTGACCGCGTTGACTTCAACAGGTTCTATCACATTGGTAGGTTTGGGGCGTGGCAAATGCAAGCCGACATTCACTCGCAGTTAGAAGAGCAGAAGCAAAGCAAGCGTGATGCCGTGATGGATTTAATTGATGATTGGACAACTTGACATCCGTTTATGGCTATGCTAGGTTATATGAACAATGCAGATGGAGATGCAAATGACTGAGGTTTTTTTGATAAATTATGCCACGATTAAACGTCCTACAGAGGATTTACAGGGATGGTGCAATAATGAAACAGGGGAATGGGCTTGTCATCACATGACGCATTCTCTTCATGTGGCAACAGAAAAAGCGCGGGAATTGCGTGACATGGGCTATCGTGTTAATGTGCAATCTGTATTATTGAATGAAAATGGGAAGGTGAGGTTATGAGTAATCCAGAGTTGCGAATGTCGGTATACAAAGAACACGTGCTTGATTGTGCAGGTTGTTGTGAGCCTATCGACTGGCATACGTTCAAGATACACGTGTGGCGTGTTGCCAAGGGTGATTGGGCTGATGCTTTTCTACTTGCAGGTAGGCTGGCAGGTGGTCAGATGACCATGAGCCAACTACAAAGCTGGCAACCTTGGCACGAAAAACGTGATAATTAACACATTATTTGGAGATAGAGATGACTATCATTTACGATTTATCAAAGGTACCTGCTGAAGTCGTTGAGCAGATACACGCAAGCCCTAAGTATACCAAGTGGTTTAGCGAGTTCCCTACCAAGCTGCTCAACATTGACAACCCCAAGACTGTCAAGGGGCAAAAGTATGGTGTGCGTACAGCCGTGCTGTATCTGTCACCCGCATCTTCAAGCGGTGTCAATATGTGTGCTATGGCTGTCGAGGCTGCGTGTATCGAAGCCTGCCTCAACACTGCTGGCAGGGGTGCTATGACTGGTGTACAGATGTCTAGGCTACGCAAAACGCTATTCATGCTACAGTATTGGGCTGTATTTGAGGCAATGCTGTTGGGTGAAATACAGGTTCATGCTAATTATTGCCGCAAACATGGATACAAGTGTGCGGTCAGGCTCAATGGCACTAGTGATGTGCGGTGGGAACTGAAGATATGGGATGACATGGTGTTTTTTAATCGTATGTACGAGGTGTACTTCTATGACTACACCAAGATTGCCAATAGGCTTGTGCCTGATTCATCTGTCTATGACTTGACATTCAGCTACAGTGGTGTAGAAAAGTATCAGCGTCATGTTGACACTGCCCGTGCAATGGGTATGCGTTTGGCTGTAGTGTTTCGCTATCGCACCCAAATACCCAAGACATTTTTGGGCATGGATGTGGTAGATGGTGATGACAGTGATTTGCGGTTTCTTGAGCCGCAGGGTGTAGTGTCTGCGCTGTATGCCAAGGGTAGGGCTGTACGTGATCGGTCAGGTTTTGTAGTAGGGTAAAAAACGTGGTAATTACCACAAAAATGGAGAGTGTTATGAGTATATTTGAAGCAATGAGTGATGATTATCTTATTGAAATAGCTGTAGAAGATGCTGTACAGTTTACTTTCGGAGATTGGCCTGAAGGTCATGGCATTAGCACAAGTGATGTGAGTGCTTGCGTAAATGATGTGATGCATGAGATACGTCACTGTTTTCCCGATGTACATTCTGAATATATCAGGATGTTGGTTAATAACGAAGTAGCTAGGATTACAGATGATGCGTAAGTATGCAACGATGATGGAATTATATCCGATAGCAATGGTTATGATGTTACTGTTTTTTATAGCTGGGTTTATGGTGTATCATTACACTGGCATCAACTGGTTATCTGGGGTAATGTTTGGGTGTTCTGCGTGGTGCTTTGTGTGTGGCAATTGCATCATGGCGTATAACTTTATTATGGGAGAATAAGATGCGTAAATTTCGTATATACTGGAACCTTCACAAGAAGGTGTGGTCTTTACAAAGCTGTAAGACAGGCCGTGTGGTTAATCATGTCAGTGCATTTACGTTGATTGACTGTAAGTTTGTAGTGCGTCCAGCAGGGCAAGCCAAGGTGAGGCGTGAGGGCAAGAAGAATGTCCATGCGTTTGCTGTAGGCACAGGCAGTCTGAAGTATGGTATTGCAGGGTCTGTTACCCCCAACAGTAGGGCTGTGACATACAACCCATACAAGAATGACACGTTTGTATTTAAGGATACAGGTGAGCCTGTGACAGAGGCGCACGTTATATCAGTGTTCACAAAGGATGGCAGACCTGCTGTATATGCGAGGATCACTTGACAATGATTTATCGTAGTGGTAGGGTTAATCCTATAGCAAAGGCATTGCTACAAACCAATCGGCGTAGGCCGCAGGTGGTGCCTGACAAAAACAAGTACAACAGAAAGAAGGATAAGGATAATGCAAATAAAGATAGAAGCAATGAAAAACTTGAGAACCCCAAAAGCGGATGGCAAGCGTGACCATTGGCGTAAGCATAATAAATTTAAGACGCTACGCATAAAGCAAGCAAGGCAGCAAAAGCATTTCGCGCAGGGTTGACAAGCAGACCTGAGTATGTCATAAAACTACTCACACAACCAACCAACATAAGGAGATATTATTATGTTAAATTTTGTAAAAGTAATCGCAGTTGTAACCAAGTTCAAGGTCATGGGTGTGAAGCCTACGATCCATCGTACTGCCAAGACCCATCCCGGCATGGAGCGTGGATACTTTATCCGCACTGGCAATGGCGGTGAATCTGGTGATGCCCTGATGCGTGTGAACATGGGCAACAGCTATTCACTTTTCCCTGTGTACAACCGCAATGGTGTACAGCGTACCAATAGCTACGTGCCTATCAAGGGTGACAAGGTACAGGTGTTACGTTAAAAAACGTGGTAATTATCACGAAATGTAGCACCTTGCTATGCGTATACAACCAGATGCCGTGGGACAGTGTGTTCATTGGCGGTTATCTGGTTGTATCTGTAATCGGAATATGTTATATAATATATAAACTATACAAGGATGGATGATATGCTACTGACACCTAGACCACCAGAAGCAACGTGGGCTAATGCGAAGCTGTATCGTTGTGACCTATACGACACACGCTATCCTGTATGCGGCACACGTCTTGTGTGGGTAATGGTGGGTAGAAAGTGGGTACGCTTTTGCACACCTATCCAGCACCACAAGTGGCGTATCAGACGTGCTGAGTGGGATAAGATACCACATGAACTATTTGTAAAGGAGATTGACGATGTTTAATCCAAACAAAACTTACACTATACATGTGTGGGAATTGCCCCAACTGTGGCTGTGATGTAGATGTATACTTACCAAAGGAGATTGATGATGATTAAACTATACAACCTAATCATGGACACAAGGTATAATCCGCTGTCCAACATACCTGACACAAACACACGGCACATGGTCATGCAAATACTGGCATGGATGTGGTGCATTATCTTCTCTATGTGGGTAGGCTCTGTCGTTGTGTTCGGTATCAGTGCCGCATTACACGCTTTGCTGATAGCAGGTGTGTTCATTACGGCAGGTGTATTTGAAACAGCCAAGCGCAAGCCACAGTATTTTGGTGGACTTGGTAGAGGCAATGGAGGTGAGCATGAATGAAGTAACGCTTTTACTAAACACAAACAAACCACACAACCCATACATCCGATTACACATGATACTTGATATGCTGGAGAATGTGCCAGATGATTATGTTATAGACAAGATGTGGATTGGAAGAGAGTTACAGGAAATATTTGATATGTTTGCATCAGTAGCAGAGGAGAAATATATAAAGAAAGGAGATGAGCATGAGTAAATATTGGCACAAAGTAAAACATTATTACCTTACACATGATGGTATTGAAATGTTCTTGTTCTTTTGTATCTTTGCATTTTTAGGCTGGATGGCTTATCATGCAGTAGTAGGTATCATAGGAAGGATAATGGGATGACTAACACACTATGGGTACTAGCTTGTCTAGGCACAATCAATACACACACAGTAGAACTAGAGGTGTGGTCAGGACACAAGTGGCTGTCACAGTGTCATGTTGAAACTACTGTGCGTGGATTTGACCACCCAGAACAGCAATGCTTTTGCATAGAAAGGAAAGATGACGATGTACATTGACCCGATATATCCAGACAAGGCCAGTGACAAAAGACTGGTTCATGTATCAGACGAAAAGCGCAGGCTCATGCGTGAGTTTGGTGACTTGATATTTGAAGAGGCAGACCAAGCCCTGATAGATGCCAAGCACAAAGAGTACATGGCTATGAAAGAATTAGACAAAGAGGGCGTTACATTAATAACTAAATTTTGAGAGGAGATATAACATGGCTAAGAAATTACATAACATGACTACTGATGAACGTATTGCTCATTTTGAAAAAGAGCGTGAGAAAGAGAAGTCTGAACGTGCAGTCAAGATAAATAAGTTATCTTATCAGCAACGTATGGCTGTCATCGAAGTAAACAAATTGGTAGATAGCATTCTTGACATTGCCCTGTACCCCGACATGGGTGGTATCAAAATGGTGTCAGCCTATGAACTACAAGAGTTGTCTGACGCAAAAGATAAACTTGCATTTGAATTTAACCTGTGATATAACACAATATCACTTAACGGTATGAAAGGAGAAACACCATGCCATTAGATTTTACACCAGAACAAATAGGTATTCCAACAGACGTTAACTTTCCTGTGGAGTTTGAGCCTACAAAATATGACAAGTCGAAGTATGTTATCAACGGTAACACAGGTGAATACCTTGGTATCGTAGGAAGCGGCTTTACCTGCGCCAACCACGGTGACTTCTTTACTAAGGCACATAACACAATCTCTGAGCATCTTGGCGAAGAGTTTTGTGACAGCATGAACATCAAGTATCGCACCGCACGTAACAATGCGTGGGTTATGATGGACATGACTATGCCTAACGTGTTGCGACAGATTAAGTCAGAAATGCATAGCACCACCATTGCACCCCGGCTTATTGCCTTACATGGCATTGACGGTTCATGCAGTAACATGGTGTTCTTTGGGGCTATAGACTTCTTCTGCACCAACGGCATGGTCACTGGCGACTACGATAAGATCAAGCGCAAGAACACTGCCAACTTTAGCTTGGCAAAGTTTATCCAAGAGTTGGAGTCATCCGTCACTGACTTCTATACCACGGCTGACAGGTTCCAGCGTTGGGCAGAAACAAGCCTGATGACTGTCAATGTCAAGGCACTGCTTGATTCTGTTGTCAAGTCTGAGCGTAAGTCAGAGAAGATGTTTACCTTGTATAATCAAGAGGTTAGCACTCGTGGACGTAATGTATGGGCATTGTATTCTGCCTTTACAAACTACTCTACATATGCTGATGAGCGTAATGGGTTTAACCTACGCAACACAGGTAACGATACTGTCGCACAGTCCATGTGGGCGAGAGAGCAGGAAGTTGCCAAGTGGATCAGTTCACCACAGTTCCAAGCGGTTGCGGCATAATGTCGCGACTAGCTAGGTTGGTAGATGATTACTATTCTTCCTATGATTACAGGAACTTACGTGATGAAACTAAAGCACATTATAAGTATCTGTTGAGTGTCATGCTAGATACAAAGGTAGAGGGCAAGCCCCTCTGCCAGCATGACTACACTAATCTGTCCACTCGTGTGGCAAAGATGTCATACAACCAGTGGTGCGAGAAAGGATTGTCAATGGCTAATCATTTGCTGTCTGCAACACGCATTGTATTCAATCATGGGTTGCGCGAAGAATTATGTGTCATAAACCCCTTCTCAAACGTCCGTAAACGCCCCACAGAGAGGCGTAAGGTGATCTGGGGTAGGGAAGATGTCCGAAAGTTCTTAGACGCCGCCTACGGTGATTTTAGCACACGTAATATCGGACTGATTGCTCACATGGCATATGAATGGTGTCAGCGATTAGGTGATATGCGCCTGCTTACATGGGATGCAATCGACTTTGAGGCTCGTACTGTTTATATAGAACAATCAAAACGTAAAGCAGAGGTACATCTGCCTATCGAAGATGACTTGTTTGATATGCTTATACAACAAGAAGAGGATTTTGGCTTTCAAAAGTACGTTGCACCTAGACCCAAGCCACGTGAGGGTGTTTACATACCATATAGTATGACTAAACTACCTTTACATGGGCGTAAGTTGATGGATCAGGCAGGACTGCCACGAGAACTGCGTCTATCTGATTTACGAAGAACTGGCACGACTGAAATGGTAGAGGCGGGTGTCGGTATGGCACAAATTATGTCGGTTACAGGACATGCTAATCCAAGTTCAGTCAAACCATATCTAAAAAATACGTTGTCAAGTGCAAATAATGCATTGACAGCACGAAAATCTCATGGTATAAGCATAGCAAGTGCCGCAAAGGAAAGTGATATTACATGAATAATATATATAACACTATAAGTGATATGGATATACCTAATGGTAGTACAAAGAGAATGGATTGTCCTAACTGTGGTGGGTACAAAACATTTACAGTGACCAATAACATGGGTTCTCTTGTATGGAATTGCTATAAGGTTTCTTGTACACTGAAAGGCGGCACTAGGGTGCATCTATCTGTGGATGATATACGCAGTGGCTTTAGTGGTGCAGAAAAGTTTGCGGAAGAGGCATTTGAGTTGCCCTCTTACGTGGTAGATAGAAGTCCTAGCTTGTACCATATGCGAAAGTTTCTAGCTACGTGGGATTTAGACTACGAAGAACTCAATTTATTGTATGACGTAAAAGAAGACAGAGTTGTGTTTCCTGTGTATTCGCAAGGCAATATTGTGGATGCTACAGGACGCTCTCTTGGCAATAGATTACCTAAATGGAAAAAATATGGAAAAAGTGGCTTGCCATATTCGTATGGTTGTGGTAAAGTCGCTGTTGTTGTTGAGGACTGTGTGAGTGCAGCCGTGGTTGGTGGCAAATCCTTTGTCGGGGTTGCGCTTCTTGGAACATCTCTACAAGAGTCGCATAAAGGGTATCTTGCGCAGTTCTCAACAGCCGTAATAGCATTAGACCCCGATGCGCTACCCAAGACTTTGCAAATGGCAAAGGAACTGCGTGGTCACGTAAACGATGTTCGTGTACTACGTTTGAATGACGATTTGAAATATCGTAACCCGACAGATATGGAGAACTTATATGGAATTATCACTAATTAGAAGTTTAATGGACAAATCGTTTTATGACGATCATCGTGGGGCTAGATGCCCTGACAGACTGTTCAGCAAGGATGTGCGTAAGATTAAGCACACCATTGACACTGCAATGGATAGGTATGACCGTACTGTGTTGCCTGACGAAGTTGAAGCATTGTTTATGGCTAACAACCCTACGCTTACAACAGCACAGAAGCAGGCATACGCAAGTCTGTTTCGCAAGGTTAAGATAGAAGAGCCTATGGGCAGTGATGTAGCACAGGAAGTGTTATCTAAGCTATTCCAGCAGGTAGTGGGCGAAGACATTGCTAATCTTGGTTTTGATTATGTCAATGGTGACAAGTCTAGTCTTGAGCCTTTGCGTTTGTTACTTGAGCAATACGGAGATGACTTTACACCTGACTTAAATATAGAATGGGATGATATTGATATGGAAACACTCATGGCAAAAGCTGACCTTGAAGCACGTTGGACGTTTAACATTCCCACGCTAACACGTAAGGTAGAGGGTGTTAATGCGGGGCATTTGATTGAGGTTGGTGCTAGACCCAATACAGGTAAGACATCATTCCATGCGTCAGCAATTGCGGCACCGGGTGGGTTTGCACATCAGGGTGCTAACTGCATTATCTTGTGTAACGAAGAAGGCTACCATCGTGTAGGCGCACGTTATCTGACTGCCGCTACAGGCATGACAATGCGTGAGATAAAAGATAATCCAGCAAAGGCACGTGAGTTGTATGCACCAGTAAAAGAGCGTATCAAGATTAAAGACGCAACAGGTCGTGATATGAGTTGGGTGGAGTCTATATGCAAAACATACAAGCCAGACATTGTACTGCTTGACATGGGTGATAAGTTTGCTAAGACAGGCGGCTTTGCTCGTACAGATGAAGCACTCAAGGCTAATGCAATACATGCTCGTATGATTGCAAAGGAGTATGAGTGCGCTATGTTCTATATGTCCCAGCTATCTGCTGACGCTGAAGGTAAGGTGTTACTTAACCAGTCGATGATGGAAGGTTCGCGTACAGGCAAAGCGGCAGAGGCTGACTTGATGTTGCTGATAGCAAAGAACCCTGTAAAGATAAACGAGCATGGTGAAGAAACGAAAGAAGACCCAGAGCGTCACTTGAATGTAGTTAAAAATAAGTTGACAGGTTGGCATGGTGTGGTACACTGCAATTTAGAATATCAAACAGCGAGGTATGCAGTATGATGAGAATGTACACAAAAGATACTCTAAATGAGTTAGATGAAGATGTTAAAGACTGTCTTGATAAGGCGCAGAACTTAGATAAAATGCGCTGGAACAAAGACTATTACAATAATCTACATGACAGACAGGCAAAGAGATTATTAAAACTTAGAAAGTTACTAGAAAGGGATTTAACTGTCGAATTTTTTGGGCAGAAAAATTTTGGATTGGTTTTAGTAAACAATAAGTTTGTGGTCTGCTTACTAAATAATGAATGGAGAACTGTGACTAAAAATAAATGGTATAAGCACAAACAGGATTTAGATCACTTCATAGACAATTATATTTTAGGAGATAAAAATGAAGCTAACGCTTGATGTAGAAAACACAGTCACTAAGCGCGATGGCAAGATGCACCTTGATCCCTTTGAACCAGAGAACTCACTGACTATGGTTGGTGTATTAACGGATCAAGGTTATGAGGCACACTTTCCATTTGATCACGCTGATGTACCTAATCAACAGGACTACTATGAGCGTGTGCAGTGTTTCTTAGATGAGGCTACCATACTTATCTGCCACAATGCTGCGTATGATCTTATGTGGTTGTGGGAGTCGGGATTTAAGTATGATGGGCCTGTGTTCGATACAATGCTTGCAGAGTACGTGCTACAGCGTGGTATCAAAGAGCCTTTGTCATTGCAGGCATGTGCTGAACGCTATGAGTTAGACACAAAAAAGCAAGATACATTGAAAGAATACTTTGCCAAAGGCTATAGCACCAGAGATATTCCATACAACGAGTTATGTGAATACTTGTCTGCTGACCTTCACGCTACACAGGAGTTGTCTAACAAGCAGGTATATCGTTTATATACACCAGAGGATTCAGGTTTGATGGATACGGTTAATCTAACAAACCAAATGGCTGTATGTCTTGCACGTATCTATCAGCGAGGTTTTAAAGTCGATCTAAATGTTCTGGATAGTGTGCGGCAGGAGTTTGAGCAAGAGCAGAAAGAACTTGAATCATCTCTTGAGTCTACTGTTCGTAAGGTTATGGGTGATACACCTATAAACATTAATAGCCCAGAGCAACTGTCTTGGGTTGTATACGGACGTAAAGTTAAATCAAAGATGGATTGGGCAACGAAGGTTGACCCATATATGGACAGAAAAGAGTTTGACCGTCTTCTATCTACGGATACAGAGCGTTTGTATCGTACGACTGCAGAGCAGTGCCGCACTTGCCGTGGCTCTGGTATAATACATAAGGTAAAAAAGAATGGTGAAATGTTTAAGAATCCTAACAAGTGTCCTGATTGCTCTGGCGAGGGTTTCTTATTCAAACAAACAGATGTGCTTGCAGGCTTTAAGTTTAAGCCACCATCACCTAAGTGGGCAAGCGCAACAGGCTTTACTACAAGCAAACTAAACCTAGAAATATTAGAAGGTGCGGCTCGTAGTAAGGGGATGACAGATGCGGCAGAATTTCTAAACAAGGTTCGTAGGCTGAGTGCCGTTCATACCTATCTGTCATCTTTTGTGGAAGGTATCCAGACAAACACTAAGCAAGATGGATTGCTTCATGTGCGTTTACTTCAGCATCGCACAGCTACTGGTCGTTTGTCTGGTGCCGATCCAAACATGCAGAACATGCCACGTGGCGGCACGTTTCCTGTGAAGAAAGTATTTGTGTCACGATTTGATGGCGGCAAGGTAATGGAAGCTGACTTTGCACAGTTGGAGTTCCGGGCTGCTGCCTACTTATCACAAGATGGAGTAGCGATTGATGAAGTATCTAATGGGTTTGATGTACATGCGTATACCGCTAAAGTTATTACCGATGCTGGTCAACCTACGGATAGGCAGTCTGCAAAGGCTCACACGTTTGCACCGCTTTATGGCGCAACGGGCTTTGGGAGAACGAAAGCGGAAGCAAAGTATTATGAACACTTTACCGAAAAGTACCAAGGAGTCGCAGAATGGCATTCCAGACTGGCTAAAGAGGCTTTAGAAAAACAAAAGATAACCACACCTAGTGGCAGAGAGTTTTCCTTTCCTGACGTAGTTCGTAAGTCTAGTGGTAGGGTAAGCCATTTTACGCAGATAAAGAACTATCCTGTGCAGTCGTTTGCTACTGCAGACATTGTGCCGATAGCTTTATTGCATATAGATGATCTACTAAAAGATAAAAAGTCTTGCATTGTAAACACCGTGCATGATAGTATAGTTATTGATATTCACCCTGACGAAGAACATCAAGTTATTAATACGATAGAACAAACTAATAATGCTTTACCTCAACTCATAGCTATGCGGTGGGGTATAACATTTAATGTTCCTTTGCTTTTAGAAGCAAAAATTGGTCCGAATTGGCTTGACACCAAGGACGTGGCATGATATAACTATGCCTCATTCACTATGAAAGGAGAAGTATATGACAACAGAAATAACAACTATTGACCCAAATAATTATGCTGCAATGGCGAAAGCAATGGGCATTGCAAACGAAGGTAAAGGCAAGAGCAAAAGCAGTTCTCTTGCTCGTTTGCGCATTAACCATTCGCCAGTCATGGGTACTGCCGAAGTTAACGGAAAAAATGTCAACGTAGAAGTAATTCAAGGTGGAACGTATAAGCTAGAGGTTCCTGATGGTCCCACATACTATGCATCGTCTGTAAAGGTGCGTCCGTATGTACAGCGTTATATGTATAAGCGTTTTGTTATGGGCGGTGCAAACTCGTCTAATCGTTACATTAAAACTATCATGCACGATGATCTGAATGTTGATCTAAAAGATAATGATGGTGGCTTTAACTGTGGTAAGCCTGCGGGTTATATACAGGACTTTAAAGCGTTGCCAGAGAAGCTACAAGACTTAATTAAACAGATTAAGCGTGTACGTGTTGTTCTGGGAACTGTTGAGATGACTAATCCTGTAAACGAAAAAGGCGAGTCTATTGAACTTGATACTACGCCTTTTATTTGGGAGATCGACAATCGTGATGCCTTTAAGATTGTTGGTGATGTGTTCGTAAAGTTGGCAAAGATGAGCCGTCTTCCTGTAATGCATAACTTTGTTGCTAATACTGAAGAGCGTAAGATGCCCAACGGTAATAGCTTCTTTATCCCTATTGTATCATTGAACATCCATGATGTTGTAAATGTTACGCCAGATGATAACAGTATGTTTGCTGACTTTTTAGCGTGGGTTGATAACTACAACTCATATATATCAAATGCATGGGCAGAGAACGCTAACGCAAAACTAGAGGATGGTGATGCAGAAGTGTTGGATGACTTGGTTGATATTGAAGTCGATGAAGAGGCAGTAGCATAATGAATCATCAAGCTGAATTGTCGTTGCATCAGTATTTGCAGGATGCGGTTAGCGGTAAGTCGTCCATGTCGGATGACACAATAAAACAGGTTGCTGCCGATGTTGCAGATGCTATGCAACGACAGTTTGGTAGTGGTAAGAGTAGAGGCGATTTTACATTACGTATGTCTAATATAGGTCGCCCTACCTGCCAACTCTGGTATGACAAGAATAAACCAGAGGCGGCACTACCATTGCCTACAACATTCGTAATGAACATGATGCTTGGTGATATTGTAGAAGCTGTGTTTAAAGGTTTACTAAAAGAAGCAGGAGTGAAATATGAAGATACGGACAAAGTTAGCCTTAGTGTTGGTGACGATAATATTTCTGGTTCTTATGACCTTATCATTGATGGTGCAGTTGATGATATTAAATCAGCTTCAGACTGGTCATACAGAAACAAGTTTGATTCCTATGAGTCCCTTGCAGATAAAGACGGGTTTGGCTACGTGCCTCAACTCGCCGGATATGCTAAAGCTGCCAACAAACGCGCTGGCGGCTGGTGGGTTGTAAACAAAGCTAATGGTAAGTTTAAATATCTACCCGCATCTGGTCTTAACGTAGATGAAGAAATAAATAAGATAAAACAAACGATTAGCAAAGTAAAGGAGAACAAGTTTGAAAGATGTTTTGAACCAGTGCCTGAAACTTTTCGTGGCAAGCCCACAGGTAATAAAGTCCTTAATGACGGATGTAAATTTTGCAACTATCGCTTTGATTGCTGGGATAATCTTATTGAGTTACCTGCTGTAAAGTCACAGGCAAAGAATCCACCTATAGTAAATTACATAGGTGATGTAGTTGCCTAGCGCAAAACAATTTAGGGCAGCACGTAAGTATGGGTATCGTAGTGGTCTTGAACTAAAGGTATCTGACTATCTCAAAGAACTCAAGATTGACTTCTTGTATGAGGCAGTTAAGATAGAATGGGAAGACTTAGCATACAGAACGTATACACCAGACTTCGTGCTGTCTAATGGCATTATAATAGAAACAAAAGGACAATTCACTGCAGCAGATAGGCGAAAGCATCTGGCTATTAAAAGGCAGCATCCTAAGTTGGATATTCGTTTTGTGTTTGAAAGTAGCAGACGTAAACTTCGTAAGGGTGCAAAGTCCACCTACGGTGAATGGTGTATTAAGTATGGGTTTAGATATTACGACAGGATTATTCCTGAAGAATGGCTAAAAGAAAAGGGTAAAAACAAACACCCAAAGTTTATAAAGTTTGGTGGCACAAAAGTAAAAAGGAGATAGACATGGATAATATAACAGATAAGATGGCTATGCAGATGAGAGATGAGGACTTTTTAATAAGGGTAAGACCTTTTGCTAATGATGATGGTTCTTGGAGTGGAGAGGTTGATGTAGCTATTATGTACGGTGATAATAATCCATTAAAAGACGATGATTTTTATCAGGTTCTTCATTTTACAAAAATGATGTGTGCCGCTATGCCTGTTATGGAAGAGGTAAAGGAACTAAGAAATATTGTGCATGAATATGTTACAACAGTTATTGACAATGAGGTTGATATTGATGTAGAACTAGAAGAAGAAGTGGGTGTAGAAAAAACCTATGATGGTAATGTAATACATCTGAACTTCAATAGTAAGACCAAGGGATCGGCATGAGTAGACATGAAGATTATATGAAAGTGATGCGGCAGCAAGAGGAGTTACGTATGGCACAAGCAAACAAACAAAGTGATAATGTTAAAGCATGGCCCGATGTTGATATGGTTAATAGTCCACCGCACTATAACCAATCAGGTATTGAGTGTATAGATGCTATTCAAGCTGCTCTTGGAGACAACTTTAAATATTACTTACAGGGTAATGTTATGAAGTATCTATGGCGATTCGATTACAAGTCTAAACCAATAGAAGATTTAGATAAAGCGGATTGGTATTTAGAAAAACTGCGAGAAGAGGTAATGGCAGATGGTAAAAGTTAAAATGTTTATCACAATTGAAATTGATGAAGAGGAATATCCTATACCAGCAGATGGACAAGTTGGAGAGGAATTAGAGGATGGCATACGTGAATACTTCTATGACATAGACGGTGCTGAAATTAGAACTATGAAAACATTAACGGAGTGAAGAGATGATAAGCAATCAATTACCTACAGATTACCAAAACTTTATAGCACTGTCACGCTATGCACGTTGGAAAGAAGATGAGCAACGGCGTGAGACATGGAGTGAAACAGTACAAAGATACTTCGATTACATGGAAGGTCATATAGGTGCTAATTACCAGTACAAGTTACCCGCTGACTTACGTGCTGAACTAGAAGAAGCTGTGCTTAATATAAGCGTTATGCCTAGTATGAGGGCATTGATGACCAGTGGCCCCGCACTGGACAGATGCCACGTAGGTGGATACAACTGCTCTTACGTGCCTGTGGATAGCCCACGTGCGTTTGATGAGACTATGTACATCCTTATGTGTGGCACAGGTGTAGGCTTCAGCGTTGAACGTCACTGTATTGAGAAGCTACCTATCGTAGCAGAAGACTTTCATCGTACTGATACAGTAATTAAGGTAGGAGATAGCAGACCCGGCTGGGCTAAGTCACTTAAAGAGTTGATTGCTATGCTATACATAGGACAGATACCAGCATGGGATGTATCAGAGGTACGTCCTGCAGGTGCTAGGCTCAAGACATTTGGCGGTAGGGCATCAGGCCCACAGCCTTTAGTTGAGTTGTTTGAGTTTGTTGTACAGAAGTTTAGAGGTGCAGCGGGACGCAAGCTGTATCCTATTGAGTGTCACGACATTATGTGTAAGATTGGTGAAGTGGTAGTCGTGGGTGGTGTTCGCCGCAGTGCATTGATTTCATTGTCTAATCTTAACGATGACCAGATGGCTCACGCTAAGTCTGGTAAATGGTGGGAGTATGAAGGACAACGTGCGTTGGCTAACAACTCTGTAGCCTACAAGACTAAGCCTGAGATGGGTACGTTTATGCGTGAGTGGTTGTCTCTGTATGACAGCAAGTCAGGTGAGCGTGGTATTTTCAACAGGCAGTCAGCTATTAAACAAGCTGCTAAGAATGGCAGACGAGATACGGAACATGACTTTGGATGTAACCCTTGCAGTGAGATAATCTTACGCCCATATCAGTTCTGTAACTTGTCAGAGGTAGTGGTGCGTCAAAGTGATACACTTGACACACTCAAAGAAAAGGTTAGACTAGCTACAATATTGGGTACATTCCAATCTACGCTGACTAACTTTAAGTATTTACGTAAGATATGGAAAGACAACACAGAAGAAGAAAGATTGCTGGGTGTATCTCTTACAGGTATTATGGATAACCCGATGACATCTAAGGCTGGTGAAAAGCTGCCCATACTGCTTGGTATACTAAAGGACGAGGCGGTACGCACTAATGAAGCTATGGCAAAGCAGTTAGGAATACCACAGTCAACTGCTGTTACCTGCGTTAAGCCTAGCGGCACAGTGTCACAGCTTACTGACGCTGCGTCAGGTATACATGCTAGGCACAATCCGTACTACATACGCACTGTACGTGGTGACAACAAAGACCCGCTTACACAGTTCCTTGTCTCACAAGGCATACCTTCTGAACCTGACGTAATGAAACCCGACTCAACGACAGTGTTCAGCTTTCCTATGCAGTCACCATTGGGTGCTATCACACGTACCCAGATGAACGCAATAGAGCAGCTAGAATTATGGCTCACCTATCAGCGTTACTGGTGTGAGCATAAGCCATCTGTAACTATCTCTGTTAAGGAGAATGAATGGATGGACGTAGGTGCTTGGGTGTACAAACACTTTGATGAGGTGTCTGGTATCAGCTTCCTGCCATTTAGTGAGCATACATATCAGCAAGCACCCTATCAGGATATAGACAAAGATGAATACAAAAAGTTCTTGACAAAAATGCCAAAGAATGTAGACTGGTCATTGCTGCAGGAGTTTGAGAAAGAAGACACCACATCAGGTGGGCGTGAGTTAGCGTGTACTGCAGGTGTGTGTGAGATTGTAGACATAGAGGCAGCGTGATGGATTGCTGGTATTGTGGCTCAGAATTAATTTGGGGTGGAGATATTGACATGGACCACGAAGATGATTACTATTGTATGAGTAGTAATTTTTCTTGTCCAAATGAAGATTGCAAAGCCGATGTTATTATGTATTTACCAAAAGAAGAAAGGAGAACTAAATGAACCTAAGAAATATGTTAATAGATGCACATACTTCATATTTAGTTGGTGGTATTAATAAACACAAAGCTAATATAGAAGTGTATATGAATAACACAATTGGTATCGGAGAACACTCTGATATAATAGAAACCATAGACTTAGAACTAGAAAAACTAGCAACCTATCACGACAAGCTAGAGATGCTTGTTAAATACTTCCCTAAAACAGAAGAAAAGGAGATAGCTAATGAGTCTTGAGCATTACACACGAGATAACGCTACATTTGAAGACGGTGAATGGTGGTATATTCAGCCGGGAGATGGCAATAGGCGGCGAATGGCTTCTCATGCAAAGAAGAATACGAGTCGTATGTTCGTAAACGGTAGGTACATACCTAAATCACATCCATTACACAAGCCCGGACGTTATGAATCTTTAGATGACGTTTGGTCACATAGTAAGATTGAAAGCACGGAACAAGGTGATGTGTACGTAATCACAAACAGTGCTTGGCCTGAGTGGGTAAAGGTTGGTAAAGCCAGTATTGCGGAAGATAGACTCAATGGCTATCAAACATCTTCACCTTTTCGTGACTATGAAATTATTGCCAAAATTTATACAGAGAATAGGCACAACAAAGAACGCGAAATGCATAAGATATTTAGTCATTTTGCAAAGGAACGTAAAGGTGAGTGGTTTAAGATTGACAAGGTGACAGCAATTAAGCTGTTTAACTATCAGGTAAAAGGAGAAAAAATTGCGGCCTAAAGGACTGAGTAAATACGATGCTCCACTGCGTATACAATACCAGTGGGGCTACGATGCGTTTAAGCGTGGTGGTAGGTTTGTGACGAAAAATGGAAAACAAATGTTCCAAGAGAATCGTCCAAACCTTGACCCGAACACCATGCAGTACAGAGAGTGGCAGCGTGGTTGGAACGATGCTTACTATGAGAATTTAGAAAAGGGTAAATACAATGGGATTAAAGGAAGAAGCTGAACAGTGGATGAAGGAGAGATACATGAGTAACATTACAGCAACGGAGTACCAGAACAAAGCAGCAGACACTGCTATCTTTCCAAAAGAAAAAGCCCTTGAGTATCTTACTCTTGGGCTTACTGGTGAGGCAGGGGAGATTGCTAATAAAGTAAAGAAGCTACTACGTGATGGTGCAGACAGAGAAGAGCATCATGCTAAGTTAAACGCCATTGGCAAAGAGTTGGGTGACGTTATGTGGTATTGTGCCATGCTTGCAAAAGAAGTGGATATGAATCTTGGTAGAATCATGGAAGACAACTTGGAGAAACTGGCTGACAGAAAAGCTAGGAATCGCTTACAGGGTGATGGAGATAACAGATAAAAGTGAGGGGGCTTGATTGCCCCCTTTTTTTATTGTACACCTTCTCTGAATTGTTTACTACTAGGTGTGTCTATGTCAGTGACATCTGTTAAGATATCCCTTGTAAGTCTTTCCAAAACACGTTTCTTAGAGAAAGGTTCTTTATAATCCTCTCTGTACATTTTTAACAATGTTTCAAAGTCTTCTGTTTCTGAAATAGGCCCGTGACCTTCTTGTGCATTATAATCTTTTATAATTATTTTTCTTATATCAGCAGGAACTTCTTTGTAGAATCTTGCACGATTTTTACGTTTATAATCATCGTCTACATCACCTATGGCGTATTCCATAGCTGTGCTAACTTTAGCACTTTTAATAGCTTGAACAATAGTTCGTAAGTATCTTCGTTTTATAGTATCACTACGCATTGCTTGATATGACGGGGATACTACTTCATTAGATAGTACTTCTTCTATAAACTCTCCTTGCAGTTTTCTTGCCTCATTATCTATCTGTGGATCAGTTGTTCTGCGTGGGGCAACCTCTACCCAATCAAACTGTAGCCTATTTAACTCTTTTTCTGCGTAGTTTTTACGCTCTTCCAAAGACAGACCAGTTATCTGACGAAGTAAAGGATTGACATTACGTAGCGGTATGCGTTTAGTTGTGCTTTGCATTGCCTCACGTGGAGAAAGTGGGCTGTACAAGATAGGATCATCCGTTGGAACAGGCATAGTTCTTGTTGCCTGCTTTAATAAGTAGGGGATAAACTCTATATCTTCGTTTACAGCTACATTTGCATAAGCAGGATCATACTGACCATAAATATCTCTAAGCATACCTGCACCAACAGTGTATGTACTTAGATAGTTACCTAGATACTTAGCCAAATTACGCTCAAGACTTATATCAGTTTCTGACAGTTCACCTAATGTTGCTTTTACTAGACCATCAACAATGTCAAGTCCTGTACCAGCCCTAAACTGGCTACCAGCCAAAGCCTCTACAGCTTCCCTTGTGTTAAACTTTTCAAATGAAACTTTGTCATTGTCGTGAAGTGTTATGCCATATTCTTTGTCTAGTACACCACCCGGTCTACCCATTCTATAGAGAAGGTCTGCTACATAAGCAAAGGCAGTAAACGGACCAAGAGCAGCACGTACATTCATCGTGCCACCAGCGGTTATATTTTCGTCGGCTGCAACCATACCCGGCAGAGTTTTATACTCGTAAAACTTAGTGGTTTCATCGCCATGATGCACACGCATGTAATAAAATGCACCTAGTGTTGCAAGACCACTAAACTGCTTACCTGCACGTACAGCAGTAGCCTGAGAACCACCACCCGTTTTATTTAGAATACCATACATATTTAGCATACCAAGAACAGGCATATGTTCATAGACAAATCTAAACTGATTAATTAAATAACGGGGAAATGGCACAAAGGTAGAACCAAAAGTACTGCTTGTACCTTGAATAAAAGTGTCAGCGAAAGAGTTAAAGAAGCCTTCTCTACCCTTAAACCTACCTGTTTGGTAAGTAAAGTCCAGTGCTTCATCCATTGCTCTGGCAATTATCTTGTTATCCAAAGAACTAAATTTGCGCTTTTTCAAAAAGTCATCTAGTCCACGAATGCCTGCTTTTTTAAATACACCATCAGGGTCTAGTGCAATAGCCTTATCTATCTCACGAGAGAAGATAGCAGACTTGAACATATTATCACTCATGGTGTTAAACGTATTTGCAAATCTTGCTGCACGTAACATAGGACTAGATTCTACACCACTGATACCAGCTATATCGCCCAACTCTCTAAACATCTCTTGAGCCTGCGCTGATCTGCCAAGTCTAGGGTCACGCATTATTTTTGTTAGGATTGCCGTTTCTTGTGATTGCATACCAAAAAACAAGTCATCAAAAAGCAGACTCTTACCCCCAGCACGAAGCTGTGCTACACCAGTCTTTACGGCAAACTTAGCTTCATCTCTAAGGGCTTCATTTCCTATAGATTTTAAGCCAGCTTCACCTAAATTCCATAAACCTGCCCCAACATTTTCTAAGGCATAAACATAGTTACGCATGAATCCATTTGTAGTATTACGTACAGTTGTTGCTGCCTGTACCGTCATAAAACCAATACGTGTCTTGTTTAACGCACCAAAAAAATCGCCTACACGATGTAATCTAAAACGTCCTTTAGTCAGTTGTTTAGCCTTTACATAAGCAGCCTCTGTGCTGGAACCAAGTTCCATAGCTGACTTGTCAATCTCTGTAAGTTCTTTTTTGATTAAGTCTGCTTCAGCCTTAGATAGTCGCCCTTGCGTTCCAAGTTTTCTAGCAGCTTCTGAGATATCAGCTACATAGAATGCACTAAACTGGTCAAGTGATATGCCGTGGTCCTGCATGATTTTTACCATGCCTTCTGTACTTAGCTGTCCACCTTTTAATCCACGTGCAATTCTTGAGGTAATGCGTTCAGCAAAATCTTCTTCACTACCACGCTTTACACCCTCACGTGGACCAATCTTTTTTACTACCGCTACAGCCGCAGCAGCTATATTAGCTATTTCTTTGTCAGCTATTCCGACTGTAAGCTTCTCATACGGAGTCAAATCTTTCTTTAGTTTTGCTCCTGCCTCCATAGCTTCTTTGCCAACAGTTTCTTCTAAAGATAATTTTAGTGTATCAGCTTTTTGTTTTACCAGCTTTCCATATGTTTTACTCTTCATCAACGGTGCTGTTTTTGTTTTATAGGTTTTTTCAATAATCTTGTTTTGCTTTGCAAGCTGTGTCATCACATACTGCTCTGCTACATTAGAGCGTATGGCTTTCTGTGCGCCTGTAAGACCACCCAGCAATCCACCAGTAAGAGCAGACACACCTGTTGCCAAAGATATGTTGGCTAAATCTACTTCATCATATCCATCAATGGCCTTTACTCTAGCCATTTCTTGTGCTGTAACACCAGCCCCAGCACCGATGGTTTCAACAGCCATACCACCAACTGCTGCTTTGTATCCACCATTACGTAAACCTTTTGTGATGTTTACAATTCTGTCACCAACTCCGGCTGGAGCAACAGCTTCGCCCTTTAGTTTTTTGACTGCCCGTTGTCTAGCGGTATCAAACGCAATGTCATCTAATTGTTTTGTAGTAAGAGTTTGACCAGTCTTTAAAGCTTTTTGTTTGATTACTTCTTTTATACCTAGCTTTATGCCGTGCTGCGCTGCTATAGCACCAGCTTTTGCAGCACCAAAAGAAAACATACTTGCGTAGGTAGAAGGTGCAGTAAGCACACCACCAAGATAATCTTGCGCTGCGGTCAAGCCAAAGTCGCTGTCCATTTTGTCATAGGTATCCATTAACCTACCAAAACGAGCAACACCTTCGTCATCCGTTTGATTATTCACGTAGTATAAATCACGTAAAGCAGTAGCTTCATTTACGTTCTGATAACGAAAATGTTCCATAAATGCGTCATATATTTCTTCTGGCGCATTAACTTCTTTTTCTTCTCGTTCTGCCAGAAACATCTGTGCATCATCCAAGAATTTCTGGTTGTTCAGCAAAAACTCTTTGTCTAGCTTTTGTTCTTCTTGTTCAGCCATGTTACTTCCTATTTTAATAACGCTTCTACTTTATTGTAGAGATCAGTTGGATTAATGCCCGGAAAAGCTGCTAGTACAGCATCCTGTATTGCCCTACGTGCATTCTGCTTATCCCTTGCCGAAGGTTTATCAGGCAGGTTTTTAAAAGCTGCAACAGCAGCATCAATAGCTGGAGTAGATGCTGTATCAGCAGGTGGATTAGTGTAAGCACTAGAATTACCCGGTAAAGTATCTGCTGGGGGATCATCAGGAATCACGGTATCTTGAGGGTTTGTACTAAAACCAGATAATAATGGCTGTTTTTCCTCAACTAATTTTATAGACTTAACGCCGTATTCATCAGTTTCAATTTCATAATCCCTATTTTGAGCAATAGCAGCATTTAATTTAGTCATTTCCCCAATAACGTAGGGATTGCCTGACTCTGATATAGCATTTAAATCATCTCTAGCCCTAGTTACAAATGCCATAGCAACTTGTGTATTTTCATTAGATTGTTCAAATCCTATAAGATCACCACTTAAAACATCTCCTTTAATTTTAAGCCCGTAGGTATTTCCTATTTCTTGCACCAAAAGATTTCCAAGTTTGTTGTATTCTGCACTAGAAAGAGAACCAGCAGCACCAATATTCTTGTATATCTTTTCTCTTTTAAGAAGTTCAATCTTGCCTTTAATTAAATCCATACGCGATTGATTTGTAGGGTCTGTTTTTTGTGTTTCTGCGTTTAACTTCTTAAATCTAGCTATTTCTGCACCAATCTCTTTGTCTGCACGAATAATTAATTCTGCATCATATCCAGTTTTAGCTAGATTAGGCAGTGCTTCTTCTTCTGGTAATCCTGCAGAAGCAGCATCAAGGCTTGCTTGAATGTCTTCTGTGTAGTCACTGCCAAACAATTTATCAGTAAAGCTTCGTCTGATTTTTATACCTGATTCTGCTAGATTAATCTTTGATGGTCGTGCAGTTAGTCCAGCAGCTATCTTGCTAAAAGTAAACTGACTAGCATCCTTACCAGCATTAACAGCTAGAGTTTTCAGTGGGTTTGTTCCGTACTCTTGTTTTTCTTTATACAACCTAGTTGCTTCATCTTGCGCACCAGCTAATCCGTAGTTTTGAATAAGATACTGTGCTGCAGACAACACCTCTTTTGAGTTAGATGCAAAATCTTCATCTGATAATTTAGCAGCAAGAACTTTTACTTGGTCTTCATTCTCTTTTAGTTCATCTGCGTATCTATTAGCTTCTCTTTCAGCACGGTTCATAGCCCAATCGTTAAGGCGTTCTTCTGCCTTGTCTGCACGTTTTTGTGAATAGTCTATTTGTTCATTTATGCCTGTAGCTATACCGCCAAGAACTTCTTCATCTGTCAGCATATCTGCAATGTCGCCAAGTGCTTTAAACATTTATACTCTCCGTGCCATTAAACCAACAGGTTTTTCTTCTTCTTCCTCTACAGCAGGCTCCTCTGGTGTTTCTTCTTCCATTTTTCCTGCTACCATACCAGATACTACTTCAGCAGCAAGTTCACTGCTACCAAGCTTTGTATCATCTTCTAAGCCTGAATCATACTCAATACCAGCTTTATCAGCTATCAGCATCATAGATTCCATCAACACAGGAAGAACTAAGATGCCTACATCTAGTGAGTGTTTGCCTTCCATAACACCAACAGTTTGCATACTATTTGCAATCACTGTCATAGGAACGCCAGTTTTTAGTGTATGAATCAAGCTTTTAGTAAAGCCATCCGTAGTTATCTGACCTATGTAATAGTCAATAGTTTCTTCAACAGTAGAAAACTGAGGTGGATTTTGCCAAGGACGACTGCCTAGTTCTGCTGTTAAATTTTGACCGGGTATGGGTCTGTTAAATGACTCTTCATTAACTATTGGCTGTTCCATTTTTTGCTTCCATTCTAGTTTTTCTAATGCTTTGATACATTTTAAGTACACTCATTACAGGTTCATTTCTTGATGAGTTAGCCTGTGCTTTTTTCATACTACGATTTAATGGAGCCATCATACCTGAACTAACATTTTTTGCAGGTTTTTTGTTTATTTCAGGTAATCCGCCAATGGCTTTCATAATTTTTTTAGTAGGATTTGTTAGCATATCTTACTCCTTAAAACCAATTCTCAATTGCTGCTGCACCAAGTCTACCAATTAAACCACCAACTGCCGTTTTTGCTGCTGAACTCTTTTGTGATTCAGCTAGTTTGTCGGATGCTTCTGCAGATATTTCAGCTACAGCAATCTGCACACTTCTATCTAATTCATTTTCTGCAGACTCCCATGCCCACTCCATTGTATCTGCATAGTAGTTCCACAAGTTATCATATGCAGTTTTACTAATATCCAACACTGCTGCTGCATTTAATTCGTTAGCACGATTGATTGCTGCAGTATCTGCCGTAGCAATCTGCCTACGCCACTGTGCATTTGCCTGTGCAATCACAAGCTGGTTTTGTGCATTGAACTGGTCACGTTGATTATTCAGTTCAGCGTTAAATCTGTTTACTGTATTAACCTGACCTGCATTGAACTGCTCTTGTGCATTACGCTGTGTCGCATTAAATTGAGATGTTTGAGAAGCCAGATTAGCAAAGAACTGGTCTACTTGATTTTGTGAAGCCGCATTAAATTGACGTGCTGCATTTTCAGCAGCTTGATCTGTAAACAATGCTTGCACACGTTGCTGTGACTTAAACAACTCAGTCTGCTGTTGGTTAGATAAATTAGCCATGTCAATCTGCAAGAAACTTTCAGCATTTCTTACAGCAGCCTGTTGACGATTGTTTAGATTAGCTGTGTCTAATTGTGCCAGTGCAGCAGCTTCAGCCATTACAAGAGCCTGCCTGTTTGACAAGTTATTCAAGTTCATTGTGTTAGCGGCACGTGAGTTTTCTAACTGTACCTGCTGTTCTGCTGTAAAGTTCTGATTGGCAATATCACTAATCTTGGCTGCGTTCATTACCTTCGTTTGAAAGGTTTGATCAAACTCCATACCAGCAAACTTAGCACGTTGCTCTGCAGCCAGCATTGCGGCTTGTTGTCTGTTAGATAAGTTCTGTGCCTCAAACTGTGCAATAGTCTTTGCATCTGCCATTGCAATAGGCATTGCAGACTCCATAGCAGCCTGTACAACGGCCTGACCAGCAAGAGATGATGCACCTAGCCCACGAGCAGCCATAGTTGATGTAGCGGCTCTCATGGCTCCTGCAGCCCATGCTGGTGTAGCACCGCCTTGGAACTGCTGCATCAAACCATCTAGCTGTTGTGCCACCATTGCTTGCGCTGATGGATTACCCTGTGCGGCTGCAGCATCTGTTTGTGCTGTAACTGCAGCAGCTTTTGCAGCATCTACACCTGTACCACTGATAAGTTCGCCCTGCTGAATTTGTCTTTGCACAGGATTGTTAATTAAAATAGCATTACCTTGTGCTGCTTGTACGTTGCCTACTGAACTTTGTGTCTGCTGTGCAGCAGTTACCTGTAGTCTAGGGTCATTTGGATCTGACTGTGCCGCTTGTGTGGCTGCTACTACGGCATCAACATTTGCTGCTGCTGTGTCTGCTTGAAATGTATTAGCACCTGTTTGTGTAGGCACTGTTGCCGTAGTAGTACCTGCTGTAGATGTAGGCACCTGTACACTACCTGTAAGTGTTCCTGTACCTTGCGCAACTTCTTGGCTTGCGTCAGTGGGAGTTAATACCGCTTGCGTTACCCCACCTGCAGGCACAGTAGGGTCCATAGCTTGTTGAACAGAGTAATCTTGTACATTCTGTGGCTGGGTGGTACCACCTGTCTGCATCTTAACCACACCACCTTTAGCCATCTGCATAGCTTTGTTTGTATAGTCATTCATCTTTTGTTGTTTCATGGGGTCTTGCGCAAGGAAGTTTTGGAACCCTTGCATATTACCTTGATAGCCCATAGACCGTGCTATCTTCTCCATGCCACTAGGTTTAAATGCTTTAAACATCGCCATTGTTTAGTCCTTTTGTAATGCTCTATCTAATTTATCTTCAACACGGTGCAACGCTTCCATAACTCTTGCCATATCATCCCTCAGTTCGTTCTTTGTTGCATAATCTTCACGTGTTCTGTTTAATAATATGTCTATGCGTTTTACTTCTGCCATCATTGACCTAAACATCCAGAACGCAGGTGCTATGACCAGCGTAAGGATGACATTCCAAAACATGATGCTAGATATTTCCATGATTAAATCTCGTCAGGCCAATCATTAATTTTTGCTACAGCAGTTATCTTGTCATCACTGTCTCGTGTATCTTCAAACAACGCCATAAAAGCTGCCAAGTCTGCTGCACCATTTAAAGCCGTTTCTATCTCCCCGCATTTAGTGCGAACAGCATCTCTATACGTAGTTACTGAACTGGGTATTGCAGTTGATTTTTCTGCTTTACGTGTAACCATCCAGTCATGCACTGAAAGTTTATCATGTGCTGTGCGCTTTGTTTGCGCAACCCATATCGTTTTTAGTCCGGGTGTTACAGCTTGATTGCCATCTTCATCCAAAATAGGATTGTCATCGTCATCGACTTCATTGATGTCAGTAAGAGAACGTGGTATCAAGGTGCCATCAAGATTACGCCCACAGTAGAAACGATTGTCATAGGGTGCTTGAACTGCAGGTGGATTTTCCCATACGATACCGTATCGTTTTTTAGATGCATCAGAATAACGCATCCACGTTTTTGGATGCAGTCTATTGTCAGTATCCCGCCATTCTTTACCCGGCTTTAAGGTTTGTAGTCCATGTTTCCACGGCATTCTATATTCTCCTATCGTGCATTAGCAAATTTAAATGGCTGTTCGGCAAAGGCGAGGTAGATGTATGTTTGACCGCTTGTATTTGAATCACTCAAACTAGTACGCAATTTAAATCCATTACTTAAAAAATCTACATCATAATTTGATGTCATCTCAGCACTCGCTGTATCAGCTTGCAAAACCTCGTTCACAGGATTGTCTGGGCTTCTTACACTATCACGCAAATTCCAACCAGATGTTGAAGAAGACTCTTTGGTAAGGACAAATGAGGGCCGGAAGCCTAGAAAGACAAACGTGCCATCTGTGTTGCCGTTGCCGACATAGCTGCCGACCTTGCTATAGCCATCAACGCTGTGGAAACAGTAGGCTATTTTATCTGTGTCACTATTACCTATATCAGAGTGATTACCAAGATACCCACCAATACTAAATACACTATCTGTTGGAACAGTGTCATTAAAGTGATTATAACCCGGATTATAAGCCGCACCTGTAGTTTCAAGATTTAACATATGAGTGTTAGCAAGAACATCAGGCACTTGCACAAACCAATTTGTACCGTGGTCTCTTGCTTTTGCTATAATTATGTCAGGAGCAACAGTTAAGCCATGACCTACAGTTCCCGTTGAAGATCCTAAAGCATCCCAAGTGACTATACTAAACCCCGCATCGGTTGACGCCGATACAACCGACTGTATCGAACCTTTTAAATTAGTAGACCCGTGTGTGTCTGTAGTGTTAACTTGTCCACCCATGCCGCTGTGTACATTACAATAATAGTACAAAGTTGGCGCACCGTATGCAAGAGCTATAACTGTTTTTGCACCAGACGAACCCGGTGTTCCTGAAGTCGTTACACCTACTGTATATTCTGAACCACTGCCATGAGTTCCGTCTGATGTAGTAGAAAAACGTAGCGGGTGTCCTGAGTTACTGCTATCTGATTGGTCAAATGTATATGTGCCACCTTCTTGTAAACTTAGTGTAGGAGCAAATGTAGTGTTACCATCAAATCTATATTTATTTTGTCCACTATCATCTGCAACTGTTACTGCGTATGTTTGTGTAGGAGATATACCGCCAGCTTTCCAGTTCCACGATGCATAGGTTTGGCTTGATTCGTTTGTTTGACCAGATGGACCTGTTGTAAACCCATTCGCATCAAAAGACGTAACTTGTGTTGTTGAAGTACCTTCTGCAGATGTTGAATGTGAACCTAAATACTTTCCAGCACCACGAACTGAGTCGTGCAAAGCATGTCCTGATGTGCTTGAACGCTCTTTAATCCACACCCAGTCAGGACTTGCTATACCTTCTTTTGGAATGTTGTCATCTACTAGTGCAAGGTAGCCTGTAGGTGGTGTGTAGTAGAAACTGCCATAGCTATTGCCATCTGCAGCTTGTGCGCCATTAGAAGGTGTTTTATTACCAGCAAAACTATCATCTTGACCTAAATTAATTACTGAATGAGTTGCACCTGTGGCACTTGCTGAAAGGATTGGGTAAAACTCTGTTCCAGTTATTGAAGTGACCGTGTACACCAAAGTATTGTTTTTATAAAACTTGACAGTCCCTGCATCAATATCAAGTGCCAAGCCCATTACGTCACCAGCGGTGTATGCTGTTCCTGTGTTTACCGTTGTACCGTCTTGTATAATCGTACCACTACTAATACCATTGTAGTTGACCGAATAATTAGTATTAGGATTGGCATCGGTAGTTAATAGTTCATTTCCAATGCCGTACATAAATCCACCCGCCCCAGATACAGACTCAAAGACAGTTTCCCAATACCATTTCCCACTGGTAACACGAAAAGTTGATCTTGCATTACGCCACGTTCCTGAATTATGAGTACATCTTAAATTTCCTTCAGAAAATGTATGTGCGGAAGAGTAAGAATCTACCGGACTCAATGTAGCAAAGTTTTGTGTAGGGCTGTCGATCATTCGATCTTCTGAAGTTATACCAGAACTATCCCAATGATTGGTATTGCCACTTGTATCTGCCCCAACAGTGTTAGTTGCGCCTGAACCTGTGCCTGTTTGTTTAAACTCAAGCAGCCAACCATTATTACCATAACTTCCTGAATATGTTTTTGGAATCCAGTAACCATTAGCACCCACTTGAGCAAATTCTGTTGGGGCAACAACAGCACCATCTATATTGTAAAATTGTGATATATAACCGTTATGGTATCTTGTATCTTGTCCACCAGAACGGCGATTTATGGCGGCAGATTCTCCGCCAACATTCCATCCACTACTTGAATTGCTTGCAATGCTGCTTCTTTCATCGGTGGAAAAGCTAGTTTCTTCAACACCGTTTACGTACAACCTAAGTCTTTCTGAGGCGGTTGAAGCGGTGCGATCAAAGGTAATGTGAAAATTATAAAATGTTGCAGGGTTTAAAAATTTTCTATTAGTAATTAACCTAGCTTGTGAACCACCCACATTATAGTTTACAAAAAGATATATTTGACCATTAAGAAATGTAAACGCTGTGTTTCCGGGGCCGTCTACTCCAAATACAGTGTCATAATCATCAGAAGCTGATAAGACGTTAGTGCGTTTTAACCAAAAATTTACAGTCCATTTGCTTATGTCTGTAGGTGATGATCCTTGCGTTCTGCTTAGATAAGCACTGCTTCCTGCCTCAAAACGTAAGCTATTAGTTATGCTGATTGTATCTTGCGGATGCTGTGCGCCACCTGAACCAATGTGTTGTTCTGCACCATTGCCTGTGTATAAGATAGTTTCAAAATGGTCATCAGCTTGGCTGCTTTGTCCGGGGCCGATTGTTATGTCTGGTAGGTTGGATGTGCAGAGGGCTAAAAAACCAGTTGGAACCGCATACTCAAACGTGCCAATACCATTGGCATCTGAGTTTGCAGAGGATACATCTTTACTATCTTGACCAAAGTTTATTGAGTAGGTTTCATTATAAGAACCGCCTCTAGTTAAACATACAGTGAGTTCCGTGACAGCATTTGTAAAAACTGTGCTTACGTCCAAACCACCTGACCCAGCAGAAGGGTCACTGCTACCACGATATGTGCCATTTTTTGCAACATAAAATTTTTGATTATCAACATCTAAAGCAAATGAATAAATATCTCCGTTGCTTGTTGAATTGTTGCCTTGCGAGTTATAAGGACTAGATTGAGTTGAACCATCAACATCAACAGCTTGATTGTAGGTACTCATAAAAATACCTTTTGATTGGGCGACCTCATCAAACCCTAAACTAGCGTTCGACCCAAAACCAACATAAGTACCGCCACCACTAGCATAAGAATCAACGTGAAGTTCCCAATACCATTTACCGCTTGATGGTATTGAGATTGTACCGTGAATACCCCTATTGTTTGTAGAGGTTGCTATTTTAAGATTACCTTCTGAAAGTGTGCCAAGAGTGCTATAAGCCAATGGGTTTAGCGTAGCAAAATTATTAGTCGGGCTATCCAGCAGAACATCATCAGAAACTATGCCACTTACAGCCCAGTTGTTTCCGTTACCAGACTGGTCATCGCCAATATTTGTTTGCGCTGTATTGCCCTGAGTTGTGGTAGATGTGCCTGTTCCTTGAAATGTTAAGTGATAACCATTAACACCGTGACTCGTTGTGCCGTTGTCAGCATATTGCTTTGGCACCCACACCCCGTCTTTTGTTTCTCCAAAAGAAGTTGGATCTAATGCTTGACCATCAACCATATGTATTTCTGCCATATACCCATTAAAATATCTGGTATAAGCGGAAACGTAACGACCCCATCTTTGTTCTTGACCATTGGTGTTTACAGAAGCCATTACGCTGTTTAGACCCGGAAATGTTCCGGTATAGTCTGTTTGTTGTGTGCCATTTACATAGACTTTAACACGATCTGTATCTGTAGATTGTGTGGTGTCATATGCAACAAGAAAATGATACCAAGAATTAGGGTCACGATATAGTCTTGGAGATGTTGGATTTGCGCCGCCATTTTGTGTGAATACTGCAAAATCATCACCTGTATCAAAAGCATAAGTGTTGTGACCCTGACCAGTTCCACTTCCAGTGTTTTTTGACGAAAATACAGTCCGAAAATCTCCGCTTCCTTGTGCAAGTTTAATCCATACAGAAAAAGTGTACCTCTTGTTGTCTGTTCCAGTTTGATTAGGGGTAAAAGTTAGATACGAACTCCCTGCTTCTTCAAACCGCAAAGACTGACCAATGGTGTGATCATATACAGCACCACCAGCAAGCGCACCCCCCGGCGCACCTGTACCGCCTAGACCAGCTAAATTAGCTTGTAATAAACTCATATTATGTTAATGCTCCTGATACAGAAACTAGAACTCTATTGTCACCCGTAGCAGCTTTTACAAAGTAACCCAAATGATAAACACCAGCAGTGTTTAGGCTAGTTAATGCTGTTGCGTTAATAGCCACCATACCGTTAGCACTGATCGTACCACCACCAGTGGTCAAGAAAATGTTACCTGATTGACCTTCTACTGTGTTAGTAAATGTCAACTCATCATCTCCAGTTGTTGTAGCTTTAAAGTTATTATTATCTGCTAAGTCAAATGTAATTACATTACTACTAGGTGCGTCTGTTGTAATAGCATCTGTACCATCGTGACTAGTTGCTCTTCCTGTTACCTGCACACCTGCTGCAACAGTTTCTATTTTTTTAGAATCGTTGTGGTATAATTCTACTGCGCCACCATCGATAAACTTTGCCATCTCATGTCCGTCAGCACCGTCAATGTTTAATGTGCCAAGGGCAGTAATATGTCCGTCTGTAGCATCCCATTTAATAACGATGTCATTTCCAGTGCCTACCCGTATTTCATCGTTGTCAGCCATAGCAATGTTATTGCCATTACTCGCTAGATCACTGGATAAGTTACCACCAAGAGATGGTGCCGGAATAGCTTCAAGCTGTATTGTATCACCGCTGCTATCATATGTCAAGACATGATTATCAGTTTTTGTTGCATCTGCATCTAATGTAAGGTTGCCTATCGTTACATTGCCAGTACCGTTAGGAGCAATAGTTATTGCACCATTAGCAGCATCAGCTATAGTTATACTTCCAGAGTTTGTACCAGCATTTGTATTTAATATTAAGTCGCCTGTACCATTAGTTGTAATGGTTGCATTAGCATTGCTATCACCAACACGAACGGTATCAGCATCTAACTGCACATCTCCTGTTCCATTTGGTGTTAAGGCAATGTTACCATTAGTGTCAGTTGATGTAATTGAGTTACCATCTATTGTAATATTGTCAATTACAGCAGAAGTAAACGTGCCAGCAGCAGCAGAGTTTGCACCTATTATTGCGCCGTCAATAGCACCGCCATCAATATCAACTTTAGATATATCAACTTCGCCAGTGCCGTTAGGTGTAAGTGCTATATTGCCATTTGTGTCTGTGCTGATAATAGTGTTACCATCTACATTAATATTACCAATAGTAGCACCACTGCCATTTAATTTTAGTCGTTCTGCTGCCGCACCGCCAGATGACATGGTTTTAAATATCATGTCAAATTCTTCTGATGTTGGGGTTAGACCACTAGCAGATGACTCAATGACACCACCAGTTTCTAAATTACCTGCAGCGGTTTCTGTAGAAAATTCAATGCCTGTACCAATGCCAACAGCAGGTGTACCGCTGCTTTGCGCTTGCAGTTTAAGAATATCAGTAACAGAATTTGTACCTGAGTTTTCTACGTTAAGTGTCACGCCTACATTGTGTTCGTGTGTAAGTGTCACTTCACCATCTGCACCCAGAGATACTACAGCAGCATCGCTGTCTAGCTTTAGATCGTTGCTAATGTTTACAGATGTCGATGCATCAATGTCTACAATAGGTGCAGTAATCTCTAACTCTGCGTCAGCATCTATGTCTAGTTGACCGTCCGTGCTTGAGTTAATAAATATTGCGCTATCACGTAGCTGAAGTTTAGTATCGGTAGGAATGTCAATAACACCTGTTCCATTAGGGTCAAGTGTTATGTTGCCGTTTGAGTCGGTGGAAGATATTGTATTTGCATCTATGGTAATGTTGTCAATAGCGGCAGACTCACCGACTATTGCCGTAAATGTACCCGCTGCTGCAGTAGCTGCACCAATTGTAGTATTATCAATTGCACCACTATCTATATCAACTTTACTTATATTAACTTCACCAGTTCCATTTGGTGTCAAGTCAATGTTACCATTAGTGTCAGTGCTAATAATAGCATTACCATTAATATTAATATTGTCTACGTCAAGATCACCAGTAACATTTGCTGCGCCTGTAATAGTAAGAGTAGTTGTGTCAATAGTAACAGCAGTGGATGCGTCTATATCAACCGTAGGTGCTACAAGTTCCAGTTCAGTATCTGCATCAATATCTAACTGTCCATCCGTGCTAGAGTTTATGCTTAGTGCAGTATCTCTAAACTGTATGGCTTTGTCTGTATCAACTAATAAAGTTTCACCAAGACCATCAATGTATGCTTTACCATTAAGGTACATATCTTTAAACTGCAGTGCAGATGTACCTATGTCTAATGTATTATCAGTCTTTGGTTTTACTTCTGTTGAACTAGCTACAAAGTCTTGCACAGGGCCAAGCACAGTAACAGGCGCACCTTCACCAGCCGTGCCATCGTGTGTATGTCCACTGGTAGCATTAAAGGCTGATTCAATAGCATCATATTCGCCATCAAAGTCAGCAGCATTAATTACATTACCGTCAGCAATATTATTAGCTGTATCGTTTCTGGTATATCCTGTTCCCATAGTTTTACCTTCTTGCGTTAGTGGCGTATTCTACTGTTAATGCGTCAAGAGAAAATGGCGGTGCTTGTGTAGCAGAGTCAAACAAAAATGAAACTGCAAATCCAGAACCTACTACTTGACTTTCAAATAGTTTAACTAATTTTGCACCATACGATGTTGTACCAAATATACCTGCACCAAAAAATCCAACAGTTCCCTGCACGTTTTGAATATTAATAGGTGCTGGTTGTATAGTACCCGCTTCATCAAAGTCTAGCTTTAGACTTAAATCAAATGCCACACTTCCTTGCGGATCAGTGTACAAAAATATCTTATAAAAAGTTTTTCGTACTCGTGGGTCTTCAATTGGAATAAACGGTGTGGCAAACGATATAGTAATTGCTGTGCCATCAAAGTCGCTACCCGATTCCATTTGATATAGGTAGCCGTCATCATTTGCAAATAGCACAACTTCATTATTTAAATGGTAGTTACTATCTGCTACAAATGCTCGTATGCCTCTAGTTTCTGCATACTGCATATTTGCGCCACCTTGTTCTGCAAACTGTGTGGCTAAAATTCCTTGAGCATTTTCTTGAGTAATATTATTATTATATCCAAATATTCTGTATTGTGATTTTTCTCTAACAACACAACTTGTAAAATTTGTATTAGTTGAAATAAAGGTAACTAAGTCATCCTGTATATTTTTAGATACAACACCAAGTCCAAAGTCACCTATTCTATCTGTTGCACTTAGTAACCGCAAACCATCAGGTGCTAAGAACATAATGTCACCACCAACTTCTTGTATGGTGTCGCTTTCAATACAACCAATGTCGTTAGTTACTGGTTGTAACGTAAAGTCTGCTATAGTGTTACCTACTAATCTTTGTATGGATACTTCAGTAAAAATAATTAGCTGGTCACGAAATACTTCTAAGCCTGTAATTGGTGAACCTACGTTTATAGAACCAGCACCATTTGCTACAGAAAAATCACTATCAGTATAAGGTGCAGTAAAATTAAGTGTAGTTCCCTTACCAAAGAATAAAGCATTTTTAAAGTTAGATACAAACGATGCGCCTTTTACATCTGCGGGTGCATCATTTAGTGCAGTAAATAAACTAGTGTCGTATGTTGCTGGAGCATTTGCCCCATCCACTAATGCTATCTTTTGAGTGCCATTAAAGTTGTATTTTGCAAAACGTGTTCTTGTAGCACCTTCTCTGCTTGTAGATATAAACGTAATAGCAGCATTATCAGCAGGACTTGATGCAAGTGCAGGATCTATACTTAAAGTAGAGCCACCAGAAGATACAGTAGCCGTGGCTGTTACTGTGTATATTTTTGCAACACCTGCAATTGTAAATTGATCTTGTGCTTGTGGTGCTGCGGTTAAACCATCTACAATAAGAGATGAGCCTGTTTGACTTGCCCCGTTCACCAAAGCTGTTCCATAATTAGGAACATTTATTTTTGTAAACCCTACCCCTGTTGATCTAAATATATCATCATTCTTTGCAATGATGGCTGAACTTTCCCAGCTTGCAACACCAAGTGCCAGATAGTTTAGCGTTGTTGAAACAAACGTAACATCATCTTGATCTGATGGATTATGTACCATCGTTTGTGATAATGTTAATGTTGCTCTGTTTGTTGCTGCTGCAAAAGTAACACCACCTGCAGCTATTGTGTACCTAAAACTAAGTGCTGCATCATCAGCAGGTGTAGAAACCAATGCAGGTGTTATTGTTAAAGTAGAGTCTGTTCCTGCTAAAGCAGTAGCACTGCTAACAGTATATACAGTAGAATCACCAGCTATGGTAAACGTATCATTAGCAGAAGGCGCAACATCTAACCCATCTACAGTTAGTGTGGTGCCTGATTGTCCTGCACCGTCTACTTCACCGCCTACAAATGTTAACACGTCTGCAGCTACAGGTGTCTGATGTATGTTCGCTATGACAAGACTTGTACCGCTTTGACTTGCCCCGTGTATTTTTGGCGCACCATAGGGCGGGATCAAGTCACTGTCGTACTTATCATAGCCTTCTACTCTACGATAGCCACCCTCTACAGATGGTTCAAAGTTACGCAATATACGTGCGCTACCCGGTGCGTTAATGCCCTGCTGTAAAGGAGACAGGTTACTTATTAATCCACCACGAAACTCAACGGCGTAGGTTTTCCATGCGTCAGCCAAACTACTACCCCTATGTTATCGAAGAATATCCGTACCGAAGACCACCACCTGTGTTTTGCGGAATCATATAAGACCGCACATATCTTGTACGATTAATCAACATTGAACGCATGTATTTAATACCCTCGTCAAATTTTTCTTTCATTACCAAAGCATCTTGTGTATTACCTCTAAACAAATATGCATAGTGCATTGCACCATCTACAATAACATGTATGAATCTATCGGGTATAACAATTGTGTCGCCGTGTGCGGATAAGTCTGCAGTAAAATTAAAGTATTCATATACTAATATGTATGCTTTATCTGGTTCTGGAGTAAGAATAAACTCAAGAGAAGGGGCGTGTATAACACGAGTAGGTACGCCCTGAAAGCTAGAACTATTATATTCTTGTGCTACAAATTTATCTAAGTATTCTTCATAAGTCATGGGTAATATACGTGTTGTACTATTACCTAACGTAGAATCTTCTTTAATCCTAAATGTATCAAAGTTAATAACTTTACAGTCTGTAGGAAAAGAATAACGGCTAGTGTTAGCCGTCAGGGTTTGCGTCTTTAATGTATGGTTAAAAGGCCATTCAAATTCAGATTGATTTATATATCTAATAGATGCATTAATAGCGTCCTTCGCATGTGCATAGAAACCTGCAGAACTAGCAAAGTTTGTAGAAGTTAATTCAACTTCATTCAAACGCCTGTTTACTTGATTAACTAATTGTAAAAATGTTGTAGCCATTTACGTTTCCTTAAACAAAGTGAGGGGGCAAGTTGCCCTGCCCCGTCACATTATGTTATGCGAGTGTGTCTCTATCTACTTCATTAGCAGATACATCACCTTGGTCGCTAACGTCCAGCATGACTGCGTAAACACGAATTTTACCTGCAGTAAATGTTGCACCGTCACCAGCAAAGGTAAGGTCCAAAGTATCTGCAGTAGCAAGAGTGACATCTGCTGATGGTGTGGCAGAAGGGGCATAAGCCAAATCCGCTGCGCCATCAATGTCAAACGCTGCAACAAATTCGTTGTCGTCAGCCGCACCTAAAATAGCCGTAGCGTTTGTACCAGTATTCATGGTAGCAGATTCTACAACTTGGAATCCTGCGTGTAATACACGTGTATTTGCAGGAATAGTTAGGCACTGAACAACATCTCCACCTGTGCAAGAAATGGCTTGAGCCGTTAGGTCAATAGACATATCTACATAGTAAGGAGTGCGTCCACGTGGACTGTTGCCATGGGCGGGTTTCAAAAGAGTGGAAATTGTAGCCATTTTTTAATACCCCCTATACCAAACAGAACCGGGCATTAACAAGAGCCTCTGGTCGGAGAATCTTACGCCCATACAAATGCATACCACGAACAATGTCAGCGAAGCTGTCAGGATCACGATATGTCTCAGTCTTGTTGATTTGCTCTGCAGTAGCAACAGCAGATGAATGCCCACCAATAATCACACCGAAGTTAGAAGAGTTTGTGCCACCTGTGGTGCCAGAACCCGTTCCAATTTCAGGTAGGTTATTAGAAACATACACTTGGAAACCGTGCAGATTATTAATCACAAGACCATTGCGAAGTCCACCAGACTCACCGAAGTCAGAGTTCAGAAGTTTTGAATCTTCATCTTTCAGTACTTCCATAAATACTGGGTTGACTACAAGCCAACGTCCTTGCGAATCAACATTTTGCTGGTCTAGCTTACGAGCCATACGAGCAATAATCATGGTTGGGTTAGCGTTACCTGAACCCGGTACTGCAGAAGCACCCGGTAGGCGTGGCTGAATACCAATACCATTGTTAGCAGATCCACCAAAGTCATTGGCATCAACTTGCATTTCAGCCAGCAGTTCGTTAGTCCCTGCTGTTGAAACTGCCACTGAGCCATTAGTCGTGGTGTTAGCTGTATTAGCAGTGCCATGAATAGCAGACTGCTTAAAGCCGCCCATGTAGCCAAGAACATCTTGGTCAAACTGGTCAGCCAAACGATACGCAGCACGATCACTTGCCAGTTGCTGGAAGTTTACGTGGCTATGCGCCTCTTCGATATCATCAACCTTAAACGCAAAGTAGTTAGCTTTGTCAATTGTCAAGTTGAAGTCTTCGTCATCAAGGTCTTGCGGGGTAATAGTCGTACCACGTGCATACGCCTTGACGGTTATTTCGGGTTCCTTAATAATCTTAACGGAATCCCCCATTTGAGCAATCTCACCAAAGTAGTCATTATTGGTGATAGCTTCAGCAACAGCACTCTTGCGGAAAGCAAGCTGCACCTGTTTGCTGTAAATAATTGGGGAGAAATTACCGTTGGGAAGATTACCATATCCCGATGCGGTAGTAAATGCCATGTTAAATTCTCCTAATTAGCATTTTACAGATGCAAACTAAACAGACTAATCAGGGGCTGATTTGTTTGGGTGCGTATTCTAATAGGATGGCCTTCCTATTATTCAACGGGCCACACTCGTCAGGTAAACCGTAAGACTTGCATTGTTTGCTGATAGTGTGTAACTATGGTGCGCAATATAGTTACACTGATCTGACTATAGTTATATACATAAATAACTATTTGTCAATACTTTTTTATCTAGCAGAGCCAGATATATCATAGATAAACTTTCCACTGCGGATAGCTTCCATAATTTCGTCAGAGTTTTTCTCATATTCTTGTGCAGACATCTTCTGTACTTGTGACTCTTTTAGATATGTAGTTGCCTCGTTCTCCTGTGGCTTACTACGAGAGTTCTTTGTATTTACAGATTTAGCTGCAGCTTTATCTGACTTGGGTTTTTCTTTTCCTATACCCATGTCAGCCTTATATAAGTCAATGGCTCTAGCAGCAGAACGTGCGTCATTGTCGTTGTCATACAACGCATCTTGTACCCACTTAGGCTGTTCGTCTGCCCAATCGTGGAACTGATCACTTTCACGTATTTCACCAAAGTCAGGATGTATACGCATTAGTTCTGCTTCAGCTTTTTCTTTTGTCGCAGAAGTTTGTAACTCATCAATTGCTTTCATGCGTTCTTCAAGAGCAGTAGATTGTTCTGCTGCTTTCTTCATAGCAATTGTTTCTACTATAGCTGCTACATCAGGATACTCTTTTGCCCATGTTTCAATATCTTCATCTGACTTAGGCAATCGCATTTCTTTTTGTGCAGCTTTACTGAGTTGAGATTTAAGTGTTTCAATCTCTTTCTTTAACTCTTCAGACTGTTGTTGTTGATGTCTACGTAGGTCAGAGTAACGCTTCTTAAATGTTTTCTCTTCTGCGTTTGTAGGTTCAGATTCTTCTGGTTCCGCAGCTTCTTGTTCTACATCACCTTTCTGCTCCTTCATCAACTGCTCTAGTTCTTCTTCTTCCAT
>VMHT01201175.1_pt1 | contig 38398 bp, 48 predicted proteins | sample 4693611 | NCBI WGS metagenome assembly VMHT01 (sample SAMN12280063, study PRJNA550983) | marine metagenome | isolation source: seawater sampled from same location over 5 years 0.02-0.2 micron viral filtrate | place: USA: collected off the coast of southern California halfway between the port... ...
TGTGTTAAGGCAAGATTTTAAACTAGATGTATGGGAGATGACACTATGACGAGTGAATATACCAATTCAAACCAAAGATTAGATGTCTGTACTAGTGAGTACGATTCAAACAAAGAAGATTCTATTCAGAATGATGAGAAGCATGTAAGAGCAGTAGAAGAAACAGAGGACTCTTATATTATTGAGTTTGGTAAAAGTAAACCTGATGTAGAAGAAACTGTTGATGAGATGGAAGACTCTAAAGAAGTAGAAAAAGAGTCTATAGAAATTAAATCTAGCATTAAAGCCTACAACGATGATGAAGAAGACAAGAACTATGGAACATTTGAAGGATATGGTTCTGTTTTTGGAAATAAAGACTTAGGTAATGATGTTATAGAATCAGGTGCATTTACAAAATCCCTAAAAAGAAGAAAACCACAAAACGTAAAGCTTTTATATCAACACAAGTCTGATATGCCTATAGGCGTATTTGATGAGATAAGAGAAGACGATCATGGCTTAGTTGTTAAAGGCAGACTTGCTCTTAAAACACAGGCAGGTGCAGAAGCCTACGAATTATTAAAAATGGGTGCTTTAGATGGTCTATCAATAGGCTTTAGAGTGAACCCTAAAGAAGTTTCATATGATAAGCGTGGTAACAAACGTATTATCAAAGAAGTAGATTTGATGGAAGTATCGTTAGTAACCTTTCCTATGAACCCTCAGGCAACTGTTCGTTCAGTAAAAGGTGAAGATATCTCTATTAGAGAATGGGAGAAAGGACTGCGTGACGCTTTTCAGCTTTCTCGTTCAGAAGCAAAAATGTGTGCAAAAGCACTTGATGATTGTTTTGATCAGCGTGATGCTGATACAAATTCAGACTTGGTAGATGCCATAAAGAACTTAACTTTAACCTTAAAATCTTAATAGGAGATTATTATGTCGGAAGATATAAAAAATGCTATTTCTGATCTAGGTCAAACTTTTAATGAATTTAAAAAAGTAAACGACCAAAGACTAGAAAGCATAGAGAAAGGCGAAGGTACAGCATATGTAGACGAGAAATTATCTAAATTAGAAGCCAAACTGGATTCTTTTGAAGATGTAAATCAAAAACTTACAACTGCTGAAGCTAACGCTGAAAATATCAAAAGCCAAATAGAAAAACTAGAAACGGTTGTAAGAAGACCAAACTCAGGTTTTACTACTAAGCAAGTAGATGAATACATGGGTGCGTTTGATTCATATTGCAGAAAAGGTCTTGAAGGTCTTGATGTAATGGAAAAGAAAGCATTAACAGTCAGCAATGACTCAACTGGTGGATATTTAGCACCACCTGAATATGTGAGAGAATTAATCAAAACGATTACTGAAATGTCACCTATCAGAAGTCTTTCTAGAGTTAGAAGCACTAGTGCTAGAAGTATACAAGTGCCTAAAAGAGAAGCTACTTTTGCCGCTCAATGGGTTGCAGAAAGTGGTACTAGAAGCGAAAGCACACCTAGCTACAGAGTTGGTTTAGAAGAGCTACCTGCACACGAAATGTATGCATTAGTAGATATTTCTGAGCAAGACTTAGAAGACTCAGTATTTGATCTAGAAGCTGAAATGCAATCTGAATTTGCTACGCAATTTGCAGTAGCTGAAGGAAGTGCATTTGTTAATGGTGATTCAGTAGGTAAGCCTGAAGGCTTTTTGCAGAATGCATCTGTTGGCGAAGTAACTTCAGGTTCAAACACTGCTTATACTGCTGATGATTTAATTGGATTAGTACATAGTATTAAATCTGATTATTCTAAAAATGGTACATGGGTATTTAACAGAAATACACTAAGTAACATTAGAAAACTTAAAGATGGTGCAGGACAATATGTGTTTCAAGCAGGTATGTCATTACAAGGTGGTGTAACAAATACTATTCTTGGTCATCCTTATGTTGAAGCAACAGATATGCCTAATGCGGCACAAGATGCTTCTATGATCGCTTTTGGTGATTTTAGAAGAGGATATATGATTGTAGATAGAGTAGCTTTATCAGTATTAAGAGACCCATTCACACAAGCGACTACTGGAAATGTAAGATACATTGCTAGAAGAAGAGTTGGTGGACAGGTAATCTTACCTGAAGCTATTGTTAAACTAACCCAAAAAGCGTAAGCGAGGTATATTATGAGAGATTTAGGAAATAATCTTGTATCAGTACAAAGTCTTGCTTCTGCTGTGACAGCAGGAAATAATGCTACAGTGAATGGAACTGCAGTTGATTTAAAAGGCTTTGAAGGTGCATATGTAAACGTAAACACTGGTGTTGAAGGTGTAACTCTATCTAATAGCTTAAAAATTGAATTTAAGTTAATGCATGGAGATGCTACTAACGCATTAGTTGCTGTTGAACAGAAAGATGTAACGGATAGCTCAGTTACTTCAGGTGTTTTCTTAACACTTGATGACAATGCTGAAACACCACAAACATCAAGCATCGGTTATATTGGTGGAAAAAGGTATGTAAGCGTTGATGTTGTCTTCACAGGCAATCATTCAACAGGCACACCTATGTCTATTGATGTTATCAAAGGCTATGCACGTCATAGTGAAGGAGCAAGTACAGTAACAGTAGCTTAATTGCTATTTTGTACACTGGTGGGGTGAAATACCCCACCTCTATTTAAGGAATAAATTATGTCAAAAAAATATAAAATTCTAAGACCAAAACCATGTATTGTAGATGAAGATACTAGGAAACTAGAACTACAACCTGTTGATAAAATAATTGATGCAGATACTGATTTAATGAAAGCCAATATGGAAAGATTTGAAAGCATGGGTTGGGCTATGGAAATAAAAATGGACTCTGTAGAAGAAACTGTAGAAATTGAAGCAGAAGTAAAACCAAAAAGGGCAAGAAATAAAAAAGGTCAATTAAAAGCTGATGACCCATCTACTCCTGATGTTAATGAAGCATGGGAAGGTGGAGAAGCACCAAAGAAAACAGCTAAAAAAACCACAGCTAAGAAAACAACAAAAAAGAAAACTACTACTAAGAAAAAGTCTTAATATTTCTTTTTATTGTATGTAAAGAATTAATGGCTTAGAATAGATGAATGGCAGTCAAGATACCAAGCGATACTATAAGTAAGCTAGAAGCACATGAACGTGAATGTGCTATTAGATACGAGAATATAGATAGAAGGTTAGAAAGTGGTTCAAAGAGATTTGATAGACTTGAAAATCTTATTTATGGACTTTATGGCTTAATTATCGCTTCAATGTTTGGGCTAATAATAGAAAGGATATTTTTTTAGGAGAATAATATGTCAGAAGACTTAAACTACGAATCACTATATAACACAGCACAGCAAGAACTAGCTAATGCACAACATACTATTAGGGTATTAGTACAAAAGCTACAAGAAGCACAAGGTGATGATACTGTAGTAGGCGAACAACCAATAGTAGAAGAAGCAAAGGCTGATAAGAAAAAAGCTAATTAGGAGTGGTAAATGGCAGGTCTAGTTTTACATACAGCACCTGCATCAGAACCTATAACCCTTGCAGAAGCAAAGTCATATTTAAGAGTAGATAGTTCAGGTGATGATGCTTTAATAACATCATTGATCTCAACAGCAAGAAAGCTATGTGAAGAACACACGCAACGTGCTTTCATGATTCAAACATATGAACTGTTTCTAGATGCATTGGAAGATGTAGAAGATAGTCTATGGGAAGGTATGCGTACTGCACCATATATTAACTATTACAAAAACTATATAGAGTTACCTATGCCACCTGTTGTATCTATTAGTCATATAAAGACTTATGACGATAGTGACAATGCAACAACCTTTGCTAGTGCTAATTACTATGTAGACAATGCAAGACAACCTGCAAGGGTAGTTTTACGAACAGGGGAAACCTTTCCAACAGCATTACGAGTAGCAAACGCCATAGAAGTTAAATATGTTACAGGTTATTCATCAGCTAGTGCTGTACCTGAACCAATCAAATTCGCGATTTATCAAGTTCTTACATATTTGTACGAACACAGAGGTGATATGTATGAAGGTAAAACTTCACTACCTGCTACTGCAACTAAGCTTCTTGCTCCGTATGTAGTTTACAGTGGAATGGGTAGTTCAAAACTCATGTCATTAGGATAATGAGCCAAGTAGGTCAACTCCGACACCAAATTACCCTTCAAGGACAAGGCACTACTAGAGATAGTGGTGGGGGAATTAGTTCGGGGTGGTCTAGTATTGCTTCTGTGTATGCTGATATAAAGCCTAAAAGTGGGAAAGAGGTGTATGCACAAGGTAAACTGGTTGGAAGCGTGTCACACGAGATTACAGTGCGTTATAGGACTGATATTTCTAACGCTTCTAGGATTAGTTTTGATAATAAGTTATTTAATATTAGGGCTATTATCAATGTTGATGAAAGGGATAGATTCCTTAAACTTCTTTGTGAACAAGGAATAGCAACGTGAGTATTGATTTAAAGATAACTGATCTAAAAGCTTTTAATAAAAAACTAAATAAAAGACTTTCAGATAATAAAGTTAAAGAATATGTAACTCGTGGAACATTGATGGTTCATAATGATGCTAAAAAAAGTATTTTATCAGGTGGAACAGGTAGGACTTACGAAAAATACGAGCCTAGAAGAACACATACAGCATCTGCACCTAATCAACCACCTGCAAGTGATACAGGATTTTTAGCTAGTAATATAACTATGGAAGTAGATGTCAAGGCTAATGGAAGCGTAGTTGGTCAAATAATATCATCTGCACCATATTCAAAGCATTTAGAGTTTGGTACAACCAATATGACTGAAAGACCTTTTATGCAACCTGCATTAGAAAAAAATAAACGAAAGATAGAAGCATTATTTAAAAAAGGCATATTGAAATGAGTATTGGTCAATTTGCACTACAGACAACTATCTACAGCACTTTATCTAGTGATAATACATTGACATCAACTTTAAGTGCAGGTGTCTATGACGAGGTTACAGAGGGTGCTACATACCCTTTTGTGTCATTAGGTGAAGAAACAGCTATTGACTATGGTACAAAAGATACAAATGGTGGTGAAACTACTATCAATATACATATATGGTCACAATACAAAGGTGCTAAAGAAACAAAACAAATAATGGACAGAATTCACGATTTATTGCATGATAGTAACTTAACAGTCACTGGATTTAATCTAATAAACTTAAGATTTGAATTTAGTGATATACTAAGAGACCCAGACGGTGTTACTAGACATGGAGTCATGCGATTCCGAGCAATAATATTAGGAACAAACTAATTTTATAAATAGGAGATAAAAATGGCGGCACAAAAAGGTAAAGAGGTCTTAATAAAAATAGACAATGGTAGTGGTACACAAACTACTATTGGTGGCTTGAGATCATCTTCAATAACATTAAATGATGAATCAGTAGATATTACAAATAAAGACTCTTCAGGATATAGAACACTTTTAGCAGGTGGTGGTGTTAATAGCATCAGCATCAGTGGCTCAGGAGTTTTTACTGATAGCACTACTGAAGGTCTTTTAAAAGATGCATATATAAATCAATTACATTTTGCTGATAATGGTACAACAGCTAACGTACCTGAATTTGAAGATTTTGAATTTTTTATACCAAATTTCTTTAAATTTACAGGTAAGTTTCAAGTTACATCTTTAGAATATGCAGGTGAATATAATGGAGAAGCCACTTATTCTGTTAGCTTTGAATCAGCAGGAATTATAGTAGTAGCGACTTCATAAGATGTCTTGGAATAAAGTACAACTTGATCTAGGTAACGAAAAGATTAATGCTTTTTTAAAAAATGATGAATCCCAACTATGTTTAGAAAACCTAATAGAAGTTGGTGAAAAAGTAAAAGTTGATAAAAAGGAATTTTTAGTTTTATCATCATTTGTTGAAGAGAGAGATAATTTATTAACCATAAATCTTGCAAAGGCAAGTAAACCTAAAAAGGAGAAGAAGTCAGATGACAAACAAACTAAAGGGTGAAACCACACTTAACTTAGCTAATAAAGAATATAAAGCTAGATTAACAATTGATGCAATTATTCAAATTGAAGATGCATGTGATTGTGGAATTATAAAACTTGCTACAAAAATGGGTGAAGCTGATATAAGAATGTCAGAGGTAATCCATGTATTATTACCTGCCCTAAGAGGTGGTGGTAATGATTTTCAACGAAAAGATGTAGTAAAAATAGTACAAGATGCAGGAATAGTTAAAGCAACAGCCGCAGTTGCTAACTTGATTGCAACATCTCTAACTGATGATTCAGAGGAAGAAGCAGACGAGGGAAAGCAAGAACAGGGGGATTAACTAGTGATTCCCTACCCATCAAACGATACTTTTCTATTTGTGTTGGCATGATGGGTATGTCTTCTAAAGATTTTTGGGAATCTAGCCCTAAAGAAATCTATATGGCTATAGATGGATTTACCGAATTTAATGGTGGTTCAGAAGATAAAGATAAGCCTATGACCAGTGATCGTCTTAGCGAACTAATGGAGTTATATCCTGATGAGTAAACCTATAGATGAATTAGTAGTTCAAATTAAAGCTGATACTAAGCAATTACAAAAAGATTTAAAACAAGTACAAGGTAAATTAAAAACTACTGGAGTTGCAGGTGGTGCGGCTTTTGGTGGAATGGCAGGTGCTATGTCAAAAGCTAAGGTTGGTGCTATAGGAGTTACTGCCGCTCTAGTTGGTGTTGGTGTTGCTGTAACTAAAGTAGCACAAGTAGGTATGGGTTTTGAAGACTTAAAAGATTCACTTAATCAAGTTTTTGGCAGTATGGAAGCAGGTGATCAGGCTATGAAAAAGGTCTTTAAATTTGCTCAAACAACACCTTTTCAAATTGAAGATGCTACAAAAGCATTTATACAATTAAAATCAGCAGGTATTGAACCAAGTATGGATATGTTGCAAACTTTTGCAGATACAGCTTCAACATCAATAGACCAATTAGGAGCTTTTGAGTCATTAATAAGAATAGTGCAAAGATCAGCCGCAGGTGGTATGGGTCTTGAAGAAATTAATCAGCTTGATGATAGAGGAATACCTGCAACTAAAATTTTAACAGAAGCCTTAGGTAAAAGTAGAGATGAATTATCAGAATTTGGTAAAACTGCTGAAGGTGCGGCAGAAATGGTCAGATTGTTAATAGCAGGTTTAGAAACAAGATTTGGTGGAGCAATGGCAGACAAAATGGATAATTTGTCTACAAAAAGTTCTAATATGAGTATTGCTTTTAAACAATTAGCAGATGCTGTATTTACAGGTGGATTAGGTGAAAGACTTAAAAAACTTACAGACAGACTTACTGGATTTGCAGATGAAGCCGCTAGAGCAGTGCGTGTAAGTAGTGGTAAAGCATCATTAGGGGATTTACTTGGTGATACAACAGGTAAAGTTGATCAACTACCAATAGAATTAAGATTTGATGTGGCAAATATTGCTAAAAATGAAGCATTTGATAAATTAAATAAAGCAAAAAAACAATTCCAAGATGCAGAAGATGCAGGATTCACTGGATTGGATATTATTCAATTTCAAGCTAATTTACAATTTGCACAAAAAGAATTTGATGATTTTAAAAAAATAGTTGATGGCATTATTGCTGAAAAAGTTAGATTAGCTGAATCTAATAAAAAAGAAATTAAGGTAGAAACTTTTTCCGTTGGCGATATAGATGGCTTAGTTGATTTTCAATCACGATTTGCAAAAATAGCAGATGATATGATTCCTGAAACTCAAAAAATACAAGATGAAATAGATTATTTGAAAGATTTAATGACATTTGAAGGTGCTGATTTAGAAGGAATATTAAAATTCTTAAAAATTGACAATATTAATGATATACAAGAAGTTATAACCCATTTAGAAAATCTTAAAACAGAAATTAATGATTTGCCTGAAGCAAAACCATTTGAAAATCTTAAAGATTTAACTGGAATAAATAGTTTATTACATGACACTTTATCAGATGCTACTGAAGGTGCTGATTTGTTTGTTGATGAATTAAAAAATATGACTGATGAAGAAATTCTTGCAAAACTTGAAGAAATACCTAATTTATTAGAAAGATTTGGACTAACATCAGGTGAAGCATTAAGCCATGTCAAAGCTTTTAAAAATGAACTAAAAGATTTAGACACTGAAGTAAATTCTTTATTTGGAGATTTAGAAAATCTAGAAAATGTTAATGGTTTATTAAATGAACAATTAGCAAATGGTAATATTTCTTTAGAACAAGCAAACGCTTTATTTAGAGAATATCTTACTAGTTTAGGTCCGGTAGGAACAGCATTAGCTAATTTAGGTACAGAAATTGAAGGTTTAGCAGATAGTTTTGCTGATGACTTAACCACAGCATTACTTGAAGGAGAAGATGCATTAGATTCATTTAAAAACTTTGCTGAGCAAATAGTAAGTGCAATTATTTCAGAATTTATGAGATTGCTAGTAATTAGACCAATTGTTGACGGTGTTTTAGGTTATTTTAATATGTCAACAGGTACAGGCACAGGTACAGGTTCAAGTAGAGGTGGTGGGGGTCAGAACCTTGCAGGTGGTGGAACTATACAAGGTGGTACGCCTACTTTAGTTGGTGAAAGAGGTGCTGAAATATTTGTACCTAATACTGGTGGTACTATTATGAATAATATGAATACCAAAAATGCTATGGGTGGAGGTACACCAGTAAACATATATCAAACAGTTAATTTTGCTACAGGCATAGTACCTACTGTAAGGGCAGAGGTTACAAAGATGATGCCACAGATAGCAGATGTAACTAAAGCGGCAGTACAAGAGTCAGCAATGCGTGGTGGTAACTTTAGAAGGAGTCTAGTCGGTGGGTAAATTAGTAACAATGCCAAACACTCCTAACTTTGTTAGAAGTAACTTTAAATTAGTGAGAACTATAGGAACTGTAGCTTCTCCATATACAGGTAAGATAAGAACACAAGAATATGACGGTGTATTTTGGGAAGCAGTCGTAAGCCTTCCACCTATGCGAAGAGATGTAGCTAAAAATTGGCAATCTTTTCTTCTAGAGTGTAATGGGATGGTAAATCAGTTCAAATTTGCAGACCCTGATGCCTTGCTTAATCAAGGCACATACAATGCAGATGATTTAAAAGCAAAAAACAGAATCAATCAAACAGCAAATATAGAATTAGATTTTTCATCAGCAAATACTATAACAGCACCTAGCAACACAACGCCTTTTGCAAATGCTTTAGTTGGTGATTTTATTTCTGTAACAGGTTCACAATATCCTGAAAATAATGGAACACATAAGATAATTGCTAAAGCAAATTCATATACCATTACAGTTCAACCTGAAAATACAATAAACCTTACTACTGATGCAGATAGACCTGCATGTACAATCAAATCTAATCAAAAGGGTTCTACAGGTTTAAATTTAGCGTCAAGTAGTAATAGTGCTACAGGTACTATTAAAAAAGGTGATTACTTACAAATTACAGCTAGTTCTACAACAGGTGCTAATCCTGTGCAATATGTAATGGTCACAGAAGATGCGACACTTAATGTAATAAGTGGTGCAGACACTTATGGAGTTAAAATACAACCTAAGTTAAGAACTGCTATTACAGAAAATCATCTTGTAAGGTTTGTATCACCAAAAGGTATGTTTAGATTAACAACTAAAGATGTAGATTGGGATGCAGACAATATATCTAACTATGGAATGTCTTTTTCATGTATTGAGGTAGTTTAAATGTCAAATAGAGGTGGTATAGATAGTGATATCGTCAAATATCTTGAAGCTGATCACCAAGTTCTATTTTTAGCAGTAAAAGCTGAATTTGATACAGATACTTTATATGTTTGGAGTGGTGATTATAATATTTCTATTGATGGTAATACTTATACTGGTGCAGGTACTCTTTTAAGTATATCAAATATAGAAGATACTCTAGAATTAAAATCAAGTGGTTTATCTGTTTCATTAGCAGGTATGGATGCTACAGTATTAGATTTAGCACTTACCGAAAACTATCAAAATAGATTTATAACTGTATATCTTGGCTACCTTTCAGGAGGTACAGACACCGTTGCAGGGACTATGACGCTATTTAAAGGGCGTATGCAATCAATGACTATTAATGATGACCCTAATGGCTCTACAATTAGTGTAGATGCAGAAAATAGGCTTATAGACTTACAAAGACCATCTAACCTTAGATATACCAAAGAATCACAACAATTTATAAGCGATGGCGATACTTGCTTTGATAGAGTGCAGTCTTTACAGGATAAAGAAATTATATGGGGAAGATCATCATCTAATTCAGGTGGAATGGGTGGCAATAGTGGTAGTGGTAGTGATAAGCCACCAACGAAAATAAGATAATGATAGTAAAAAAAACAGATTGGCAAATATTATTTGACGAATTTATTGAAGCTAATATGTTTAAAGGTTTTGAATGGGGAACATGGGACTGCTGTAAGTTTTCTAATGCTTGTATAAAAGCTATTACAGGAGAAGATTTAATACCAAAAGAGCTTTCATGGACTAATGAAGAAGAAGCCATAGAATCTATTAAAGAATATGGTGGAACACTATCTAAAAGTATAGCCAAAGCATGTAAGATTAAAGGAGTTGTAGAAATAGATAAAGCATTTATGCAAAAGGGTGATCTAGTGGTATATAAAGAAGAATCAGAGTTAGTAGGTATAACAGATGGCTGTAAAGTAATAACACCTACAGATGATAAGTTAGCCTGTAAGCAAAATGTAGACATAATATCTGTATGGAGAATATCTAATGTCTAAGGCAGTAAAATCAGCAGTTAAAGTTTTTGTAGTTACATTTGCTGTTGTAACAGGCTTAGCCGCATTAGGAGTTGCATTTGGTGTTGGCACACTAACAACATTTTTTGGTGCAAAAATTGTAGAAATAGCGGCAATGTCTGCTGTGGGTGTTTTAGTTGGTGGATTATTGTCCAAAGGCGTTGATGCAGTTGCAGAAAATTTTGGCACAAAAGTCGCTACAAGATCAGCCACGAATCCAAGACAAATAATTTATGGTAAAGCTAGAGTTGGTGGAACAATAACGCATATAGAAACATCAGGAACAGATAAATACAAACTATCAATGATTGTTGTATTAGCAGGTCACGAAGTAGAAAGTTTAGAAGAATTTTTAATAAATGATGAAGTTTTAACAACTACATCTAATGGTGGCTTTGAATATGCTACAAATAATAAATTCACCAATAGTGACAACGATAATAAATTTAGTGTACAGAATTCTTTGCTTAGATATGTATTTTTGGATGGCTCACAAACTACAGCAAACAATAATGTTATTTCTAATACATCTTTAGGTAATACAGATAAATTTATAGGTATATCTTATGTATTTGTTGAAATGGTCTTTGATTCAGAAGCCTTTGGTGGTGGTATTCCACCTATGTCTTTTGTAGTTAAAGGTAAAAAGGTTTTTGACCCAAGAGATAGCTCTACAGCTTGGTCAGACAATCCTGCTCTATGTGTAAGAGATTATATAACCGATACAACCTATGGTCTTAAAGCTACATCTAGTGAAGTCAATGACACTACAGCTTTAGGTAGTTTTAAAGTTGCCGCTAATACTTGTGAAGGTAATCAACCTATTACAACAGCTACTGTAAGTGGTGCTGTAAGTAGTTCTAGAATAGTTGATCTTGCGATAGCAGATACAGTAACCCTTATTGATGTTGGTCAAAAAGTAACAGGTACAGGTATATCAGGCAATGTATATGTACTAAAAAGAACTAACTTACAACTTACCCTTACTGCAAATGTAAGTTTATCTAATAATACAACGCTAACCTTTACAGAAATGGCATATACAGCTAATGGTATAACTAATATGTCAGCAGATGGTGGTGGTGTAATAGAAGGCTTATTAAGTTCTTGTGCAGGTAAATTATCTTATATAGATGGTAAATTTGTTATGTTTGCAGGTGCGAATGTAACTCCTGATATGACGATTACAGATGATAACCTTTTAGCACCTATAACCATACAAACAGCACAATCAAGTGGAGAGACATTTAACAGCGTAAAGGCTGTATATGTTGATGCAAATAATAACTATGTAGCTACAGATTCGCCTTTATATGAAGATAGCACCCTTTTAGCAAACGACACCCCTAGTGGTGAATCATCAGCTAACTATAAAAAGTCATTAGAAATACAATTACCTTTTACAGATACCACTACGATGGCACAAAGGCTACAAAGAACAGCCTTATTACATACACGAAAAAAAACAAGTTTATCTGTAAGTTGCAATATTGCTTTTATGCAATTACAACCATTTGATTGGGTTTACCTAACAAATGAAAGATTAGGCTATACCAACAAAACATTTGAAGTTTTAAGCACAAATTTAGAAGTTATAGACCAAGATGGTGTTCCAGTTTTAGCTACAAGGCTTGACCTTAAAGAGATTGATTCTTCTGTGTATAACTTTGCATCTAGTAGTTATACAAACCCGTTAGACGAAGGCTCAAGCGTTTCTACAGGTAGTTTTGCAGTATCTCCACCTACAAGTTTAGCTGTAGCAACCACATTAGAGATTACAGGGTTTGATCTTAATGTTTCATGGACTAATAATCCTGATGATCTTGTTCAGGGTACAGAAGTATTTTATGGAACTACGTCAGGTACTTATATTGGTTCTTTTATAGTAGGTAAAAGCACAGCAAAAGAATCTATCAATGGTGTTAAAGCAAGTACAACTTATTATGTTGCAGTTAGACATTTTTCTTCTAACAACGTATTTAGTGCCTTAACATCAGAAGTAAGTGTCACTACAGGCTCTGCACCCATATCATATTCTACAGGTGGTGGTGCAGTAGGTGGTGCTGATACCGTAAATGTATTAGGTAAAAATTTAATTTTAAATCGTTTTAATAGTACAAGTGGTGGAGAAGATAACGAAAACTACACTTTTTTAAATAGTGGAAATGGTGCTTTAGGTGGTATTACTAGCTTTCAAAACTCAGATACAGAAAGAGTACAGCTTTTCTTTGGAGAAGATATTGGTGGAGACTTTACTAATCAATTTATAGCACTTGATGCTGATTGGGATTTAGGTAAGGGTGGTTCAAACGGTTCTAGCACAGGTACTTCTAAACTTATTATAAAAGGTAAGGCATATGGAAGTAGCACAGGTTCAGCAGGTGCTACATCTACTATAGCTACATTTAACGCTATAACTAATACAGATGGTTATGCTTTCCCAACAGTAGACCTTGCACCCACAACTATCTCAGGCTCAGTTACAACCCCTGTAGTAGTCGTATCACAAGGTTCAGCACCATCTACTACTACTAACAAACTTTATAACGTAGGTGGTTCTTTATATTGGAACGGTGCAGTAATAGATACAGGTGCAGGAGATATTACAGGTGTAACTATAACTACATCAGGTCAAAGTGGTTTAACAGGTGGTGCTTCATTTGCTTCAGGTGATGCTACTTTTACCCTTGCTATAGCTAGTACCATAAATGGCTCTAAAACATTTAGTGATGATGTTGTTGTACAAGGTGATCTTACAGTTGAAGGCACAACTACAACTATAGATACAACTAATTTAGATGTTAAAGATAAAAACATTACTTTAAATTATGGTAGTGGTGATACATCTGCTAATGCAAATGGTGCAGGTATAACTATTCAAGATGCAGTCAGCGTAGGTAATGATGCGACTATACTTTGGAAAACTTCAGGTGATAGATTTGAATTTAGTCATAGTGTACAAGTTCCTGATAGTCAAAGATTAAGAGTGGGTAGTGGTGGTGATTTACAGATTTATCATGATGGCACTAATAATTATGTAGAAGCACAAACTGGTAATCTTATAATAAGAAATTCTAATGATGATGCAGATATTAATTTTCAATCAGATGATGGTTCAGGAAGTATAGCTACTTACTTTCAATTAGATGGAAGCCAAGTACAAAATAAATTCTTAAAAGACACAGTATTTTTAGATAGTGTTAAAGCTAAATTTGGTACAGCAGGTGATTTAGAAATTTACCATAATGGTACAGATTCATATATTCAAAACAGTACAGGCTCTTTATACATTAACAATTTATCAGATGATAAAGATATTTTTATACAGTCAGATAATGGTTCAGGTGGTTTAGCAACATATTTATTTGCAGATGGCTCTGAAGGTTCATTAAAGCTCTTTCATTATGGAAGTAAAAAATTAGAAACAACCTCAACTGGTGTTGATATTACTGGAAGTATTACAACTGATGGTATGACATCATCACAAAATATAACTGTTAACTCAGCTTCAGGAAGTGTAGATGCAAGACTTGCATTTAACAATTCAGTTAAAAATGCTTGGATAGGTATTCCTTCATGGGATGACGATTCATTAAGAATATATGGTACTAGCCCAACATCAGGAAATACTAATGAACCTGCGGCAATGTATAGAGATGGTGCTTGGAGTTTTTGGACAGACTATAAAAATTCATCAGGAAATGGCTCTACATCTACAGCATTATTTATATCTACTGGTGGTTCTGTAAATGTTGTTAGAGGTGATATTCAAATAGGTGGCACAACTGTTATAGATAGTTCAAAAAATCTATTAAACCTTGAATCTATAAAATTATTTGATAACAAAGAATTATTATTGGGTACTAGCTCAGATGTAAGATTCTTACATAATGGAACAGACACTCATATTTTAAATAATACTGGTGATTTATTTATAAGTAACTTTGCAGATGATAAAGACATTGTATTTAGAAGTGATGATGGTAGTGGTGGTGTAGCAGAATATTTTAGGCTAGATGGAGGTAATGGTTATCTTATAACTAGCAAACATAATCAACATTTAGACAATGTTAAGTCTATGTATGGTGGCTCTAATGATTTACAAATCTACCATGATGGTTCTAACTCAAACATTGTTGATACAGGAACAGGTTACTTATCTTTAAGAGGTACTGATTTAAGACTGCAAGATTCTACTGGTTGGAACTTTGTTATATGTACAGATTTAGGACAAGGTGGTGAAGTAGCTTTATTACATTCAAATATCCAAAAGCTAAAAACAACCTCAACAGGCATAGACGTAACAGGAAGCATTACAACAGACGGCATGACTACCTCTGCCGACATTAACTTTGGCGATGATGACAAAGCGTTATTTGGTGCTAGTAATGACTTAAAGATATATCACTCAGCTAATAATCAGTCGTATATTCATGAGGTTGGCACTGGTGATTTGAATATTCTTGCAACTAACCTTAAATTACAAGACGCAGGTGGTTCAACTAAGGTGCTTGTAAACTCTACTGGCATAGATGTAACAGGAACAGTAACAAGTGATGGGTTGACTGTTGATGGTGCTGATGTATTTTTTAATAGCGGTTGGATAAAATCAAATTCTAGCCTTCGTATTGATATTGACAACGATAATAACCAAACAGATAGAGCATTTTTTATAAGTCATGGCAATGCTTCTAAGGATATATTTAAAGCATCAGAGAGTGGAGACATATCCTTCTATGACGATACAGGAACATCACAAAACTTAAAATGGGATGCAAGTGCTGATACGCTAAATTTTGTAGATAATGCAAAGGCTACTTTTGGTTCAAGTAATGATTTACAGATATACCATGATGGTAGTAATAGCTATATATCTGAAGTTGGAACTGGTGGTTTCTATATACAAGGTCAAGGTAATATTTATCTTCAAGATGATACTGGTGCTGAAACTTATGCTAGATTTCAGAAAAATAATGCTGTTAAGCTTTTTTTTGATAATGATTTAAAATTTGCCACAAGCAGTTCGGGGATAGACGTTACAGGAACAGTAACAAGTGATGGGTTGACTGTTGATGGTACAGCACAAATAAATGGCACAAGTGCAGGACAATTAACTTTAGATGCTACAGGTCAATATAATCAAATAACTTTTGAGCAAAACAGTGGTAATAATTCAGGTGGAGATATAGTTTATGACCATACAAATGACCAATTGTGGTTGCGTTCACTTGCTGTAGGTAGCGTACATTTAAAAACAGGTACAACTGCAGGTAATACAGTAGATAGACTAAAGGTAGCATCTAACGGAGACATCAGCTTCTACGAAGACACTGGAACTACCCAAGCTTTATTTTGGGATGCTAGTGCTGAGTCACTTTGTTTAGGCAATACAAATGCAAGTGCATCATTGGATATAAGAAAAGATAGTGGGTTTGCACTTAGGGCAGAAAATAACTTAGGACATTATTTCAGAGTTGCCGCAGGAGGTAATACTGAAATAGGTGGTACTTTAGATGTATCAGGAACAGTTACTGCTACAGGTGATGTAAGAGCAGATACACATTTTAATTCTACCGACACTAATGCAACTTTATCAGCAACAGGATCAGGCAATGTATATTTAAGACCAAATGGAAAAGGTACAGCAACAGGCGAAACTCGTATTGATACTAATGGTCTTTTAAAAGTAAATTCTATAAACACTTCACATGGACTAGAAATTGCACAGTCAACAAATACAGGATATGCACCTGCTTCAATTTTACTTAGAGCAACCCAATCAACTGCAAGAGGTGGGGGTATTTATTCTTATAATACACAAACTGATAATGGTTGGTATTCAGGAACTTTATATAATAATACTGATAAATGGGCTGTTACATTTTTAAATGGCACGAGTTTTAATTCTGCTATTGCACAAACTACATATGCAAAATTTACAGTACATTCTAACGGCAATGTAGATATTGCAGGAACAGCTAATGTTAATACTATTTCAAGCACAGGCGATCTAACGCTTGATGCTGTAGCTAACATTAATTTAGATGCAGATGGTGGTGCGATTAGATTTAAAGATGGTGGTACTTCTTTTGGTGAGGTGTTTAAATCATCTAGCAATATGATTTTATATTCTACTATCAGCAATGGTGACATGAAGTTTATGGGTGTTGATGGCGGTAATAATATAACTGCTCTTACCCTTGATATGTCAGCAGGCGGAAGTGCTACTTTTGCAAATGATGTAACTGTAACCAATGAATTAAACGTAGGACAACAAATAACTGCTAGTGGTGGTATTACTACAGATCAAACAGGACAAACGATATCAGGCTTTTCTACTATAAGGGTAGGTGATGCCTTAATAGGTCAAGATGTAGCTACTCTAACGACTACAAGTGCTTCACAAACTAATAGAATACTAGCTTCTGCAACAACTTATAGAACTATAAAAGTATTAGTTCAAATTAAATCAAGCACTAATTTTCATGCAACAGAGATACTTTTGACGCATAATGGAACTACAGTCTATATGACAGAATATGCAACGATATTTTCAAATAATTCGTTAGCAACTTTTGATGCCGATATTTCAGGTGGAAATATAAGATTATTGATTGACCCCAATCAGTCTGCTTCAACAGAATTTAAATTTAATGTATCAGGAATAGAAGCTTGATGACATAATAATAGTAAGCACATTGGATAGGGAAGATGGCAACACAAAAAGACTTTAGAATTAAAAATGGACTAATCGTCCAAAATGGTAACACTACAGTTAGTCAAGGAACTGTATCTATAGCAGATCAAATAAGCGGTGATACAGGTCAATTAACCATTACAAATGGTCAATCAGGCAGTTCATTCATGCGTATTGGTATCATTGGTAGTGGTACTGCAAATTCACACATAAGAACAGACTCAACTCTAGAATTTCACATAGGGCAATCAGCTACAAGTGCTACACCTAGTGTTTCTATTGATACTAGTGGAAATATAACATCAACAGGTGTTATAAAAAGTTCAGGTAGTGATTCTGCAACATCAGGTCAGTTATTAAATTTAACTGGCTCATCTGTAAATCAGACTAACTCAGGAACAATACGTTTAACTGAAAGGTCTTATGATGCATCTCCATATTTTCAGGGTAGTTTTATAAAATATGATGGTTCTAGCAATCAGTTAAAGATTGGTGTTCATCATACTTCTGATAATAATTTAAACAATGATACAGATGTTATAAGAATAGATAGAAGTACAGGTTTTTTTAAAATAGTAAATGGTGGCTTATATATATCAAACACAGAAGTAATTACAACTAATAGAAACTTAACTAATATAGGCACTATTTCTTCAGGTGCTATTACAAGCACATCATCAATAACAGCAAATAGTGGTGGAAATGTAATACAAATTGGCACAGATGGAAATATTGAAATTACTAGAACCAGTGGTGGTGCTTATATAGATTTTAAGGATAGTTCTAGTGAAGATTATGACCAAAGATTACAAGCTACTTCTACAGGACACAGTTTTTCAGGAACTATCTCCAACAGTGCCTTCACTATACCCAACAGCATAGGTACAGCAGGTCAAGTTTTAAAAGTACCATCTACAGGAACTACTTTAGAATGGGTTACTGATACAAGTGGTGCAGTTACATCTATTTCTAATAATGTTGACAACAGAATCCTTACAGCGACTGGTGGGACTACTATCAATGGTGAAACTAATCTAAGTTTTAATGGCTCTACTTTAACTGTAAATGCAGATGCTGATTTTAATGGTGCTAATGCAGATTTACAGTGGGATTCTAGTGCTGATTCTCTAATTTTTAATGACAATGCAAAGGCTACTTTTGGTACAGGCTCAGATTTACAGATTTACCATAGTGGTAGTAATAGTATTATTCGTGATGTCGGTACTGGAGACTTGCGTATACAAGGTGCAAATCTACAATTACTATCGTCTAATGGTAAAAAATATCTTTTTGGTGTTGAGGATGCTTACACAAAACTTTACTACAACAATGCAGAAAAACTAGCCACAACCTCAACAGGCATAGACGTAACAGGAACAGTTACAAGTACTGGAAATATTTTCATGTCTACCAATGGAAGCATACTTAGAAATTCAGGTGGTGCTTTACAACTTCAGTCTGATGCATCTCAGGTTATATTAAGGTCTAATAATACTACTGCTTTAACACTAGATACTTCTCAAAATGCTATATTTGCAGGAACTATATCTAGTGATGCTATTACAAGTACAGGACTAACAGTATCTACTGCTTCATCAGTTCCAACATTCAACATAATTACAACACATCCAAGCGGTATACCTATTTTAAATTTAAAAGGAGCAGCTTCGGCTCAAATAAGATATCAAGATGAAAATGGTAATAATCAATCAAGAATAGATTTTGATGATGCAGGTGCTTTTAATTTTATTGATGCTACAGATGGTTCATCTCATTTACTAATAAACAGTTCAGGTAACGCCACTTTTGCAGGAACTATCTCAAGTAGTTCCATCACAGCAACAGTTAATAACTATCAATTAAGACTGAGAAGAGCAGATAGTGCAGATGATGATTGGAAATTTTATTCATGGGAAAGTGGATTAAATATATTTCCTGCTTCAGCATCCTCTGTATTTTTTGGTAGAGATGGAGCAAGTACAGATGTAAGTGTTTATAATGGCAATCTTAAAATTGGTACGACTACTGTAATAGACTCCTCTCGTAATTTAACCAACATAGGAACTATCTCTAGTGGAAAAATAACAACCAGTGGAACAGGTACAGCAGGTTTACCAACTTTAGATATTATAAATTCTAGTTCAAGTACATATAATCATTCAATAGAAGCTATGACTCCTAACCTGACCACAGGTGAGTCAAATATATTAGTATTTGGTAGAGAAGGTTCAACAAAAAATTCAGGGTATATTGGCTATAAATACAGTTCAGCAGGTTCAAATGATAATGTTATAACTCTAGGTCATTGGTCTTCAAACCATCTAGTCACGATAAATGGTGTTGGCAATACCACCTTTGCAGGAACTATAGATAGTGGTGCTATTACAAGTACAGGAATTATTACATCAGCCGACTTCTTTAAAGCTACAGGGCAAAACATAAAGTTTTCGGCAGGGGGAACTCATGTTTTAAACATGGACGTAAACCGAAAGATATACCCTGCTACTAACAATTCAACTGATTTAGGGCATTCGGGTACTCTTGCTTTCCGTACTCTGTATTTGACTAACAGCATTTATCATAACACGAGCCAAATCCTAGACTCCTCTCGCAACCTATCCAATATAGGAACTATCAGTAGTGGTGATATTAGAGTAACAGGCAGTACAAATAATAATACCGCAGATGCCTTAAGAGTAGATGATAGTGGTAATGCAGCATTATTTAGAGTTAGGAATGATGGTGTTGTTTTAGTAAGTGATAATTACTTTTATGTTAATTCTAGTCAAGGTGCATATTTTGATGGACAAGTAAGATTTAGAAATGGCATAACAGATGATACAGGCCAGTTAAGTATAAATTCATCTACTGGAGACATTTACTTCAATAGTGCCGATTTGGAAGCTGTTGGAACTATCTCTAGTGCTAGACTTATTGTAAATTCAGGAGCAAATGTAAGTCAATTTCATTCGCACCATACTACTGGCCATGATGATTGGCAGGTGTCACCTATCTCTATAAGAGAAAGAGGATTAAATACCAATAACTCAACCAATAATCAGTATTCTCCAAACTTAAACTTCCATTGGGCAAGTGTAGTATCAAGAAGTTTAACGATGACTAGCGATGGTAATTTTACGTTAGGTGAATGGACTTCTTCAGGTTCACCTGAAATGTCAGGCAATTTATCTTTCTTAAATACTGCAGGTTATAGAGTTAATAATACCAATGTAATAGACTCGTCTCGTAATCTAACCAACATAGGAAGTATTACAGCTACAGATAATATCGTTACTAGTGGTGCATATACAACATTAGGTTCAGGTGCTAGTAATTATGGAGTTATAAGAGTAACAAACCCAAAAGGTGCTGATAGATTTTCAAGATCAGGTAATGAAACTGGTGCTATAAAGATTACTTTACCTGTTTCATGGACTAGTACCATGCTTCGTTTTACTGTAAAAGTTTATGACTATACACAAGGTGAAAGTTTTGAAGTTGTTTGTGCAGGTTATAACTATGCGTCTGGTGCTCAATGGATAAATACAAGTGCTTATATTATTAATCAACCTAATTTTGATAGAGACTTCGTAGTTAAATTTGGACATGATGGTACTAAATGTGCAGTTTATATCGGTACAACCTCAAGCACTTGGACTCATTCCCAAATTGCAGTGACAGATTTTCAAGCAGGATTTAATCAAGCTAGTGCATCTAGTTGGGCTGATGGTTGGGATATAGATATTGTCACAACTTTAGGAACAATATCGCAAACAATTAATAATACTTCAGTTACAGATAATGCTAGAAGATTAAAAGTTGGTGGCACAGAGGTAATTACAAACTCTCGTAACCTTACCAACATAGGAACTATCTCTGCTGGTGTTTTTACAACTAATGCTAATACTGGCACATTCTCAAATTCTATTGGTACTTTTCCTTTAGTCACTTCTACACCATACGATTATGTCGCTAAGTTTGAATCAACAGATTCAGGTGCGGCTATAATTATTGAAGATAATAATTCAACAAGTAATGGAAATAGAGTAAGTGTTAGTGGAGATACAATGAGTTTCTTCACTTCTGCAACTTCTGCTCTTACATTAGACGCATCACAAAACGCTACCTTTGCAGGAACTATCTCTAGTGGTGCTATTACAAGCAGTGGAAATATTGCTATTAGTGCAGGTAATAAAATACTTCTATCAGGTGCAGGGGATAATACACACTACATATATCACGACAGCTCAACTGATTATGATGTTGTGAACTACAGCACAGGTTTTCAACTTGAGCATTATTCAAGTGGTACACAATTTACTTTAGTTGGCTCAACAGGAAACGCTACTTTTACTGGAGGTATCAATAGTGGTGCTTTGAGTGTTAATAGTGGCACAGCTAATATTGCCGCTACATTTCAATCAACAGATGGTATAGCAGGAATTAAACTACAAGACTCAAGTGGTAATGTAGAACTTTCAGCATCAGGTTCAACATTTAGAGTACAACCCAGTGGTGGTACGCCAGTTCTTGAAATTAATTCTTCAGGAACAAATACAGTAACTATAGATGGTACTGGTACAAAAACACTAAGAAGCTACCATGATAGTGGCGGTGTTGGATGGGCAACAGGCTCAGGTACAAGCTACACTAATTTGCTTTACTTAGATGATAATAATGATCGTGTAAGAATTTATACAGAACAAGTAGAAAGGCTTAGAATTAATGCAACTGGTGTAGATGCAACAACTGGTGGATTTAGAATAAATGCAACTACTGTAATAGACTCCGCAAGAAACCTAACTAATATAGGAACTATCTCTAGTGGTGATATAACAACATCAGGTGATCTTTATCTTAGTGAATATGTTTATCACACAGGTGATACTGATACATACATCAGAATACAAGATAATTCTTGGACATTTAGAACAGGTGGTGGCGATAGGGTAGTTATTGATAACAGTGAAATGACCACAAAAGACATTAATGTCGGTGGTACTGGAAATGCAACAGTTAAAGTAAGACATATAGAAGGCAAAGCACCAAATAGTGCTAGTTATGAAGCTTTATATTTAAACTACAATTCAACATATCCTGTTTTTATTGGACAAAGTGCGAGTAACTCAGATTTATATTTATATGGTGCTTTAAGAATAGGAAGTACAGCAGTTATAGATGCTTCTCGTAATATGAGCAACATAGGAACTATCTCTAGTGGTGCTATTACAACAAGTGGTTATTTCCACCTAAATGCTTCACATACAGTTTATGCAGGTGCGATAGATACTACATCTACAGCTACAACTTCTTATAATGTAATAAGATTTAGACAAGGTACAGGTTCAGGAGCGCCCACAGGACTAATTGGAACAGCAGGAAGTGCTGTTAATAATACTGCTTTTAGAAGTGGTATGAATATTGGAACTCAAAACAGTGGTAGTCTTAATTTTATTATTAATGATGGTTATGCAGGTAAATTTGATACTTCGGGCAATCTACTTGTGGGAACTACTGATACCTCTGTTTGGAATAATGGTGCAGGTGGCAATACAGGAACTGTAATTGAATCAGATGGAACTATACAATTAGCCAAATCTAACAATGCTACTGCATATTTTAACAGGCTTGATAGCGATGGAGACATTGTTTCATTCCGCAAAAATGGCTCATCAGTTGGAAGTATTAGTAGTTATTCAAGTGGGCTAGATATAGCAGGAAGTAGCTATGGGGTACGTTTTGCTGGTAGTACTATTTTCCCAGTAACAAGTGCTGGTAGTGTTTCAAATGGTGCTGTTGATTTAGGGTACTCAGGTGGAAGATTCAAAAACCTTCACCTTTCAGGAACAGGTTACTTTGGAACAAGTGTTGGAATTGGAATCACTCCTTCATCTCCACTTCATGTAAAAGTCGGAACTAATCAAAATTTAGAAGTTGACTCAGAAGGTAGTGAATTAAGATTAAGTGCTGTTAATGACGCAAGAAGTGCAAATCCAGCTATGCGTTTCCAAGCAGAAAGTTATAAATTCTATGGTGCTAGTGGCGTAGGTCCAAGAGCAACCATTGATGCTTCAGGCAATCTGTTGGTGGCAACTACTGACACAACTTTGCTTAACAATACATCAGGTGGTGGCTTTTCTGTTAGCTCAAACGGGTTTACACAAATAGCTAAACAAGGTGTTGATAATGCTGACCCAGTTTTAATTCTTAACCAAACTGGTTTAGATGGAGAAATACTTAGGTTCTATAAAGATGGTGGAATAGTTGGAAGCATTGGTTCTAATAGTGATGCATTATATATAAGTTCTCCTTATGGGAATGATTCAGGTTTAAGATTTGTAAGTGGCATTATCGCACCTGCAACAACTACTGGAGCAAATAGAGATGCTGCAATAGATTTAGGTTATTCAAGCGGCAGATTCAAAGACCTTTACCTTTCAGGAAGTGTAACAGCTAGCTCAGTAAAACTTTCAGGATTACAAACAGAAGTATTAGGAGTTTCAAGTGGTAAATTATTAGTAGGTGCTGTAAATGATGACGATTTTATAACTAAAATAGTTGGTCATGGTGATAGCTCATCAATGGAATTTAATGATGGAACTATTAATGCAGTAGGCTCAACTACAATAAATCACGCTAAATCCAGTGCCACTAATCCTGTTTTATCTGTAAAAAATACAAGCACTACTAACGAAGGGCGTTATTTACAATTTTTAGGTAGTACAGGAACTAATATAGGGCAAATTGGTCATGTAGATCAAACAGAGTCTAATATATTTATAGCAACTTTTAGCACTGGTCTAAAATTTGAATCTTACATTACTTATAAAGCTATCTTACCTTGTAATGAAAATGGTGCAGATAGTGACAATGCTATTGATCTTGGAAGTTCATCAGTAAGGTTTGATGATATCTATGCAACCAATGGCACTATACAAACTTCAGATAGAAATTTAAAACAAGACATACAAGCCTTAACAGATGCAGAGCAAAGGGTTGCTACAGCATGTAAAGGTTTGATAAGAAGATTTAGATGGCAAGATTCAGTAGCAGAAAAAGATGATAATTCTGATTCTGATGAAACAGCTAGATATCATTTTGGAGTCATAGCACAAGACTTACAAGATGCATTTACAGCAGAAGGATTAAACGCAAGTGATTATGGGATGTTTATCTCTAGCACTTGGGAAGATGATGATGGTGTAGAACAAACAAGACTTGGTGTAAGATATAACGAATTGCTAAGTTTTATAATAACAACAATATAGGAGAAAAAAATGGCGATAACATTAACAAGAACAGTGCAGAGAGTGGAGACATATCCTCTAGTAGACGCTACATCAGAAACTGTATCTGATACTAAGCCTACTGTTATGGTAGTTTATAACGAGAAGTTTGATGACCCTGATGACGCACAGCTTCCAGTTACAGCTACTAAAGTTAGTCACTTTAACTGTACTGATGATGTGACAGGTGAAGATGCTTTAGTACAAACTATCTGTACAGCAATTTGGGCTTAATATGTGGAACAAAGCAACCGTAAAGGTAGATAAAGATAAATTCTTGGCTTGGGTTAAAGATAACGAAATACAGATGAAGAATGTCATAGAGGTTGGTGAAAAGATCAACCTTAATGGCAAACTTAGATCAGTAGAATCACACACTAATAAGAATGGACTTTTATCAATACAACTAAAAGAAGTAAAGCAGAAGAAATCTAAGTAAATGGATGCTGTAACTGTTATCCAAGAGGTAGGGTTTCCCATTGCCGCTTCACTTGGTCTTGGTTGGTTTATATATAAACTTATCATGCGAATTGTAGATGGCATGGAGACTAAACTAGATGTGGTAGATCAAAAAGTAGCAGAGCAAATATCAGCTATAGAAGATAGGCTAGGCACAAAACTTGATTCCCAACATGGTATTTTGGTAGCATTAATTGATAGGGTGCGAAGTTTAGACAATGAGATCATAAGGCAAGATACTCTTATTAAAACTATTCTTGGCGTACCACAACTAATAGATAGCAGTAAAATTGCTAAGGCAGATAGAGATGACCAAAGAAAAGATTAAAAGAAAAAGAGGTAGACCTAGTAATGCAGAACTTGCTAGGAGAAAAGAAGAAGCTGAAAAGGATAAAATAATAAAATTAGTATCTATCGTAGGTATTCTTTTAATTTTAGGTATCTTTATTCAAAATGTTACTGCTGATCAAATAGTACATAAGTTTAAATCACCATCTTTTAGTGGAATAAATACATCTAGCCATTATCTAACTATAGAAAATCAAGAATTTAATCGTAAGCTTACAATCAAAGAAGAAATAAAAGCCTTACAAGATGAAATAGAAAGAGAAAAAGAAAACTCTACACTTGCTAGGTTCATGCGAAACTTAGAAAGCAGAGTCTATGCTGAACTTTCAAGACAACTAGTTAGTAACTTATTTGGCGAAACGCCTTCTGATTCAGGAATTATTGAACTAGAAGGAAATATAATTGAATATACGAGTGATGGCGTAACATTAACCCTAAAAATAACAGAAGCAGATGGCACAGTCACAGAAATTACAATTCCTATCGGTACTTTTACTTTCTAGTTGTTCAATTTTTGACCAGTATGAAGATACATACGATCAAAGAGCAAATAACGACATAGTAAGGATAGATCAACTTCATTCTAAAGAATTAGCTAATGTACAAAAACCTCTAGTACAACCTATAGTAGCTGTATATCCAACAGCATTTACAGATCAAACAGGACAAAGAAAAAGTAACAGTGAATTTGCTTTATTTTCTACTGCTGTAACACAAGCACCCTACACATTATTAATTAGAGCATTAAAACATTCTAGTAATGGTGAATTTTTTAGAGTAGTAGAAAGGGTTGGTTTAGATAACTTAACAAAAGAAAGACAGCTAATTAGATCAGCAAGAGAACAATTTGCAAAAGATGGTGAAGAAAAGAACGTACCGCCACTGCTCTTTGCAGGTGTATTGCTAGAAGGTGCTGTAATAAGCTATGATAGTAACTTGTCAACTGGTGGTGTTGGTGCTAGGTATCTAGGAATAGGTAAAAGCATTCAATATAGAGAAGACAATATTACAGTTAGTCTTCGTATGGTATCAGTTGCAACAGGTGAGATACTTATAGAAGTATTAAGCCAAAAAACCATATTTAGTTATGGCAAATCAGAAGATGTTTTTAGATTCATAGAGATGGGTACTGAACTTGTAGAAATTGAATTAGGTAATTCAAGAAACGAGTCAACAACGATTGCACTGATGAAAGCTATAGAAGGTGCAGTCTTAGAGCTAATAAATATCGGATACGATAGGAGTTTTTGGAAACATGAAGAAACTGAAATTACTAAGCCTGATTGCGATGATGATTGCATCACCAACATACGCGGCTGATAACGAAATATTTGTAGATCAATCAGGAACAGGTGCAAATATAGATTTAGAACAACTAGGTATATCTAATATTATAGGTGGTCTTAACACAGAAGCAGGAAGTCTCACAGCTTTTGATTTAGATGGAAATTCTATGACTTTAGATATCAATATGATTGGTGCAACAAATAAATTTTTAGGTGATATATACGCTGATAACTTTACAGGTTTGTATAATTTCACTGGTTCAACTAATTCTTTTACTATCCAAGTAGACCCAACTAATAGTTTTGGTGCAGATGGTTCTGATCATAATATTGCAGTAACTGGTGCTTCTAATACATTTACATTGAATCAAGGAACTACTGCACTATCCGCAAGTCTTAATTTAGATTGGATTATTCAAGGTTCTAACAATACCATTACATCAAATATAAATATTGACGGTGCTACTAATTATATGGATATAGATGGTTCTGATAATACAGTTACATATACAGGTACTGGTGTTAATGCTTCAGCAGGTGGATATTTCTATCTAGACCATACAGGTGGTCAAAGAACATTTAATATTCAACAATTAAGTACACAGGACAATGACTGGCTCAAAATCATATCAGTGGGTGGCAATTCTTCTTCTACTGTTTGTGTTATCCAAAACGATCAAGGCACAAGCACAGGCTGTTGATATTGGAGATATATCTGAGCTAAACGGCTCAGCACAAATAGTTAGAGATAAGCCCTATAATGCAAACCTAAAATTTGCTATACAAAGCAATGATGAAGCTATTACTTCTAATGGAAGAATGGCAATTAAATTTCTTGATGAATCTACAGTGAAACTTACTGAACACTCACAGCTATTAATAGATGAATATATCTATGACCCCGACCCATCTAAATCTAAAATGGCTCTTACCTTTGGATTAGGTACAGCAAGATTTATCACAGGCAATCTTAATAGAATAGATAAACAGAATATAAAACTTAAAACTCCTACTGCAAATATAGCAATCAGAGGTACAGATTTTACAGCTACTGTAGATGAACTAGGCAGGTCATTAATAATACTGCTACCTGATGCTCTGGGCTTGTCTAGTGGTGAGATAGAAGTAGTTACTGCTATGGGTACAGTTTTACTAAATAAACCATTTCAAGCCACTACAGTTAATGTCTTTGAATCTAAACCTAGTAAACCAGTTATCTTAGATTTAACTCTAGATATTATTGATAATATGTTAATAGTCACACCACCAAAAAAAGAAATAAGTCTTACAGAAGAAATTGCACAAAATTCACAACAAAATATATTAGATTTTAACGATTTGGATATTGACTATCTTGATGAAGATTTTTTTGGTAAAGATGAATTAGAGTTTACAGAACTAGATATTAACTATCTTGATACTAACTATCTTGAAGATTTATTAAATGTCTTAGATGCACTTGCAGTAAATAAACAAGAAGATGTTTTAGCTGTAGTTGGTGGTATTGACGTTCAAGGCACAAAAATTGGTCAAGATACAGAAACACAGATGACCACTCTAATAGCAGGTAATGTTATAAGTCTTAGAAGGAATGTTAATAATTCTGCAAGATTAGATCTAAATGGAGATGATACTTATACTCTTATCATAATTCAAGATGGCGTTTCTAATGTTATTAAGATAAATGGTGGTGGTGACTCTGTAATTAGTATTACTCAAAGCGACTAATGAAAAAACTTATAATACTTATACTTGTACTACTATCACTCCCACTTATATTTCAAAGTACGCCTACAGATATAATAAAACTTAGAACCTTTGATACTCTTGTTAAACAATACAACCCATCAGGTAATTTTGTAATTCTCAATATTACAGAAGAAGATGTAGAAAATGAGGGTGGTTATCCTTTACCTAGACAAAGATTAGCTGAGATACAAGTTGATCTTATTAATAAAGGTGCTATTGGTGTTGGTTGGGTTATATCTTTTCCACAGGCAGACAGACTAGGTGGTGATAAAGCCTTTGCAGAAGCATTAAGTTATGCACCATCTGTTATTGCTATGTTTGAAGATAATAAAAATAATTATCCTAAATCTACTGGAACGGTTGTCAAAGGCAATGATGTTAGTGGTATAGTAAGTATGGGAGTCAAGGAAAACCTGAACACTCTAAAAGAAAATACACTGCAGGGTCTAGCCATTGCTCCCACTGAAGTTGATCAACTCGTTCGCAGAATACCCCTTTTAGTAAGCACTCCTAAAAACGAATGGATTCCTGCATTTGGTACACAAATATATAAAGCTTTATTTGGTGTAAAGACTTACATTATAAAAACTAATGATAATGGTATAGAGGAAATATCAATTAGAGGAATACCACCAATAAAAACAGACAGTTTAGGGCGTAAATGGATAAGTTGGGTAGATACAGAACAAACAGACCTTAAAGAAATGAACGTAGAAGGTAAGTTTGTATTTGTAGGTGTTACAGCTAATGGTGTTATGCCACAGATAGCCACTCCTGTGGGTTTGCTAGAACCACATAAGATACAAACAGCTTTAGCAGAATCAATACTTATAGAAGATAGCCCATATATACCTGATTGGGCTTTAGCTTTAGAAATAGTTATATTTTTCGTTTCTGTAAGCCTTATATGGCTTGTATTAAACGCTTTTGGTGTTACTTGGGGGATTATATTAGCTATATTAATAATGTTGTCCACAGCTTATACAGGATATGGACTTATCCACAGGGGAATATTGATTGATGTCACTTGGTCTTTGATATCACAGTTTATAACAGGCTCTATAGCTTTATATTTAAGATTTAGAGAACAATGGAAGCTTAGAGAACAGATAAAAGGTCAATTTGAACATTATCTTGACCCAAGACAGGTCAAAAAATTACAAGATAATCCTACATTGTTAAAACTTGGAGGTGAAAGGCGTTATGCAACTTTTTTATTTACAGATGTTCGTGGTTTTACAGCTTTATCAGAATCATTAGAACCTGAACAAGTAACGTACATTATGAATAGAGCATTAACTGCACAACAGGAAGCAGTGCAAAAACATGGTGGTATGGTTGATAAATATATAGGTGATGCAATGATGGCTATCTTTAATGCACCTATTGATCTAGAAGAACATGAAACAAAGGCATTAGAATGTGCTATAGATATACAAAAAAATATGCATGAACTTAATTATGTATTGGTAGATGAAGGCATAACACCAGTTACTATAGGTATAGGAATAAATACAGGATATGCAGTTATAGGCAATATGGGTTCTAAAAATAGATTTGATTATACTGCTATAGGTGATGCTGTTAATGTTGCGGCAAGACTTGAATCAGGAACAAAACAAGCAGGTGTAGATTTGCTAATTGGTCAAACTACAAAAAATGCTATAAAATTAGAATTAACATCTTTAGAACCAATTCAGGCTAAAGGTAAAAGCGAAAAATTACAGGTGTATACATGGGGTTCAAATTATCGTTAGCATTAGGTGGCTTACTGCTAATATCCCTTACAAGTAGCACTTGGTATATAAACAAGTTACAAGATCAAATAGCAGTTTTAAAAGGCAATCAAATAGCTTTAGAAAATTCTATAGAACAACAAAACGAATCTATTAAAAAAAATCTAGCAAAACAAAAACAAACACAAGAGCAAGTTAATGTTCTAACTGCAAAAAACCAAGAAGCACAAAGAGAAGTTAATAAACTTAAAAACACTTTTGCAAAACATGATCTTGATAATCTTGCTTTAGCTAAACCAAAGCTAATAGAAAATATAGTTAATAAGGGAACAAAGAAAGTCAAAGAAGACCTTATAGCTTTAACCAACCCTAATCAGTTTGATGAAAAATCTAATAATAGTTAGTTTTACCTTATTCTACTTCACAGCGTGTTCTATGTTGCCAACGCAACCTAAGCCTGTAGAAGTTATAACAGTTGCAGAGCCTATGCCAATGTACCATCCACCACTCCCCATAGAACTTAATATAGTGGATATTGACTGGGAAATTTTAACCCCTCGTATAATGAAAGAGTACCTTTCAGACTTGGAGCAAGGTTCTGCACCCCCTACAGCATATTATGCTTTGACCTCTAAAGATTACGAAAATCTATCCATGAATATGGCAGAGATAAAACGCTATATCAAAGATACTTTACATATTCTTGAATTCTATAGAGATTATGATAAGCAAGATCAACCTGAAGAAAAGGTGTCAGACACAAAATAATCTGATACCATTTAGATTCATTCATTATAGGAGAGATTAATATGTTAGGAATGATAGGAGAGTGGTTGGGTATTGTCACTGGTGTGGTTTGTGGTGCAAGTATAATTTGCTCACTTACTGCAACACCAAAAGATGATAAATTGATTGCCAAGTTATATAAGATACTTGAAATCGCGGCACTTAATATAGGTAAGGCTAAAAAGTAATTAGCTATGTCTAAATCAGTCACACCATTTGTATACAACGCTATACTTGAAAGGGTAATAGATGGAGACACCATAGATGTGACTTTAGATTTAGGCTTTGACGTAAAGCTTCACAAACAAAGATGTAGACTTAATGGAATAGATACCCCTGAGTCACGAACTAGAAATTTAGAAGAAAAAGCACTTGGTCTTAAAGCAAAAGAAAGGTTAAAAGAATTATGTGCTGAAAAATTAGTAATACAATCACATGGAAAGGGAAAATATGGACGGATTCTTGCAACACCTTTTACAAAAGATGGGAAAGATATTTGCCAAGCCCTCGTTAAAGAAGGACACGCAGTTGAATACTGGGGTGGAACAAAAAAAGCAAAAGTTAAAAAAGACGGAACTTGGGGAGAATAATATGAAAATATCACAAGAAGGAATAGCACTTATAAAAGTATTTGAAGGGTGCAAATTAGAATCTTATAAATGTGCCGCAAATGTTTGGACAATAGGCTACGGTCATACTAAGTCTGTAGAAGAAGGGCAAGAGATAACACAGGAAGAAGCAGATAGTATATTAATAGCTGATCTAGAGATATATGAAGAAGCTGTTCTCAAAGCTGTAGAAGTACCACTACATCAACATCAATTTGATGCTTTAGTTTCATGGACTTTTAATCTTGGTGGTGCAAACCTAAACGCTTCAACGATGCTTAAAGTAATTAACAAAGGCGAATATGAAGATGTTCCTGCACAGATAAAGAGATGGAATAAAGCAGGTGGTAAGGTATTACAAGGTCTTATAAGACGTAGAGAAGCAGAAGCACTATTATTTGAAGGTAAAGACTGGGAAAATGTCTGATCAATGGCATGGTGGCAAAGGCTCTCGTAGAAAAAAAGGCGATGACAAAGCTTATTTAGATAACTGGGAAAGGTTGTTTGGAAAAAAGAAAATAGATATTGATGATTTAAAAAATATAGTAAAAAATAAAAAAAAGGTAGATAAAAGTGGCACTAAGTAAAACACAGACTAAAAGACTCGGTGGAATATTAGCAATAATGTTTGGTGATGATATACCTAGTGAAAACCTAACTGCTTTGATTGGAGATGGTTTTATAAAAGTAGAGGGTCAAAAATATACTCTAACTGATAAAGGATTAGATGAAAAAAACCGTCTTTGTACCTTATGTGGTTTAAATATTAAATATAGTTCAGAAAATAAATCTAATTAATGCAAATCATCATCCTTTAAAGAATTTCTTTGTTTTTCATAATTCATAACGATATCAGTAAATATTTCTAGACTTTTATCTTCAGTTAAATCTCCTAACAAAAAATTAACCCTATTTTTATCACGATGACTCAATTCTTTATTCTTATCAAAAAACCTTATAGTTCTTTTTAAAAATTCTATATCTGCTCCACTTAAAAATTTCAGCATCATTTTCTCCTAATTAATAAAGACTTTAGACTCTAATTGTTTATATCCCCACATCTTTTTAAATGTAAGTTGTGCATCATCAAAATCCATTTTTTCTTCTTTAAACATTTCTCTTTCAACACCTACAGCATGATACCATCTATTAAAATTAACACTGTAAGGTGCTTGATCATCATATAAAAATTCATTCATCTTTCTCTCCCTTGTTATTAACAACTTGATTCAATTTATTTAAAAGCTTTTTATACTCTTCATAATTTATCACTGATTTTTCATGCAAATCAAGAATTTTCTTATGTATGTCAAATAACTTTAATTTGTTATTTTCTTCAATTGTTTTAGGTTTCTTATTTTTATAGTCTTCTAGACTTACTACTTTGCTCATCATCCACCATATTGTTATGCATGTTTAACCAGTCAACATCGTCTTCAACCTTTATACCTGCTAAGTAAAAAAGCACAGAGCATGTTTCTTTCCACTTTCTATCTAGAAAGCGATCTAAATTTATAAAAAATCTCTTCAACATTCAAATTGCTCCTTGCCTATAATTATTGGCTTCTTCTTCTTGTAAATAGTTAATATATGCGTCTAGAACGCCTTCAGGGGTTTGTCCTTGCATTATATTATATAATCTATGCTTTATGATTAGATCAATTAACTTGCTTTTAGATGTCTTATATTCCCATAAATCTAATTCACCTAGTGTTTCGTTTAATTCTTGAATTTGCTCTTTTGTGCTAAACATTAATTACTCCTGTATTTGTTTTTGTGCAACCCTGTATGAGTCACTAGATATTATTTTAGTTTGAAAGCCCTGTTGCTTGAACTTCATACTCTGATCATCAATCATTCCATATTCATTAGAACGCATCCTTTGAAACCAATCCTTATCAGTTGGTTTTTTGATATATAGATGAAATGTTTTAGCGTTTTGATTGCCTACTATCTTAGTCATTATTTTTCTCCTTCTTGATTTTCAACTTCAATGAATGCTTCTAACAAACATATTAGATTTTCAGCTTCTTCAGTGTTTAAATACCATGCTAATGGTTCGTGATTAGTTCTAGTTCTATTATTAGATGTTTTTTTAGTTTCTTCTTGACCTGCAAGTATTCTAAATTCTTTTTTTCCTTTGTAGTTATCATCTAAATATGAAACTATTGCATAGTCATGATATTGTGTATTAGAAGGTGCTTCATTCAAGTCACCTTGTGTATTATCTTTAAAAAAGTGTTGATAACCTTTTCCATTATTGTTTTCAATAAAGGCTTTTTTTATATTAGATATTTTTTGTTTTCTAGTTAATTTCTTCATTTTATTTTTCCTTACTCTGTGAGTATCAATTTATTATGTAATAAGTATAACTCCAAAACGGAATACATAGCAAGTATTTTATTTATATATTTTCAAAAAGGCAGATCGTCTTCCTGTTCTTCGTCTATCCAGTTCTGATTTCCTTCATATAATTGCTTTGCATATTCCTGACCTGCTGTTTTCCTAAATCCATATTTTTCAAAAAATTTAAATTCATTTCCGTACTTAGTATGTAGCTGTGCATGATGAAAAACACACAAAGGTATTACTTGATCATCACCTGCTTTTAAAGACCAACCACGCTTTCCATCACTAGGCTTTAATAAATGATGGGCTTGTATAGAACCATTGCAGGACAAGAAGCCTGACCTACTTATAAAGCAAGGCAGGGTTCTTACCCACATAAGATGTTTCTGATTTACAAGTCTTTTAGACATTAATCTTTATATAACCAATGATTCTTAATAAAATAACCCATAAAATTATATGATTGCCAAATTTTTGTGGTATCACCAATGCTATTTAGTTCTTTATCTAATTCTTTTTGTGTCCTGCAAAACATTGATACTGATAATTGATTGTCTTTATCTAAAATTTCTTTATCACTAAAGTTTTTTCTTTTTTCTTGAATATGTAATCTATGTATTAGTGTTTGCAGTCTTGTATCTTCTAAATATACTTTTTCAGATAATAATATGATTGTACCTTTATCAATATATTTTTTTAAAAGACTTATAACCCTGTTTCGTTTTGCTTGACCTAAGAATTGCAACATAAACATACATACAATAGTAGAAACATTTTTATCAAGGTATTCTATAAGAGCATCTTCTATATCTAAGTTTTCATATACAAATCCATCTCTTCTGTCTTTAAAATTTACAATATCAAAACCAACATAATTTGTGTTTTCAATTTTATCCAAATTATGCAGGTATCTTCCTGTTGAACAGCCCAAATCTAGAACATAACTTTCAGGTTGTGCAAATTCTTTTGTGATACAACTGAAAATTGTATCTAATGTTTCAAAGTTAGGTATAGACAATTTAATATGATTGTCAAAATCTTCTACATTACTAAAATCAAATTTATTATATTTCATATTTATTATGCACCTCTTCTATTCTTGTTCCCAACCATTCCATAACATTTATTGACATTGACCTTCCAACAGCTTCATATCTTTTAGATGTTGGACAATCTTCTTTTTCTTTTCCCTTATATGGTATTTGTGTATAGTTATCAGGAAATCCTTGAAGTCTTTCTGCTTCAATAGGAGTTACTTGTCTTAACTCTGTTTTTACATCTTTTAATTCTACATATACACATGGTTGTCTATTGCCACCAGTCATTGCTGTAAGCGTTGGGCTAATTTCTTCTTTTTGTATTCTTGCTGTTTTATCAGGACTACTAGTCTCAAAAACAGTAACAGAATATCTATCTGAAGCTGTTAAAGTAAAACTAGAACCATCATTTTTATATGGTTTACCATTACTTTTAGTATGACTATCTCTAATTATGTATGGTTCTTCGTATTCTCTATAAGTGCTTTCTTTAGATTCTTTGGCAATGGTTTTTTTCTTTCTTCTGATCGGTCTAGCATCTTTTGACACCTCTTCTTTGTCAAATAATACTTCTGCAGGATATCGCCAGTCTCTAATATGTCCGACAACGAAGACACGCCTTCTTCTTTGAGGAATTGCTCTTGGATAGCGTTGTGTTCTGACATACTGAGTGTCCAAAACCCTGTAGGCGAACCCATACCCGAGTTGAGCCAATGCTCCGAGGAAGGTAGCAAAGTCTTCTCCTTTGTTAGATGACAAGACTCCAAAGACATTTTCCCAAATAACCCATGTGGGACGGACTCTTTCAATGAGTTTAATAAATTCAAGTGCGAGGTTTCCTCTGTCTTCATCAAGACCTTTCCTAAGTCCTGCAATACTAAAGGTTGCACATGGAGTGCCGCCCACAAGGACATCTGCGTGACATCCGATTTTTTCTTTTGTGATTTTTGTGAAATCCCCATAATTTTTTACCTCAGGATAATGATATTTTAACACCTCTGACCTAAATTCTTCTATTTCAGCAAATCCTATAGCTTCCCATCCTAATGGATGCCAAGCTACAGAACAGGCTTCAATTCCACTACATATAGAGAGATATTTCATTTAGAAAGGAACTTGATCATCATCAAAGTCTTGGCTTGGTGGAAATATTTCTTCATCAGATGTTTGCTCTTTACTTCTAGTAGAATCTACAAGTCCAACGCTAAGATACTTAGTGCCTTTTTCCTCATTTGTCTGCAACCATCCACCAAATTTTTGACTTGATGTCTGACCACTTCCAAGATCAACTGTAACAGGACCACCAATATCAGGTGGATTACCATTAGTATTAAAGTTTTCATCTTTCAAATATAACAACCCAACAGATTGAACAAGCTCATATTTAGATTTCTCATTTCCATACTTGTCCTTCATTACAGTTTTTAAAATACTGTAGTATTTGTCTTGACCTCTATCATTAGGGTCTTCAGGGTTTTCTTTGTGGTGCATAGACCCTTTCCAAACTACCTTACAGTTATTTTCTTTCCACATAGTGCCTTTACGGTCTTTTTTTACATATTCACCCATTCTATTCTCCTTTAGTAATTAATTTATATTCGTACCCTTTGCTATTCCAAATCTTTCTTTTTTCTATGACTTCTCCATACATGGGAAGCCCGTAAGCTTCCCTGCAGTAGTCTTTTCTCATATTTCTTATAGAAGCTGAGATTGTAGGTTCGCCATAAAACTTACCAACATTCTGTTTAATCATTCCTTGTATATGCCAAAAGCTCATATACTTTCCCTTTCTAAGACATAGGAATACGCAATCATCTATAGTAAGTTTGCTTTTAGGCTTATCTTTAATACTTTGTGGTACTTCCATTATGCGACCTCGTAAAGACTAATAAGTTTCTTTAATCTAGTGTTGTTAGTATCATCATCGCTAGTAGATGCTAACGCTACCTGTATGTTTGCTTTATTAGTTGCAAACGATTTCTTGTGTAGAACATTATCAGGGTCTTTCAAATTAGAAGCTAAGATCAAAAGATAATCTTCTATATCGTTAGTTGATAAAGTTTTTCCACCTGTTTTCTCAAAATTAAACTTAGCCTTGTTTTTTGGTGAAAGCGATTTAGATTTTTGGTTATTTCTTTGCATGGCCATTTCTGCATCATCGTCATCTTTCTTTGTTGCCACACCACAAGCCATAAGAAGCGAATATCTTTTTGCATAGCTTAATGCACTTCCATATGCCTGTGGGTCATGTTTAGAAGCAGGTATTGTTACTCTACCTGAAGATAATTTTCCACCATGACCATAAAATATAGTTTCTACACAAGCACCATTATCACAATCATGTGATTCTTGTTGCAAAAGTATTCCATTGTCATTAAGTGGCTTTTTCACAGAATCTATAACCTCTTTTAAAGTAGCATAATCGCTTTTAAAAAATGGGTTGTTTCCATCCTGTACAACATGGTCAATTTCTTGTTGTGCTTTGACCAAAGCATTTACTAATGTATCAGTAGTTGTCATTTTATTCTCCATAAGTCTTTAGCAAATTCAATATCTGATAAACTCCACATCCAGTCAGGATTAGGATAGAACTGATCTACTAAAGAATAAATATCATTATTTTGTAAAAGGTTCATCATTGCTGATGCGACCCTGTACACCTCGTTTAATCTCATGTCTATATCGTCTACCTCTAGGGTTATAACCTCTGCTTTCGTTTTGGTTACATAAAGATAATCGGCATAGGCACGATCTTTTTCCAACGCAGTAGCATAAATTGCTATCTGCCTTTGAACTTGTGGTAGTAATTCAGAAGGTTTTCTTGCAGTGGTCTTTATATCCCTAATGCAATTCTCATACTCTAAATCAACATACCCTATAACTGGTATTGGTAGATCATCAAACTCTAGTTCTACCTTTTTTTGATAACTTACAGGCTCACCTAACTCTTCATAAAAGGGTAAGCCAACTTCTAAATACTTTTCTATGTTTTTATATTCTGTTTCTGCTTTCACCTCGTCAAACGTAACGCCTTCTTTTTTATGGTAGTTCATAAGACTCATAAACTCTTTCTGTGCTTCCTTGACGCTGTGCTTCTCTCCTATAGCATGATCTATAACAGTTCCTCTAAGCATTGCAGAGTTGGTGGGTGATTTGTGCTTGGCAAGATACCTAACTATAAAAAGTGGTATGTCTTGAATATAAA
>VMHT01050369.1_pt1 | contig 38396 bp, 39 predicted proteins | sample 4693611 | NCBI WGS metagenome assembly VMHT01 (sample SAMN12280063, study PRJNA550983) | marine metagenome | isolation source: seawater sampled from same location over 5 years 0.02-0.2 micron viral filtrate | place: USA: collected off the coast of southern California halfway between the port... ...
CAATTACAAAAGCTGCAAGTAGCAGAGGTTCACAGATGCACAATTATTTAGAGTCATTTTTATTAGGAAGAGAAAATCTAAGTTTTTTTGATGATAAAGAACAATATAAAATAATGGCTAAAAAAATAATTGAGAAAGGTTTAAAAAATAGACTAGAAGAAATATATGGAACTGAGTGTACTCTTTATTACCCAGAAAAGTATGCGGGTACCGCTGATTGTGTTGGGGTATATGAAGGAAAAGAAGCGATAATCGATTTTAAACAATCTAACAAACCTAAAAAAGCTGAGTACATAGATTCTTGGTTGTTACAAACTGCTGCATATTCTTTAGCTCATAATGTTGTGTATAAGTCCAATATCACTGCTTGTGTTATACTTGTTTGCACAGTAGATAATTTATTTCAAGAATTTAAAATTCAAGGTCATGAGTTGATAACTTATCAAAATTTATTCTTGGGAAGATTGAAAAAATTTAATGAAATGAATAGTTTAGATTAATAAAAAATGGATAAAATTGTTATTTATGACACTGAAACAACCAATAGTACCATTTGGGGGTCTATAATTGAGGTTGGGGCAGTAGTTGTAGATAAAAATTTAAAAGAAATTGGTAAATTAAATATAAGAGGGAGAATGCCAGAAGGGGAAGTGCCAAGCGCAAAAGCACTTTTGGTAAATTCTACAAGCATAGATCTATTAACTAAGGGCAATTATTCACATTATGATTTTTTAGGAGCTGTTGAAAATTTTTTTACAAAATGCGCTCCAGCGATGTTTATGGGCTGGTCAAATTTAAATTTTGATAGAAGGATGTTTCATTTCAATTTTTTTAAAGGGAATCGATATCCATATGCTACTCATTCATCACCCAACCAAGAACATGATGGTCTTCATATTACAAGAGCAGCTCAAACTTTAAATCCTGAAACTTTAAAAACAGAATTAACAGAAGCAGGCAATCCAAGTCTTGCATTAGAGTCATTATCTAGAATGCAAGGTTTTGACACTTCAGCAAGTCACACGGCTTATGTTGACGCCCTTAATTCATTGCGTGTTCTTAGAATTGTAAAAGATAAACACAAACAAAACTGGGACAAATTTTTAAAAACATCCACAAAATCAAGTGTTGAAACACTTTTAACAAATGATGGGATTTATTCTATTTTTGAAAATGTTAAAGGTAGAAATATGATGTATCTTACTTGTGCTTTGCATCCAAAGCATGCGTTTCATCCTTCATATGCATCATGGGGATATCTTTGGGATTTAAGAAGAGATCCAGAACCTTTATTAAATCTATCAGTAAATCAATTAAGAGACACATTAAAAAAAATTAGCCCAAAAGCTTTAAGGGTTTTAAAAACGAATAAAGCGCCAATAGTTTTGGATAAAGAGTTTGCTTTGAAACAAAAACCCTATTCAGATTTAGATTTAGAGATAATTAGAAAGAGAGCACATTTAGTGAGAAATAGCGAAAATTTTTGTAAGAATATTCAAATAATAAACAGGGAGGCTGCAGAGGAAAAAGAGCAAACTAAAACTCAAGAGGATTTATTACCTGAAGAAACCTTATATGAAAAATTTATTCCAAACAAAGATACAGCTTTATTTAAATTATGGCATAGCTCATCATGGGAAGATAAACTTAGATTATTGGATAAATTTCAAGATAAAAGATGTAGTTGGTTTGGACAAAAAATTATTTATCAAGAAGCTCCACAAATTTTACCACCCGATTTATACAAGAATATCAAAAGTGAAATAGCGAGGAGAATTCTAAGTAAAAACAAAGAAAAATGGCAAACTATAAATATGGCTTATACTGAGATTGATTATTTAAGAGACCAAGCCTCCAATAGAGATGATGAGGAAGAATTAAAAAAATTAGACGAAATAAATCAATTTATTATGTCAATTGAAAAAAAATATGAAATTGCATAGTTGACTTTGATAATAATAATTATAAACAACTTCAATGCTTATAGATTTTAAAGATGAAGATTTTGATAGCAAAATCAAAAATGAAGATATCTCAGTAATTCAATTTAGTGCTGCCTGGTGCGGTCCTTGCAAAGCTTTAAAACCAGTTATGGATAAATTAGCTGAAGAATATAAAGGTAAAGCAGGTTTTTATTATGCAGATATAGAAGATGGTGGAATTAATACTGGAAGTTCTGCAGGTATAAGAGGCGTGCCAACTGTTATAATTTATAAAAAAGGTGTTGAGATAGACAGAAAAGTTGGTGGAGTTCCAGAAAGTAACATGAAAGAGTTTTTAGATAAGAATATTTAATTTAAATTTAAAACTTCTCCAGCTAAATATAAAGATCCTGTAATTATCAATAAGTCATCGTTTTTAAGTGGCACTGATTTAATAGCCTCTTGAATACTTTCTTTGTATTGAATATTAAAATAATTTTTTAATTTTTCTTTTAATTTTTTTCCACTAATTGCGCTAGGTTGATTTGGTATATCAACTGTAGTTAAAGAAGAAATATTCTTAAAGAAGCTGATATACTTTTCATGATCTTTATTTGCCATCATTCCAATAATCACATGTTTTTTGCAATTCAAAGTTTGAAGATATTCATTAAGTACCTTTGCTCCACCAGGATTATGTGAAGAGTCAATAATGAGTTTATTATTTTTCACTAAATCTTTAAGTTTACCAGATTTAATTTCCTCTAATCTGGCAATATTTTTAGCTTTTTGAACACCATTTATTATGTGTTCATTTTTAATTTTTAAACCTTCCAAAATTCTTAATGTTGCAATAGCTGTAGTTGCATTTTCAAGTTGAAATTGACCGTTTAATTTAGGTGTAGGAATTTTTAAACTTCCATATTTATCCTCATAATAAAAAAAATTATTTTCTTTTAAAACAAAGTTATAGTCTTCTTTAAAAAAATATTTTTTTGCATTATTGTTAGAAATATTTTTTTTTATACATTTTGTTATTTCATCAGAAGTTTGTTTTGACACAATTATATTTGTATTTAGTAAAGATGAAGTTTTTTCAAAAATAATTCTTTCAATTGTTCTATCATTTTTTGGAAGCCAATCTAAGTGATCCTCACTACAGGAAGTTACTACATTGCAGAGATTTTTTTTTAGTATATTTACAGCATCTCCTCTACCAAAAAGACCAAATTCAGCTATTACAATGTTATCTTTATATTTTTTACATCCAAGAAAAAAAGCAGCTGTGAGAGCCTCAAAGTATGTTAGAGGTTGTCCTTTATTGGTATCTTCAATCTCAATTAATAAATCTGATAGATCATTATCATTTATCATTTCATCATTGTACACAAATCTTTCATTTATAAATTTTACGTGTGGTGATGTATAGATGTTGCATTTAATACTTGCTTCTCTAAGTATTGATCTCAAAAAAGAAATTGTACTACCTTTTCCATTAGTTCCACAGACTTGAATACACTTTATCTCATCCTGAGGATTTCCTAGTTTTTTACAAAGGTTCTTTATTCGACTAAGGCTAAGATCTATTTCTTTAGGATGCAGCTTTTGTAAGCGATTGATTATTTTCTGAAGTTTCATTTTCTCCAGTGTTTATAACAGTATTTTTCTTTAATAGAATTGAAATTAAAATTCCAATTTTTTCCTGAAGATCTTTTCTATCAACTATCAAGTCTACAAAACCAGTTTTTTGTACATAAGAACTTTTTTGGAAACCTTCAGGTAAATCCTCTTTTACAGTTCCTCTTATGACACGAGCTCCTGCGAAAGCGATTAATGCATGATCAGATTCTGCAATGTTTAAATCACCCAACATAGCATACGAAGCTGTAATACCACCTGCTGTCGGATCTGTTAAACAAACCAAATAGGGTAAATTATTTTTTTTTAACTCATTTATAGCTAATGTTGTTCTTGTCATTTGAGACAATGAAATCAAACTTTCCATCATACGCATTCCACCACCACTGCTAAAACAAATAAATGGAGTTTTATTTTCAATAGCATGCTGAATACCATAAAGAAAAGCCTCTCCCTCGGCAGCTGCCATTGAGGCTCCTAAAAAATCAAAATCTGATGCAACAGCAGTAATACTAATATTATTTATGGAACCAGAAACAACCATCATGCCGCAATCTAACCCAGTCTTTTTTCTAGCACTTTTTAATCTATCTTTATAAGATTTTGTATCAACCCAACTTAATGGATCATCCTTAGGTATAGGTGTTTTAAATATCTTATAATTATTTTTTCCAAAAAAAATATCAAACCTTTGCTTTGGATTTATTCTATGATGTTTATTACATTCAGGCTCAGGACAAACCCATAGGTTTTTTTCTAGATCTTTTTTTAAAATTGGCCCTTTACAACACGAGGTCCAATCACTATTAGCAATATCTTCTTTTGAAGCTCTTTTGTGTATGGCTGTTTTAATTTTTTCACCAGCTTTAATAATTTTTGTAATCCAATTCATTTTAATTTATTTTTTAATTTTTCTACCAATTTAACTACATTTGTGACAGGATTTTGTCTACTCTTTAAACTTCTTGTTATTTCCTTACAAATAGCACTACCTACAACTAATCCATCTGCTGATTTTAATTTTCCAATCGTTTTTTCTGTAATTCCGAATCCAATTACAATTTCTTTCTTTGGATTGATTCTTTTTATTTTACTGTAGTTTTTAAGTATTTCTTTTGGTGAAACTTTTAATTTACCGCCTGTTGTACTCAACATTGAAATGAAATAACTCATTGGATGGGAATCTTGTATAATTTTTTTAAGTCTATCATTTGTAGTTGTAGGTGATAAAAGTTGAATAAAATATATTGATTTTTTTTTACATTTTTTGGCAAAATTTTTGTTTTCTGGCCAAGGCAAATCAACAATTATTAATCCATTGACTCCCGAAGTTTTACATTTATCTAAAAATTTATTTTCACCATATTGAAAGATCATATTAAAGTAACCCATTAATATGATTGGTTTATTTTTTTGTAATTTTTTAAAATCTTTTATAATTTTAAAAATATCATCTATTTTAATTCCATTTTTGATTGCTCTGTATGCGCTAGTTTGAATTTGACTTCCATCTGCCACTGGAGTGTTGTGTGGTATACCCACTTCTATTATATCTACACTTTTTGAGATTGATTTTAAAATGTTCAAAGATTGTTTCTTTGAGCTATCGCCGGCAACTGTGTAGGTTAATAAAGCTGGTCTGTTTTCCTGCTTTGCTTTTTTGAATGCAACACTAATTGGATTAAACATATTTTTTTCCTAATCTTTTCTCTAAAATCCCCCGGTCCTTGTATGCATCACCACAACTGTTAACTACCACGATTGTATCTTTGCTTAATTTTTTTGATTCAGCTATTGCAACTGAAAAGGCATGACTTGGTTCAAGTGAGGGTCTTAATTTTTCAAATCTAGTTACAAGCTTGTATGCATTTAGCGCCTCTTCGTCACTCGCTGCTGTATACCTAGCTCTTTTTGTATCTTTTAAAAAACAATGAAGCGGAGAAATTCCAGGATAATCAAGTCCAGCTGAAATTGACTCGGTTTCTTCAATTTGTCCATCTGAATTTTGATTAACATATTGAGCTGCACCATGGAGGATTCCAATTTTTGAGCCATACGTCAAAGGTGCTGCATGCTTTTTACTTTTTGCAGGTCCACCAGCTTCTACACCAATAAACTCACATTGTTTTTTATTGTAATCCATAAATTCATTCCAAAACCCAAAACTTGAACTTCCTCCACCAACACAATTGTAAAGTTTTAGTCTATTAGGAATTGACCCAAATTCATTGATTAACTGAACTTTTAATTCTCTTGAAATTTGACTAGTGCTCCATCCACAAATTCGAACAAAGACAGCTGGTCCAACAGTGCTTCCTACACACATTGCAGTTGTATCACAATTAGCTACCCAGAACCGCATACACTCTGAAACAGCATCTACGAGTGTTTGACTTCCAGAATAAACTGGTACTACCTCAGCTCCATTTTTTTTTATAGCTTTTACATTTGGTTGTTGTCTTACAATATCTTTTGCGCCCATAAAAATTTTACATTTAAGACCAAATTTTTTTGCAGCCATGCTTAACATTTTACCCGCATATCCTGCACCAGTGTCCCCAATTATAAATTTTTTACCTGAACGTTTTGCGATCAAACAATGAACTGTAGCGTTATAAATCTTGTGTGCACCTCCATTTGCGTCCGATACAACTTTAGAATAAATTTGAGCTCCACCTATATGATTTGTGAGATTTTCTAATTTTATAAATCTAGTAGGAGTGCCAATCCAATTTTTAAAATATTTATCTCTTTCAGCGATGAATTTTTTATCTTTTTTTAGATTATTAAATAGAATTTCTAAATCCTCAATTGGTTTTTTTAATGTTTCAGGAACAAAGTTCCCACCAAATTTGCCCCCCCAAAATCCGAGTTCGTCTCCTTGATCAATTACTGGAATTCTTTTTTTTAGTTTCATATTTTTACAAACAAATTTAACAATTTATCAATTTTATTAATATCTTTTTTTTTATTTTCATCTTCAAGTGATCCGCTAAGATCGATTATGAAGTCTTTATTTTTAAAATTAGAAATATCATCTATTTGTATATTTCCTGCAATCATTTTATTCAATTCATTAGGCACTTTATCTAATAGACTATGATCAAAACTTTCAGATTTATGATAACCTTTGGAGTCAAACAGAATTATATTTGAAATTTTTAAATAATCTTTATATTTATTTACATCGTCTTTACTAGCAACTGTAATTGCAGTAATTATTTTAATATTATACTTAAATTTGATTTCTTTTGTCCTTTCAGGACTTACATCATAAAGCTGGTAAAAATCAAAATTTAAATCTTTAATTTTTTCCAAAAGTTTATCAGTAGGACTCACAAGCACAGAAACAAACTTTGTTTGTTTTCTATCTATATTTATTAAATTTCTTAATTTATTAAATTCTACATATCTTATACTTTTTTCATAATTCGTTATAAAACCAATAAATTTTGGTGGATAAGGATGATTTAAAATATAGTTCAAAGTTTTGGGATCTGAGATCCCACAAATTTTTAAACCTTTAATCATTGACTTAGATTATCAATTAAGTTTTGAAAATTTTTTTTAATATCACCTTTTGTAATGGGTCTTCCAATAACAAGCCAATCGCTACCATTCTTATAAGCTTGTTTTGGAGTCAGAGTCCTTTTCTGATCATTATTTTTTGAATTAAATCTTATTCCAGGTGTTATAATTTCTTTTTTGAAAATTTTTTTTACTATTTTTACCTCGTGGGGGCTACAAACTAAAGCATCTAATTTTGCTTTTTTAGCTAACCTTGCCTGCTGAAGAACTATTTTTTTTATTTCGTTATTGTATCCTATTTTTTTTAAAGCTTTGTTATCTAAAGATGTGAGAATAGTAACACCTACCAATTTAGTTTTACCCGCAACTTTCTTAGCTGCTTTTAATGCCTCTAGTCCTGAGCTGATATGAATTGTTAAATAATTTACTTTTAAATCCTTAATAGCTTTTACAGTAGAGGCACATGTATTTGGAATATCATGAATTTTAAGATCTGCGAAAATAATTTTTTTTTTTAATTTTGATACAAAATCTCTGCCATTTTTTGAATTTAAAAACTCTAATCCAAATTTATAACCAACTTTTATTTTAGTGTTATGAGTTTTATCAATTATTTTTTTTACTTTAGAAATATTATCGCTATCGCATGCAATAAATATTTTATTCTTTCTCATTATTTATTTTTTTAAACAACTCTTTAGCCATTTTAAAGTGAATTGTTTTTTTTTCTGGAGTATTTACTTTTTCTCCAGTTTTTGGATTTCTTGAAATTCTTGATTTTTGTATATTTGTCGAAAATATACCAAATCCTCTTAGTTCAACTCTTTCATTCCTCTTTAACGTATCTTTAATTTCCTTTAATAAAATATTGACAAATTTTTCTAAATCTTTCTTGTATATATTTGGATAGTTCTTAGAGAGTTGTTTTAATAGCTTTGATCTTACAATTGCCAAGTTAATTTCTTTTAATCTTATTTTTTATCTTTTTTCTTCAAGTCCTCTGAAAGTGAAGAAAATGGTAAGTTTTTACCTGAGCCTTCAGAACCATATTTTTCCAAAGCCTCTTTTTTTTCAATTTCTTCTAGAAGTTTAATACTTAACGTTACCTTTCTTTTGTCAAAATCTAAATCTTGAATTGCACAGTCTATTCTTTCTCCTCCTGTAAATCTTGAAGGCCTTGCATCTGTTGAATTAATTGCAATTTGTGATTTTTTTATATTAAAGTCCATCTCACATCCCTCAGGCCTTACTATTAGCCCTTTATTATCTGAGGAAATAATTTTGACTGTTATAGTTTGATTTTTCTTTTTATCTTTAAACCAGTCAAATGGATCTGTCTTTGTTTGTCTTAAGCCAACTCTAATTTTTTGTTCTGATAATTTGATTTCAAGAACTTTAACTTTAATTTTTTCACCTATTTTATATTTCGCAAGTTCTTCTTCACCATTGTTCAAATAAGTAAGATCATTACAATGAAGAAAGGCATCAATATCAAGATTTTCCATTTTAACAAACAATGAATATTCATTTTTGCTAACTATTTCACCTTCTGCAATTGTGCCAACTGGATATTTTTTTTCAAAAATTTCAAAAGGGTTATCTTGTGTTAGTTTATGCGATATTGCAACTCTACGTTTTTCTTTATCTATCTCAGTGATCACACAATCAATCACATCTGAAACTCTAAACATCTTTTTTGCAGAAATATTTTTTTTCGTCCAACTAAGTTCACTCGAATGCAACAAAGTAGTTAGACCAGGTTCTAATTCGCAAAAAGCTCCAAAATCCATAATCTTAACAACTTTAACTTTATAAATTTTGTTTAATTCATAATTGTCTATGTGTTCAAAAGGATCTGGTGATAATTGCTTAACCGAACATCCAACTTGAAGTTTTTCCTTATCCACAGAAATCACTTTTAGATCATGTTTTTCTCCAATATTAAAAACTTCATCAGGATGATTAACTCTACTATAGCTTATTTCTTGAAGATGGACCAATACATCTAATTCACCATTAACATTAAAAAAACATCCAAAAGTTGAGTAACCTTTTACCTCAGCACCTTTTATAATATCTCCAACTTTATATTTTTCAATTATCTTTGCTTTGTCCTCTTTTTTAAAAGAGGAAATAATTTCTCTTCTAGAAACACAAGCATTACCTCTTATTTTATCTAATTTTATCAGTGCAAATTTTTGTGGCTCTCCCATAAGATGAGAAATATCTTTTAATGGTTTATCACTAATTTGTGATCCAGGTAAAAACATTAACGATCCTGTATCAATGTGTTCAACAATACATCCACCTTTGCATTTTGATGTAATCTTACCCATGATAGGTTCATTTTTTTCGTATGCCTCAACTAGTATATCCCAACCTTTAATTTTTTGAGCCTTGCTTGCTGATACAACTACCTCACCCATTTTATCCTCTAATCTTTCAAGTAAAACAGGTATCACTTCACCAATTTTTATTTTTTCTGAAAGCCCCATACTTTTAAGCTCATTAATATCTAATACAGGTTCAGATTTTAGGCCTTCGACATGAAGAAAAACATATTTTTCAGTAATTTTATTTACTGTACCCTCGATTATTTTACCTTCTTCAATTTTAATTTTTGAAAGTTGACTGTTTAATAATTCTTGAAATTCTTTTGATGCAGGATTGTTAATATCTTTGTATATTTCCATTAATAATTTAGTTTCCTATCTATAATTTTTTTTATTTTTAAAAAACAGGCCCTTTTAGATAAATTTGTAGTGTTTATCAATACTGAATCTTTTGTTTTCTTTAGGGGAGAAATTTTTCTATTATAGTCGCTTTTATCACGTTTTTTGATACTTTTTAGTACATCACTGAGTGTAATGTCTTTTTTAAGACCTTTAAGTTCTTTATATCGTCTTTTTGCTCTAGTCTTAATATTTGCAGTTATAAAAAATTTTATGTCTGCATCTGGGACAACTTTATAAGTAATATCCCTTCCATCAAGACAAGATCCATTAAACCTTTTTGGAGGATTGTATGCACAATTAATTTGAAAAGAATGGACTAATTTTCTAATTTTTTTTATTTTTGAAATATTAGCTGCCTCGATTCCAACTGTATCTGATAATAATTCTTTATTCTGAAGTGATTTTATACTTAGATTTTTTATTTTTTTTTTAAGAAAATTTTCATTAAATTTTTTTGGATGTTTTAGTTTGATGTTTGCAATCATTCTATAGATTTTTCCAGTATCTAAATATAACAGTTTATAATTCTCTGAAATCTTCTTTGCTAATGTCCCAGCTCCTGCGGCAGCTGGTGAGTCTATTGCAATTTTAAAAACTTTTTTTTTATTTTTCATTTGTAATTTTTTTTAAAATTGTAAGAAAAGACGGAAATGAGGTTTTAATTGAATCACTATCATGTATATACCAACCTTTTTTATTTTCAAAAGATAAAGCTGCAATAACGCTAGCCATAAATACTCTATGATCTTTTAAATAATTCCTGATTGTTATCTTTTTATCAATTCTTAAATTTGGGTTTCCAAAAATTTTGATAGAATCATTTGTTGTAATTGTTTTAATGCCCATCATTTTAAGTATCTTTTCAGCCCATCTTAATCTTGGACTTTCTTTTTTATTCAGTTCACTTAAATTTTTAAAATATGAAACACCTTTTGCTTTAGCAGCAACAGTTAAAAAAATAACGAGAAATTCATCAATAGCACTACTGTTCAATTTTATTGGACAATTAATAGGTTTAATTTCTTTAGGGCTTGAAACAAAAATATCTGCGATTTTTTCACCTTTATAAAATCTGGAATTTTTAAAATAAATCGGAATTCCCATTTTTTTAAAAATAGAAATTACACCAGTCCTATTCGGGTTAATATTTACGTTTTTAATAAGTAGTTTTGAGGAAGGGGATAAAGCTGTTAATGCTAAAAAAAATGAAGCTGAACTTATATCGGCGGGTATATCATAATTTAAAGATTTTATTTTTTTTACTTTATTTACCTCAATTAAATCAAAATTTTTTTTACTTTTTACCTTAATGGGAAGTCCAAGATGTTTACAAAGAATTTCAGTGTGCGTTCTAGATTTTTTTGCTTTGATTAATGTTTTACCATCTGTCCGCATTCCTGCAAAAATTACACTGCTTTTACATTGAGCAGAACCTTTTTTTTCAATATATTTAATAGGTTTAAGATTTTTTGATCCCTTAATAACAAGAGGCAAACCATTACTTCTATTGGTTTTAAAAGTAGCTCCAAACTTAGACAATGGATCTGTTATTCTTTTAAAATCTCTTATCGATAAACTTTTGTCACCAATTAATTTAATTGGCTTTGGAGAATTTATTATTAGTCCAAGTAATAATCTTCCTAGTGTACCAGAATTTTTAGCATCCAATGTAAGATTTTTTTTGTACCTATAACCATTTATTCCCTTACCATAAATTTTACAATATTTTTGATTCAATATCACTTTTATTCCAAGTTTTTTAATTACTTGAATTGCAGCCACAATATCTTCAGAAATTAACAAATTTTTAGCTTTGGATATACCTGATGCAAGTGAGGAAAATAATATCCATCTTATACTAAGACTTTTGTCACCGGGTATATTTATTTTTTTATTAAATCCCTGAATTTTTTTTTTCAAAACAATTATTTTGGACATTTATATTTTATTTTTAATTAAACTTAAAACTTTCACCGAAGTAAGCATTTTTTGCATTAATATTTTTTACGAGATTTGATGGAGTGTCCTGAGCAACAATTTTGCAGTTACTTAAGATCATAGCTGAGTCAACTACTGATAATAGATCTCTAGCCTGATGATCGCATATGCAAATAGTTATTTTATTTTCTTGTTGTAAATTTACTATCACTTCCTGTAACATCTTTATAGTAAGCACATCAAGAGCTGCAAAACATTCATCGAGAAGAAGAACTTTAGGCTCACTCAGTAAAGATAAAGCAATTACTAGCTTTTTTTTTTGACCACCTGACAAGTGTTTACCTTTTATATTTTTCACGTTTTCAAGCTCAAACCTTGAAAGTAAGAAATCAATTCTTTCCTGTCTTAGATTTTTTTTGTCAATAACAATTTCACTTATTGCTTTTAGATTATCGAGAAGAGTTAAGTCATTAAAAAATCCACCATATTGTGGAACGTAACCAACTTTGAATTTTTTTGTTCTAAGATATATAGGAAATTTTGTGACATTTTCTCCATTAATTTTTATCTTACCATGTTTAGGATTTATTAAACCGGTAATTAAATTAAATATCGTTGATTTACCAACCCCGTTAGGCCCTAACATACCGAATATTTGTCCTTCATTAATTTTAAAACTTATATTATCTAAAATAAGCCTACTTCCATAAGATAAAGAAACATTTTCAAACTCAATTATTGAATTAGTTTTTTTAAAAGATTTAATTCTAAATTTTTTAATTAACGCCATTTCGCTATCTATTTTTCATATTAACTTGTTTTGTATCTTCATGCATAAAAATTTTTGTATCTTTAGTCTCAATATTCATCTCAATTACATCAGCAGACAAAGTATTATCTACATTTGAATAGATTACATTTTTAGAGACAATCATTGAATTTCTTGAAATTGAAAAATCCAGATAATCTCCAGTAATTTTGTTATCTAAATATTTAATTAATACATTTTTTGAAAAAATAGTATCAAAATTATTAGTGTTATATTTGCCAAAATCAGAATTTATATAAACATAGTCGCCATCGATTAATTTAATTGAGGCATCTACCTCATTTAGGAAAATAATATTACTGTCTGATGCATCAATTTCTCCTATTTTTGCATTAATAAAGTACTCGTTTCCCCTGATATCTTTAGATGAATAACTTACATCTCTAATAACATTTAATGCATATGAGTTATCATCTAATTCTTTATCAATTGATAAATTTTCACTTTGTTTATTTGAGTTTTTTAAAAAAAAAAAAAGTATTATTAGTATAAAAAAAAAAATAGAAAAAATTTTGATAAAAATTTTTTTTTTCATTAAGAAATATCTGTTTTAAGAATATTGTGGATGTGTAAAACACCTATAGTTTTCGCTCTATTTTTTTTTTCATAAACACATAAGGATGTAATTTTTTTACTATTCATTAAGGATAAAGCTTTCGCAGCTAACTCATCTTTCTCTATGCTAATCGGATTTTTTGTCATTACTTCTTTAACATAAATTGAATGTAAATTAGATTTTTGTTGATTGAATCTTCTTATTTGACCATCAGTAATTATACCTTTAGTCTTTCTTTTCTTATTTTGCACAATTAGGACACCAAGTTTTTTCTTAGTTAAAATTTTTAGAGCATCTTTCATTTTTAAGTTTTCATTAACAAAAGGAATTTTTTTTCCTTTTAACATTATATCATCAACAGTTTTCAGTTGTGCACCTAAATTTCCTGCTGGATGAATTTTTTTGAAATCGACTTTACCAAATTTTTTTTCTTTCATAGCAGATATCGCTAAAGCATCCCCAAGCGCTAATTGAGAAGTAGTGCTTGACGTAGGAATAATACCTGCAGCTTCTGCTACTTGTGGAATTAGAATTTTGATGTCAGCAGCTTTGTAAAGAGTAGAGTCTTTTTTTGAAATAATTCCAATTAATAGGATTTTATTTCTATTTGCGAATTGAATAATGTTATTAAGCTCCTTTGTTTGTCCAGAGTTGCTAATTAAAATCAAAACATCCTTTTTAGATATACTACCTAAATCTCCATGTGAAGAGTCGTTAGCTGACAGGTAAAAAGCTGGTGTTCCAACAGATGATAAAGTGGCTGCAATTTTTTTTGCAATCAGTCCACTCTTACCAACACCACACAAAATAACTTTTGCTTGGCACTTTACTATTTGACTTACTGCTTGATTAAATGAGTTATTTAAACTTTTTTTTAATTTTTGTAATGCTTTTATTTCCAATTCGATAATATTTTTTGCGAATTTAATATAATTTTTTTTTTTCATTTAATGAGACCATATATCATCTTTGAACCGAGCGAGATCAAGTTCAACTCTTGTTTTTAAAAATTTTAGACAATTTTCATATAATATAATTCTATCCTCTCTAATTAAAATCTTTTTTAATTCCTCATGAATTTTATGAAGATAAATTACATCATTAGCACAATATTTTAGTTGTGCTGGTGTTAGATCGCCTCCAAAGTCTGAATTTTGAAATTGTTTACTTATATCTATATTAATGAACTCCTTGATTAAATTTTTTAAAGAATGATTGTCCGAATAAGATCTTGCAAGTTTTGATGCAATCTTTGTGTCCAGAATATTATTTGTATCTGTTTTTAGATAATATTTTATATGTGCTATATCAGCTCTTCCAAAATGAAAAATTTTTGTAATATTTTCATTTTTCATTAGATTTACTAAATTTGGAGCTTTGTAGCTTGACCTATCAAGTTGAATTATATGAGCATCATTATTTCCAGATGATATTTGTATTAAGCAAAGTGGGTCACGTTCTAAATTAAGGCCCATGAATTCTCCATCTACTGCTATTACATTGCCTAAATCTAAATCATCTGGTAAATCAAATTTATGAAGTTTAATATCTAGATTCATTATTTTTAAATATATATATATGAAAGAAAAAAATTGTCTAATTTTCGGCGGAAGTGGTCAAATAGGAAGAAATTTAATCAGAAAGCTTACTAAAAATAACTATAAGGTTACAGTAGTTACTAGAAATATACATCAAAAAAGTTATTTGATAAAAACGCAAGCAAATCAAGGTTGGATCGACATAGTAGAGGCGAACATATTTGATGAAGAAAAAATAAGAAATCTCTTAAAAAAAAATGATATTTGCATTAATTTAATTGGGATTTTATTTGAGAAAAAAAAAGGAAATACCTTTAAGAATATTCACACTCTTTTTCCCTCAATATTATCTAAATTATCGAAAGAATATAACTTAAAAAAATTTATTCATTTATCTGCCCTAGGTATAGACGAGGCAGTTGACTCAAATTATGCTAAAAGTAAGTTAGATGGTGAATTAGCTATTCTTAAAAATTTTCCAAATGCAAATATACTTAGACCCTCAATCGTTTATTCTGTAGATGATAATTTTACTACTCAATTCATGACACTTTTAAGCAGATTACCTTTTTTTCCTTTATACTACTCAGGAAAAACAAAATTTACCCCAATTCACTGTTCTGATCTTACAGACATAATCTGTAAGATTATCTTTAATAACATTAATATAAACTTAATAGAATGTGTTGGTCCTGAAATTATCAGTTTTAAGGAAATTCTTAAAAGATTATTAATTTTAATTAATAAAAAAAGAATTTTATTACCTTTCCCTTTATATTTGGCTACTCTTTCTGCAAAAATTTTTCAATTACTTCCAACTCCCCCTTTAACTCATGATCAATTAAGATTACTAAAATATGATAATGTCGTCTCTGGTAAATACAAAACTAATTTTGATATTGGAGTTCCAAGCACAAAATATTTTGACTCGGAAGTTAAAAAATATTGTTATATGTGGAAAGATGGTGGTCAGTTTTCAAAATAGATTTATTTAAGCTGAACTAATTTTTTTTTCAATAAATTCTGGAATTTCATCTTTTTCACTAGTGTCATCTTTTTTACCTTTTGGTTGATAAGCATATAAAAGATGTAGTTTACAATAAGAAAAGTCTTTCAATGAAGATCGTCCACAAAAATAAAAATTCTCCTCATCAGGATGTCCGATAGGCCATTTACAGGAACTTTCATCAAGTTCTTCTAATTGTTTTGGATTCTCTGGCTCAAAATCTTTTTCAATTATAAGGGACTTAAATTTATTCCTACGGCCCTTTTTAATTTTATTATTTTTATTATCTATTGAATTATCATAAGCCTCATTTGATATTGCAGTTCTTGTTTTAATTTTTGCAGAAAGATTAAGTCTATGAGCTTTTCCAATAACAGCGTTTCTGCTAATACCACCAATAATCTCTGCGATTTGACTTGCGGTGTTTCCTTTGCCCCAAAGCTCTTTTAATTTATTAACTTTTTCTTCTGTCCAACTCATAAACACTATATAATGTATTTTAACTTTATAATAATACAATATACTGATAATAAATTTGAATAAACAAGATATTATTTACAGTTATCAACAATAAATGCTGAATTTTTTTTTCAGGTTATTCAATCCTTACTTGTATTTAATATTTTTGTTTATACAAAGTTTAATTAACAATGAGTTATTTAGTTAAAAATTATAATCGAAAAAAAATTTCTTTTACAAAAGGTAAAGGCAGCTATCTCTACACATCAAGAGGTGTTAAATATTTAGATTTTGTTCAAGGAATTGCCGTTAATTCTTTAGGTCATGCTCATCCAAAATTAATTAAAATTATAAACAAGCAATCAAAAAAACTGTGGCATGTTTCAAATGCTTTTAAAATTCCAGAGGGTGAGATTTTAGCAAAAAAACTTGTTAAAAAAACCTTTGCCGATTTTGTTATGTTTCAAAATAGTGGTGCGGAAGCAACGGAGGCTGCAATTAAAGCTGCAAGAAGATATTTTTACTCAATTGGTAAACCTCATAAAAATAGAATTTTATGTATTAAAAATTCATTTCATGGCAGAACTATAGCTACTATTTTTGCGAGTGGATCAAAAAAAATGACTGAGGGATTTGGACCCAAAGTGGGTGGATTTGATCATTTCATTTTTGGTGATCATAAATCTTTAAAAAAAAAAATTTCAAAGAATACAGCAGCAATCATGGTTGAACCTATTATGGGAGAAGGTGGAATAAAAGTAATACCAGACTGGTGTTTAAAAGGTCTGAGAAAATTATGCAATAAGAGGAAGCTATTGCTCATTTTAGACGAAGTTCAGAGTGGAGTTTCTCGATCCGGTGATTTCTTTGCATATGAAAGATCAAAAGTAAAACCCGATATAGTACCAATTGCAAAAGGTATTGGGGGTGGATTTCCTTTAGGGGCGGCTTTGATGAATAAAAAAGTTTCTTCAGGAATGACACCTGGTACTCATGGCTCTACTTTTGGTGGAAATCCACTTGCCATGTCTGTTGGAAGTGTAGTTATGGACATAGTATCTAACAAAAAGTTTTTAAAAAATGTAAAAAATTTATCGGAATATTTTCTCTTAAATTTAAACAATCTGAAAAAAAAATATCCTAACATTATTAAAGAAATAAGAGGCAGAGGATTATTGATAGGCATACAGCTTCACAAAGATCAGGCTTATTTTATCAAAAAATTAATGGATAATAGATTATTAACTATACGAGCAGCTGAAAATGTTGTTAGAATTTTACCACCATTAAACGTAAAAAAAAAAGAGATAAATCAGGCTTTAAATATAATTGATAAAGTTTGTTCAAAATTAAGATAAATGAAACATTTTATAAATTTAAAAGATATTTCATCACAAGATCTTAGAATGATCATTGCTGATGCTAAGAAAAGAAAAAATTTAAGAAAAAAACTTAACATTCTTGAAGTTGACAGAGGAGAACCGTTGAAAGGAAAATTATTAATTCAGATGTTTGAAAAATCTAGTCTCAGAACAAGATTAAGTTTTTATTTAGCGATCAAACAACTAGGCGGAAGCACGTTAACACTTCGACCAGATGAATTACATCTTTCCGGAGGAGGTGAAAGTATTGAAGATACAGCTAAAATACTATCAAATTTTGGAAATGCTTTTATGCTAAGAACAGACAATGATAAAAAGATAGAGGAGTTTAAAAAACATTTATCTATTCCCATGATTAACGGTCTGAGTCCTAGTTCTCATGCGACTCAGATTTTGTCTGATATTTTTACAATTGAAGAAATCAAAAATAAATCAATCTCAAAGTTGAATATTTGTTGGATAGGAGATTCTAATAATGTACTTAACTCCCTAATTTCTGCATCAATAAAATTTTCTTTTAAATTAAACATAGGATGTCCCAAAAATTATTGGCCTAAAAAGGAAATTATCAACTACATCAATAAAAATAAAAATAAAATTTTTATTTTTAATGATCCAAAAAAAGCAGCTACAAATGCAGACGTAATATTTTCTGATAAAGTGATATCAATGAATGATAAAGTGAATAAAAAAAAAAAATTATTACATTTTAAAAAATTTAGGATTGATAAAAAATTAATGAATTATGCAAAAAAAAGTTGCATTTTTCTTCATTGTTTACCTAGAGGAACAGAAGTAGATGAAAAAGTATTTTTGAGCAAACAATCAAAAGTATGGGTACAAGCTCTCAATAGAGTTCATGTACAAAAATCAATTTTGTTATATTGTTTTGGTAAATTACGGTAAGGATTGTGGGTTATCAGAATTTTGATTTAAATATAAAATGACTGATGCTCTGTCTTTCTCTTTTCTCAATCCAGCAAAAGCCATTTTTGTTCCTTTAATCCATTTGGCTGGTCTTATTAAGTAACCGTTTAATTCCTCAAAAGTCCACTCTTTTCCATACTGTGAAAGCGCCTTTGAATATTTATAATCACTGATTGATCCAACTTGTCTCCCTACTACGTTGTATAAAGCAGGACCAATATTATTTTTACCACCTTTAACTATCGAATGACATGCTGCACATTTTTTAAAAACTTTTTCTCCAGTAATAAGATCTCCCATAGCCATTAAGGAACCAATATCAACTTTTTCCTCATTACCCTCTGAGCTGGTTTCATTGCCAGTAGCAACTACTTGCTCTACCTCTACTTTGTAACCAGGTGTTTCTGGTTTTTCGACATGAAATATAGTGTCAGAAATTTTACCAATCCCTATAACAAGGAGCGCTACCATCAAAATTGCAGCAATTATTTTATTTAATTCAAAAGAATCCATTTATTAAAATTATTTCGAACGTATAACACTATAAATATAAAATTGCTTACATAATTTGATGTACAATTTTGCCTCTGTTTATAAAGTGTTATAAAATAAAAGAATTAATGAAAACAATAGTTATAATTCCTTCCAGATTAAAAGCTACTAGATTGCCAGGCAAGCCATTGTTAAAAATTAATGGTTTATCTATAATTACTCATGTTTTTAAAAAGGCCGAAAAAGCCAATATTGGAGAAGTAGTTGTAGCAACTGAAGATCAAGAAATAATTGATGATGTTAAAAAAAATGGTGGGCAAGCAATTCTGACCAATAATAACCACAAAACAGGGACTGATAGAATTTATGAGGCTTTTAAAAAACTTGATACTTCAAACATTGACTTGGTGATGAATTTACAAGGAGACGAGCCTTTAATGAATATAGATGACATCAAAAATTTGAATAAACGAATGATTGAAAACAATTCTAAAATGGGCACATTAGGTTCCAAAATTTCAGATAAAAAATTATATTTCAACAAAAATGTTGTTAAAGTAATTACTAAGCAAAGTTTAAATTATATAAATTTTCCAGAAGCAGAATTTTTTTACAGAGAAGTTCTAGATAAAAACAAAAATACCTATCATCATCTTGGTATATATTGTTACCAAAAAGATATACTAAAAAGTTTTGTGTCTTATACACAATCATCTAATGAGAAGAAGAACAAATTAGAACAACTTCGAGCTCTAGACAATAAGATTAATATTAATGTCGCTCTTGCAAAAGCATCTCCAATTGGAGTAGATACTGAAGAGGATTTTGTGGCTATAAAAAAAATAATGGAATATAAATCTTTATGAAAAAAATTTACTTCCAAGGAACATTTGGAGCATATTCCCATTTGGCCGCACTATCAATTAATTCAAATGCTGAAATTATCCCTTGTAAAACTTTCGATGAATGTTTTTTAAATGCATCTAGAGAAAATGACTCGGAAATAATCATCCCAGAGTCAAATAGAATTACAGGTAATATCGGAATTGAATATCTCATTTTTGAGTATAGATTAAATATTTATGCTGAATATTTTCAAAAAATTGAACATAATTTGCTTGGCCTATCAGGGACAAAAATTTCTGACATAAAAGATGTTTACTCACATGGACAAGCACTATCTCAATGTTCAAAATTTATAAAGTCTCATAATTTGATTGAGCATGTAAGAGCAGATACCGCTGGATCTGCTGAAATGGTCTCAAAAAACAAAGATAAAACAAAAGCTGCAATAGCTTCGTCATTGAGCGCAAAAACTTATGGTTTAGAAATAATTAAAAAAAATATTGAAAATGAAAAAGGGAATTTAACTAGATTCTTAGTAATGGGAAAAAATATAATTCAACCAGAATTTGGAAAAAAAAAATATATCACTTCATTTCTATTCAAGCTTAAAAGTAAACCGGCTGCCTTATATCAATCTTTAGGTGGATTTGCTATTAATGGAGTTAATTTAACAAAATTACAAAGTTATCCAGAAAAAAATACATTCGACTCTTTCTTTTTTTTGTGTGACTTGGATGGGCACATTGAAGATCCTAAAGTTCAAAAATCTTTAGAAGAACTGGGTTTACACTGCCAAGATTTTCACGTTCTAGGTGTTTTTGAAGCGGACAAACATAGAGAAAAATAATTTTTAATCTTTTCTTGTAGATTAGAAATTATTACTGCTATAATAGTTCTGGAGGCTAGAGGTGGATGCTGCTTGAACCCGACCAGATCTTAACGGAAGCAGTCGTAAAGACAGTTATTCAGGTTCTAGTCTCCTAAAGTATTATTATGAATAAAAACGACAAAGTATTAGCTTTAAAGTATAGGCCTCAGGTTTTTAAGGATTTAATTGGTCAAGAAGTTGTATCTGAAACAATCTTGAATTCGATCAAGGTAAACAAGGTTCCCAATGCATATCTTTTCACAGGAATAAGAGGAGTGGGCAAAACAACAACGGCAAGGATTGTTGCAAAATCTCTAAATTGTCAAAATGGCATTGAGAATTTATGTGTTGAGGATTTATGTGAAAATTGTCGAGGAATTACAAGCTCAAGTCACATAGATGTATTAGAGATGGATGCTGCGAGCAAGACAGGTGTAGACGATGTTAGAGATTTAATTGAATTTTCTAGATATGGCCCAACTTCATCTAGGTACAAAATATTTATCATTGATGAGGTCCATATGTTAAGCAAGCAAGCATTTAATGCTTTGTTAAAAACTTTGGAGGAACCGCCTGAATATTTGAAATTTATTTTTGCTACCACAGAAATTAAGAAAATTCCGATTACAGTGGTTTCGAGATGCCAAAGATTCGATCTCTCAAGAGTTAAATCATCTGAATTATTTGATTTCATTAAGAAAATTAAGGAGAAAGAGGGTGGCAAAGTTACTGATGAAGCATTAAAGTTAATTGTAAAGATTTCTGAAGGATCTGTAAGAGATGCATTATCTTTGCTTGATAGAGGCTTATTAAGTTTAAACAATAACAAAGAGCTAGACTTAAACAAAGCACAAAAAATTTTTGGATATTTTGAAAAATCTCAACTCATTGATCTTTTTGAATTAATACTTAAAGGACAAGAAAATGAGGTTATTAAAATTTATAGGAAAATATATGACCAAGGTATAGACCCCAAAGTATTTATTAATGATTTTTTAGAATTAATCTATTACTTTAAAAATATCAAATCATTAACATTGGAAAGCACAAACTTTTCACTGAACAGTGATGAGCATCAAAGAATAAAAGAACTCTCTTCTAGTGTAGATAATCAAGACTTAATACTGATTTGGCAATTTACAATCAAAATTTTAGAGGAACTAGATATAGTTTCAAATCAGCATTTATCGATTGAAATGTTTTTAATAAGAATATTGCATCTTAGGTCATTAAAAAAAGAAGAAGATCCAAAAAAAAAAGACTCAACTGACCTTTTAGAAAAAGAAAATTTTGAATATAAAGTGAAAGATAACGATTATGTGGATCAAATCAAAAGCGTCACTCAAGAAAAAAAAATTAATCCAGTAAGAAAAACAAATATTGATGCTATTAAAAATGATTCTATCATATCATTTGATCAATTATTGGATGTATGTAATGAAAAAAAAGAAATGAAGCTAAAATATGAGTTGGAAAAAAATGTGAATTTAGTTGGTTTTTCTAAAAATAGAATCGAGATTTCTTTTAATGATAACTTAGATAAAAATTTTGTAAAAGATTTATCACTAAAATTATTTGAATGGACTGGTCAAAGATGGATAATTGCATTTAGTAAAAAACAGGGTGAGTTATCAGTTAAAGAAAAAAAAGAAAATAAAAAAAATGAATTAATAGAAAAAACTAAAGAAACCGAATTATACAAAACTATTATTAAAAATTTTCCAGATGCAAAATTAAAAGATGTTAACAAAGTAAGTGGGAGTGACGATTAGATGACAGATTTTAATAAAATTTTGAGTAAAGCAAAGGAACTTGAGGCCAAAATGAAGGAAAGTCAGGAAAATATAAAAAAAATTAGAGCCACTGGTGTATCGGGTTCAAACTCTGTAAAAGTAACTTTAGATGGTGAGGGTGAAATGCAAAAAATTGAAATTTCCGACCAATTACTAAAAGAAGATAAATCAATTATTGAGGATTTAATTGTAGCAGCCCATAATAATGCTAAACTTCAGCTTAAAAGCAAAACCTCTGAGGAAATTTCTAAAGCAACAGGTGGATTAGGAATTCCAGGTTTTAAATGGCCACTTTGAAAAATGCAAAATATTAGCGAGATAGAAGATCTAGTTAAACTAATTTCAAAACTTCCAGGCTTAGGTCCAAAATCTGCGAAAAGAATTGTATTGAAGTTAATTAATAATAGAGATGAACTTGTAAAGCCGATAGCCAATACTTTAGTTCAAGTTTATAAAAATATCACTAGGTGTAATTTATGTGGGTCTTTAAAATCAAATTTAAATGGATGTAATAATTGTGAAAATTTAAAAGAAAAGTTTAATAAAATTTGTGTTGTAGAAGACATAGCCGATCAATGGTCTATTGAAAACTCTAACATTTTTAAAGGTTATTTTCACATACTTGGAGGAACTATTTCATCAGTAGGTCAAAAAAAAGAAGATTTGTTGATAACCTCTTTGGTTTCAAGAGTGAAAAGAGATAAAATTGAGGAAGTAATTTTAGCCACAAGCGCAACTGTAGAAGGCCAAACAACTGCCTATTATATTCAAGATAGTCTAAAGTCTTTAAATGTAAAAATTACAAAATTAGCACAAGGATTACCTGTCGGAGGAGAAATCGAGTCTTTGGATGATGGGACTCTTTTTTCCGCGTTTAAAAATAGATCAAAATTAAATTCTAATTCTGATTAATTTTTTTTTTAAGTCTATTGGAGTGTAATAATGGTTCTGTGTATCCAGATGGTTGGTTTCTACCTTTAAAAATAAGATCACATGCAGTAATAAATGCTTGCGAACGTTCATAATCATCACTCATTTTAACATAGTTCTTATCACCTTGGTTTTGTTGATCTACTATTCTTGCCATTTCTTTCATTATTTCCATTACCTGTAATTTTGTTGTTATTCCATGATGTATCCAATTAGCAATGTGTTGTGATGAAATTCTTAAAGTAGCTCTATCTTCCATAAGCCCAATATTATTGATATCAGGAACCTTTGAACACCCAATTCCTTGATCGATCCATCTCACAACGTAACCTAATAATGTTTGTGCAGAATTTGATATTTCAGAATTAATTTCATCAACTGACCAATTTGGTCTATCAGCTATTGGAATAGTTAAAAGATCATCTAATTTTGATTTTTCACGTTTTAAAATTTTTTTTTGTTCTTCAAATATATTTATTTGATGATAGTGGAGAGCATGAAGAGAGGCAGCTGTAGGAGATGGAACCCAAGCACAATTAGCTCCTGATTTTAAATGATTTATTTTTTCTTTAATCATTTCTTTCATTTTGTCTGGCATTGCCCACATTCCTTTTCCTATCTGTGCTTTACCTGAAAAGCCGCACTTTAATCCAATATCAACATTATTATTTTCATATGCCGAAATCCATTTTGATGATTTCATATCTCCCTTTTTAATCATTGGACCCGCCTCCATAGAGGTATGCATCTCATCTCCAGTTCTATCTAAAAAACCAGTATTGATAAAAAAAACTCTTTTTTTTAGTGTTCTTATGCATTCTTTAAGATTTGCTGAAGTTCTTCTTTCTTCATCCATTATCCCAATCTTACAAGTATATTTTTCTAAACCGAATAATTCCTCAACTTTTGAAAAAATTAAATTTGTAAATTCAGTTTCATCTGGCCCGTGCATCTTTGGCTTAACTATATATATGGATCCTTTCCTAGAATTTTTCCTCCTTTTTAAATCGTGAAGTGCAGCAGCTGTTGTAAAAAACGCGTCCATTATTCCCTCTGGTATTTCACTACCATCTTTTAGAATAATTGATGGATTAGTCATTAAATGTCCAACATTTCTAATTAAAAGTAAACTTCGTCCATGGAGCTTTAAACCTTCACCATCTTTTGAGATAAAACTTCTGTCAGGATTTAATTTTCTTTCTAAGTTTTTACCATTTTTTTCAAATTGAATTTTTAGGTCACCTTTCATCAAACCTAACCAATTTTTATAACAAATAACTTTATCCTCGGCATCAACGGCTGCAACACTGTCTTCATTATCACATATTGTTGAAATTGCAGACTCAGCAATTACATCGCTTATACCGGCAATATCATGGGCAGCACTAAATGCCCTTGGATTAATTATAATTTCAAAATGGAGATTATTATTTTTTAGTATAACAGCAGAAGGCTTATTCACATCACCTCTATGTCCTACAAATTTATTTTTATCTTTAAGAAAATATTCATAATCATCTTTAAAAATTACCAATTCTTTATTTATAATTTTCAAGTTAGCGATATTTTTCCAACTTGTTCCATTAATTGGAATGTACTTATCAAAAAATTCTCTAACGTATTTTATTACCTCTTGTCCACGGTTTGGGTCATATCTTTCACTTCCACCTTCTTCAGATTCTATAATATTAGTTCCATATAGGCTGTCGTATAAACTTACCCATCTTGCGTTAGCCGCATTTAATGTATATCTAGCATTCATTATTGGTACTACTAATTGTGGGCCTGCAATACTTGTTATCTCATCATCAACATTTTCGGTCTCTATCTTAAAATCTGGCCCCTCATCTTTTAAGTAATTAATTTTTTTTAAAAATTTTTTATACTCTTCAAGATCATTTTTTTTCCCTTTATTTTCTATGTGCCAATCGTCTATTTTTTTTTGTAAATTTTCTCTTATCTGTATTAATTTTCTATTTTCTGGAGCTAGCTCGTGAACAGCCTTATCAAAACCATTCCAAAATTTTTCTTGTGATATTTCAGTGTCTTTTAATAATTCATTATTAACAAAATTAAGTAAATTTTCTGAAACCTTAAGATTATTGATAGATAAATATTTTGATGTCATTGTATCTTTTTTAAAACTCCTATAAAATGAAGTCAAATTATTAATAGTAGCACCGTCATTATATTGTCATTTTTTAAATCTATGAAATAATATATCTTAATGAAAAATTATCTCAATTTTGAAATGGAAATTAAGGATCTAGAAAATGAATTAGATAAATTAAAAGATCCTTTTAATGAAAGTGGTTTATCTGAAGTTAATACAAAAAAAATTTCTGAAATGCAAAATCAAATAGACGAAAATTTACAATCTATTTATTCTAACTTAGATCCATGGCAAACAACAATGGTTGCAAGACATGAGGACAGGCCGAAGTCAAAATTTTTTATTGATAATTTATTTGAGGATTTTATTCCTTTGTCTGGTGACAGGTATTATGGTGAAGATAAATCAGTTGTCACTGGCTTTGCAAAGTTTAATGGTCAATCAGTTCTAGTTATTGGTCAAGAAAAAGGAGAAGATTTAGATAGCAGAATTGAAAGAAATTTTGGAATGATGAGACCCGAGGGATACAGAAAAACTATACGTTTAATGAAACTTGCAGATAAATTTAAAATCCCAATAATTTCTTTTATTGATACACCTGGGGCGTATCCAGGAGTTGGAGCCGAAGAAAGAGGACAAGCAGAAGCAATTGCTAAATCAATAGAATGTTGTATGAACTTAAAAGTTCCCACATTAGCAATCATAATAGGAGAAGGTGGATCTGGAGGCGCGATAGCATTAGCATCTTCTAGTAAAGTTTTAATGCTAAAAAATGCAATTTATTCTGTCATATCTCCCGAGGGATGTGCCACGATTTTGTGGAGAGATCCAAAAAAAATGTTAGATGCCGCAAAAGCCATGAAACTTTCAGCGCAAGATTTATTGGAGCTAGAGATAATTGATGAAATCATTGATGAACCTCTAGGGGGTGCTCACAGAGATAAAAATCTTATATTACAAAATGTGCGAACAGCATTATTAAAAAATTTGATGCAATTTAATGAAATGAAACCTGAGGAAATTTTTGAAAATAGAAAGAATAAGTTTTTAAGAATTGGAAGAAAAAAAGGCTTCATCGAAAATATTGATGATTTAAGTTCTTTAACACCAGTACAAAATAATTTTGATAAGCTTATTAAGCAAAATAAAAGCACTCTGATTGCGCTAGCTTTTATATCTATTTCTATATTGTTAGTCTCTTTGTTTCTATAAAGCTCCGCAGCAATGTTTAAATTTTTTCCCTGAGCCACAAAAACATGGTTCATTTCGGCTCATTTTCTTTCCTATATATTTTGGATCAATTTTAATTGGGGTTTCTTTTTTAATTTCTCTTACTGGTTCTTTAACAACTTTTAAGTTAAATAAAATTGTTACATAATCCAATTTTAATTTATCTAATAAACTTTCAAATAATGCAAATGCTTCTTTTTTATATTCAATTAAAGGGTCTCTTTGACCGTAAGACCTTAGACCTATAACTTGCCTTAACTGCTCTAGGTATTGAATGTGTGATTTCCAATTTAAATCAATACACTGTAAAAAGATTTTTTTTTCAATATCCTTAGCATTTTCAACCCCTGTTACCTCAATTCTTGCCTTCCTTGCATCTTGGAAACAAAGTATAATTTTATTTTTCAACTCTTTTTCACTAAGCGATACAAGATCTTTAAAATCCTCCTCGCTAAAATTTTTTCCAATAATTGCTTTAAGTTTGCTTTCATATTCATTATTTTTGGGATTTGAGAGGTTTTGAGGTTTTAGCTTTATTATATTATCAACTATTTCTTCTAAGAAACTTTCTGAATATTTAAATATATCATTGCTTACCATCGAGTCATTTCTTTGGGAAAAAATTACATGTCTTTGATCATTAAGTACGTTATCAAACTTGATGAGAGTTTTTCTTATATCGAAGTTTCTTGCTTCTACTTTTTGTTGGGCTCTCTCAAGTGCTTTATTGATCCAGGGATGATCTATACTCTCTCCATCTTTTAGACCAAGCTTTTCCAACATGTTATTCATTGATTCTGAACCAAATATTCTCATTAAATCATCCTCTAAACTTACATAAAAAACTGAATTACCCTCATCACCTTGACGTCCAGATCTTCCTCTTGCTTGATTGTCAACTCTTCTAGATTCCATTCTTTCTGTTCCAATAACAAATAAACCACCAAGTGATTTAATTTTTTCTTTATAAATTTTTAATTTATCTTGGGGAATGGACTCTTTTTTGCCTCCAAGTTGAATATCAACACCTCTTCCTGAAATACTTGTTGTTATGATTACAGATTTTTCTTTACCAGCATTAGCAATTATTTCTGCTTCGTTTTCATGATTTTTGGCATTCAAAACAGTGTGAGCAATCTTTTCTTGCGTCAATAAGTTTGAGTAAATCTCAGATTTATTAATACTGGATGTAAAAACCAATAAGGGTTGGCCTTTTTTATTACATTCTTTGATTTTTTTTATTATAGCAAAGTTTTTTTCTTTTTCTGTTCTAAAAATTTGATCATTGAAGTCTTTTCTAATCATTTTATTATTAGTTGGAATTACAACTACAGGTAAATTGTAAATTTCCAAAAATTCTTGCGCTTCTGTTGCAGCTGTACCAGTGCATCCGCAAATTTTTTTATAAAGTTTAAAATAGTTTTGGTAAGTAATTGACGCTAAAGTTTGATTTTCAACTTGTACATCTATTCTTTCTTTTGCCTCTAAAGCTTGATGAAGCCCATCCCCAAATCTTCTCCCTTCAAGTATTCTGCCAGTAAGTTCATCAATTATTTTTATACTCTTATCTTTAACAATATAATCCTTTCCTTTTTCAAATAAATGATTTGCTCTTAAAGCTTGATTAACATGATGGACTAAATTTAAATTTTCAGGGTCATAGAAGTTATTATTTTTTAGAATGCCAGCATTAGAGAATATTTCTTCTACACGGTTTATACCCTCATTTGTTAAAAGAATATTTCTATCCTTTTCATCAATTTCATAATCTTTTTTTTTTAAAAGTTTTACTAGCTTGTCAACTGCAAGATATTGATCAGTTTTATCCTCAGCAGCACCAGAAATGACTAATGGTGTTCTTGCTTCATCAATTAAACAAGAATCAATTTCATCTACTATTGTAAAATGATGTCCTCTTTGAACCTTCTCATTTTGAGAATACTTCATATTATCTCTGAGATAATCGAATCCGAGCTCACTATTTGTTGCATATGTGATGTCACAGGCATAATTTTTTTTTCTTTCATCATCGTTCTGATCATTGTTAATATAACCAGAACTTAAACCTAAAAATTTATAAATTTTACCCATTTCAATAGAGTCTCTTTTTGCTAAATAATCATTTACAGTTACTATATGAACTCCTTTTTCAGAAAGAGCGTTAAGATACGCTGCTAGAGTGATAGTTAAAGTTTTACCTTCACCAGTTTTCATTTCAGCTATTTTGGATTCGTGCAATACAACTCCACCTATTATTTGAACATCGAAATGTCTTTCGTTTCTCACTCTTACTGAGGCTTCTCTAACTAGACAAAAAGCATCTATTAAAATTTCATCTAACGTTTTTCCAGCTTTGATTTTTTCTTTAAGCTCTTTAGTCTTTAGAGGAAAATCAGAGACTTTTAAGTCTTTAAAATTTTTCTCTAGATAATTAACTTTTGTAACAATATTTTGAATTCTATCTAGTTCCTTCTGATTTGAGGATTTAATGAGTTTTGACAGAAAGTTTAGTGGATTGATCATTAATTTTTGATTTATTATTTACTTATATCCTTTAATATAATTATTAAATAAATATTTTAAATACTATGGGAATTAATTTACCAAATTTTTTATCATCAAAAAATGCTGAAAAAAGAATGAATCAGTTCCAAGATCTTGACCATATTGATGGTTTATCGATTTCAACGATAAGTGCTAATTTATATGGTGATAACAGAGACGATTTAGTAATGTTTTATTTCAGAGAGGGTGCAAATTATGCTTCGGTATATACTCAGTCAAAAATAGTTTCTGAAAATATTAAATGGAATCTTAGTTTAAAAAGAAAGAAAGTATTCTCATTGGTTGTTAATACTAGAAATGCGAACTGTTTTACAGGAAAACAAGGCTATAAAAGTTTAGAGAGAATTGCAGAAAATATTTCACAAAAACTAACTGAAAAACAAAAAGAAGATGAGGATCAACCAAAAAAAATTATTTCTAAGGATATAATTTTTGGATGCACAGGTACAATTGGTGAAATATATCCTGAGGAAAAGATTAAATCTAAATTGTCTGACCTAATAAACAAAATTAAATATACACAAAATAAATATATTTGGATGAAAGCTGCACTAGGCATTATGACAACTGACACACAGCCAAAAATGGCTATGGAGGAGTGTGAGATAGTTAATAAAAAAATTAAAATTTTTGGTATAGCGAAAGGTTCAGGCATGATACAGCCTAATATGGCCACAACACTAGGTTACGTTTTTACTGATGCTGAAATTTCTAATAATATTTTAAAAAAGTTATTAAAAAAAAATATATCCTCAACTTTTAATGCAATAAGTTGTGATGGAGATACAAGTACTAATGATATGGTAAGTATTTTTTCGACTGGAAAAGCAAAACACTCAAAGATAAATAATGTCAATGACCCAAAGATAAAAGAATTTGATGAGTCTCTTAAAAAAGTTTTATTAAATTTAGCTAAAAGAGTTGTGCTCGATGGAGAAGGGGCTTCAAAATTTATAACGATTGCTGTTCATAAATGTAGAACTGAAAATGATGCAAAAAAAATTGCGTTTTCTATTGCGAACTCACCTTTAGTAAAAACTGCGATTGCAGGCGAAGATCCAAATTGGGGTAGAATAGTAATGGCGCTCGGAAAATCTTTAGTTAACTTTAGTTTGAATAAACTTTCTATTAAATTTGGTGATATTAGTATAATTTCCAATGGTAAAATCTCTCAGAGTTACAATGAGTCTGAAACAAAAAATTATATGAAAAATTCGAATATAATGATTGAAATCGATATTTCTAACGGATCAAAAAGTTTCACAGCCTATACTATGGATTTAACCAAGAAATATATTGATATTAATTCAGACTATAGATCTTAACTTATATTGAAAAATTTTAATTTATACTTAATTAATATATCATGATTAAATATAAACTTGTTTGCAAGGACTGCAACTTATTTTTCGATAGTTGGTTTTCATCCTCTATTGAATATGAAAAATTAAAGAAAAAAAAATATCTAAATTGTCATAAATGTAATTCAAATAAAGTTGAAAAAACTTTAATGGCACCAAAAATGTTAAAAAAACAAAATGAGACTGAAACTGTTAATGAAAATAAAAATTTGAAAGAAATTAAAAAGAAAATTATTGAATATCAGAAATTTGTTAAAAAAAACTTTAACTATGTTGGAAAAAATTTTGCATTTGAGGCAAGATCAATACATTATGATAAAAAGAGTAATAAAAAAGGAATATATGGAACTGCTTCATTAAAAGAAATCAATGAACTAAAAGAAGAAGGAATAGAAACAAATACAATTCCTTGGATTAAAGATAAAAATAATTAATCTTTAATAAATTGAGCTATATAATTAACAGATTTATCATTGCTTAAACTCCAAAAGTCTCTGATTAAGTCAAACTTCATGCCATCGATTTTTTTTAACTTCATTTTATTTTTTTTTTGAAGACTAATTAAATCCTCTGGTTTTAGGAATTTTTCCCATTCATGAGTACCGATAGGCAACCATCTTAAAATATATTCTGCTCCTATAATTGCAAATAAATAAGATTTTAGAGTTTTGTTTAGAGTCGCAACAAACATAATACCGTCTTTTTTTAATAAATTTGAGCATGCTTCTAAAAAAATATCAACATTTTCAACATGCTCAATAATTTCCATGTTTAAGATCACATCAAATTTAGTTTTAGTTTGAAAATTTTCTGGGGAAGAGCAAATATACTTAATATCTAAATTATTTTTTTTTGCATGTAATTTTGCTACTTGGATATTTTTTTCGGATGCATCAATGCCTATTACCTCTGCACCCAATCTGCTCATAGGCTCTGATAATAAACCTCCACCACATCCAATATCTAAAATTTTTACTTTCTTTAATGGTATATTCTTATCTTTTAAATTAAAGGTGTTTATGATGTTTTCTTTAATATATGATATTCTCACAGGGTTAAACTTATGTAATGGTTTAAATTTCCCATAAGGATTCCACCATTCCTCAGCTATTCTTGTAAATTTTTCTATTTCTTTTTTGTTTATTGTGTTATTTTTCATTAGTAAGTTGACTTTATATTCAACATGTATTTTATCAATAAATTTTAAATTAAGAAATATTTTATCATGAAAATTGTGGTATTAAAATTTGGTGGAACATCAGTAGGTTCAATAGAGAAAATAAAAAAAGTTGCTGAAATCATAAGTAATTATAAAAAAAATATAATGTTATTGTTGTGTCCTCCGCAATGAGCGGTGTGACAAATGATTTAATTAAAAAATCTCAAAAAATAAGTCAAAATTTTTCTGATGCAGAATATGATGTTTTAGTTTCTTCAGGCGAGCAAGTATCTTGTTCATTAATTGCAGGCAGATTAATCCACAAAGGATTTAAATCTAGATCATGGTTAGCTTGGCAGATACCAATATTAACTGAGGGTGCATATAAAAATTCGAGAATTAATCAATTATATAAAAATAAAATTATTAAATATTTAAAAGAGGGTGGCATACCCATCATTACAGGTTTTCAAGGTGTAAATGATTTGGAGAGAATTACTACAATTGGTCGAGGAGGTTCAGACGCAAGTGCAATCGTTCTAGCAAAATTTTTTAGGGCGCACAAATGTATAATATATACTGATGTTGAGGGAGTTTTTACAACTGATCCAAATAAATTAAAAAAAGCAAAAAAAATAAAAATGATATCTTATGAGGAAATGTTAGAAATGGCTTCACTCGGTGCTAAAGTAATGCAGCCTGTATCAATACAGGATGCAAGATTAAATAGAATAGATATTGAAGTTAAATCTTCTTTTGTAAATAAACCAGGTACATTAATTACAAAAAGGACTAATTTAATTAATAATAAGATTATTACTGGGATTACTTCAACTCATAATGATGCCAAAGTATCTTTGGTTGGTGTTAAAGATAAACCTGGTGTAGCTGCATCAATATTTAAACCATTATCAAAAAAATCTATTAATGTTGACATGGTTGTTCAAAATATTTCAGCAAATGGAAAAGAAACAGATTTAACTTTTACAATAAAAAGTGAAGATCTTAATAAAACAAAAAAAATTATTAAGGAGAATAAGAATATTAATTTTAGAAGACTGCTGTTTGAGAAAGGTGTTTCAAAAATTTCTATTATCGGAGTTGGGATGATAACAACCCCCGGTGTAACTTTTAGAATGTTTCAAGCTCTTGCAAACAAAAAAATTAATATTCAGGTTATTTCTACTTCTGAAATAAAAATTTCAGTATTAGTGGATAAAAAAAATACAAAAAAAGCTTTAGAGGCTTTACATAAAGAGTTTAAATTAGATAAGTAAAAATGAGCATAAGACCATTCAGAGATATAAAAAGAAGAAAAACAAAAGTTATTAGTGTTGGAAAAGTAAAAATAGGGGGAGACAATCCTATTTCTATTCAATCAATGACCAATACACTAACAACTGATATTAAAAAAACTATAATTCAAATAAATAAAATTCAGAGTGAGGGAGCTGATTTAGTAAGAGTTTCCTGTCCTGATGAGGACTCTACAAAATCTCTTAAGGAAATAATCAAGCATGTTGATATACCAATAATTGCAGACATACATTTTCATTATAAGAGAGCAATAGAGGCTGCAGAAAATGGCGCAAGTTGTTTAAGAATAAATCCAGGTAATATAGGTGATGAAAAAAAAGTTCATGATGTTTTAAAGTCCGCAAAAAACAATGGGTGTTCGGTGAGGATCGGTGTAAATGCAGGCTCACTCGAAAAAGATATTTTAGAAAAATTTAAAGAACCTACCCCAGAAGCTTTAGTTGAAAGTGCTTTAAGAAATATTAGAATATTAGAGGATCAAGATTTTTTTAATTTCAAGATAAGTGTTAAATCATCAGATGTTTTCTTATCAATAGGAGCATATAGACAACTTTCAAAAGTCTGTGATTACCCACTTCATCTTGGTATTACAGAGGCTGGAAGCTTTATCCCTGGCAGCATAAAATCATCAATAGGCATAGGATCTCTACTTTTAGATGGTATTGGAGACACAATCAGAATTTCATTATCTGATGATCCTGTAAAAGAGGTCAAAATTGGTAATGAAATATTAAAATCTCTTAATTTAAGAAATAGAGGTGTAAAAATTATTTCATGTCCCTCATGTGCCAGACAAGGTTTTGAGGTTATAGATACAGTAAAGATTTTAGAAAAAAAATTATCTCATATAAAAACACCTATTACTCTATCAATTATTGGATGTGTTGTTAATGGTCCAGGCGAAGCTGCGATGACTGATGTTGGTGTTACTGGAGGCAAAAAGGGGAACAATATGCTTTATTTATCTGGGGTTCAAAAAGAAAAAGTTTTAACCAATGATATGATTGATAAAATAGTTTTTGAAGTGGAAAAAAAAGCTTCTGAGTTAAAAAAAGATTAAAATGATCCCAAATAAAACAGTAGAGGAATTGATTAATAAACACTCAATGCTAGAAAAAGATCTTGCTTCAGGAAAGGTGGATAAAAAAATATTTGCTGAAAAATCCAAAGAGTATTTTGATTTGAATGAAATAATTGAAAGTGCAAAAAAATATTTAAATTTTGACGATGAAAAAACAGAACTAGAAAAGATATTGAATGATGATAATTCAGATCAAGAGCTAAAGAAGATGGCTGAAAATGAATTAAGTGAACTTTTATTGCAACATGATAATAATGAAAAAAAATTAAAACTTTTTTTATTACCAAAGGACGAGGCAGATAAAAAAAATGCTATTCTTGAAATAAGAGCTGGAACCGGTGGTCTTGAGGCTAGTTTATTTGCTGCAGATCTTTACAAAATGTATGAAAAAATAAGTCATAAAAAAAAATGGTCATTGGAGTTGATTTCTATTTCAAAGAGTGAGGCAGGTGGGTTGAAAGAGGTAATTGCATCAGTGAAAGGAACAAATATTTATTCTACTTTAAAATATGAAAGTGGAGTTCATAGAGTTCAAAGAGTTCCTGACACAGAAACTCAAGGAAGAGTCCATACATCAGCTGCAACAGTTGCGGTACTACCTGAAGCAGAAGAGGTAGATGTTAAGATAAATGAGACTGATTTAAGAATAGATGTTTTTAGAGCCGGAGGTCCGGGTGGACAATCAGTTAATACAACAGATAGTGCTGTAAGAATAACTCATATACCGACTGGAATTTCAGTTTCTCAACAAGATGAAAAATCTCAACACAAAAATAAAGCTAAAGGTATGAAGATATTACGATCAAGGATTTATGAATTAGAAAGGCAAAGAATTGATCAAGAAAGATCTAAGGATAGAAAAAATAAAATTGGCACTGGAGATAGATCAGAAAGAATAAGGACTTATAATTTTCCACAAGGTAGAATAACTGACCATAGAATTAATTTAACTTTGCATAAATTAGAAGAATTTTTAGAGGGAGAGGCGTTTGATGAAGTAATTGAATCACTAACGCTCCAAAATCAAGAAGAAAGTTTAAGCAATTTATAAAAATGAATATAGAAAATGCTTTAAGTCTAGGAACACAGTTATTAAAAAAAAAGAATATAAGAAATCCAAAATTAGATACTGAAATTTTAATGTCAACTACAATTAAAAAAGATAGAAAATTTGTTATCTTAAATTCTAGAGAAAAAATAGAAAAAAAGCTTTTTGATAATTTTAAACTTTTGGTAAATCAAAGAGCCAAAGGAAAACCGGTAGCATATTTGATAAAAAAAAAAAGCTTTTGGAAGGATGAATTTGAATTAAATAATGATGTGTTGATACCTAGGCCTGATACCGAGATAATAATTGAAGAAACTTTAAAACTCATTAAAAATAAAACTCACATAACAATTTTAGATATTGGTGTTGGATCTGGCTGTATATTACTCTCTTTATTGAGAGAAAAAAAAAATTCTTATGGAGTTGGTTTAGATTTAAGTAAAAAATGTATAGATTTATGTAAGAAAAATAGTTTTAAACTAAACTTAGATAAAAAAGTAAAGTTTTTCAAATCAGATGTTGACAATTTTTATTATGGCAAATATGATTTAATTGTTTCAAATCCTCCATATATTAAGCGTAATGACTTAAAATATTTGGAAAAAGATGTTAAAAATTTTGAACCAAAAATAGCATTAGATGGCGGTCTGGACGGATTATCAGAAATCAGAAAAGTTATAAATAAATCCTCTGAACTGATAAAAAAAAATGGCAAATTAATTTTGGAAATAGGATTTGATCAAAAAATAAATGTTAAAAAAATTTTAATAAACAAAGGCTTTTATATAAATAAAACTATTAAAGATTATTCAAATAATGATCGATGTATAGTTAGTACTAAAATATAAGATATAAATCAGATATGGTTACGTTTAGGAACAATAACAGAAGAAACTCTTTTAGAAGAAATGACAGAAATTATAAATCTAATGGAGACAGAAATAAATTTAATAATAATTTCCCTAATTCAGATAACTTTCAGAGAAAAGCTCCTGGAAGAAATAATCATAATGCATCAAAATTAATTGAAAAATACAATAATTTGGCAAGAGAAGCATTATCCAGTGGAGATAAAATTTTGTCAGAAAATTACTTTCAACATGCAGATCATTTTACAAGGATTTTGAGTGAGCAAGAAAGTTTTAAAAAAAATAAATTCAGTGAAAATATATCATCAAATAATCTTTTGCAGGAAAAAGAGGTAGATAAAAATGTTAAGAACAATGAAAATATAAAAAAAGATCTTGATACATCTCAAAACGAGGTAAGTTAACTCAATCCTAAAATTTTTTCAGATTTAAGTACGTCTAATTTTATTTTTATTGTTTCAAATAATTCTCTTTCGTTACCTTTAAGTGACTTTCCAGAAGGAAGCTTTAATGTTTGTGAATTTATTTTCTTTCCATTAACAATAACTTCATAATGTAAATGTGGGCCGGTAGATTTACCTGTTGACCCTACATAACCAATTGTTTGTCCTTGTTTAACTCTAATTCCACTTTTAATTCCTTTTGCAAACTTTGACATGTGAGCATAAACAGTTTGATAAGTTGAGTTATGTCTAATCACTACACAATTTCCACCACCTCCACACCAACCAGCTTTTTTTACAACTCCGTCTCCTGAAGCCATTATTGGTGTTCCCATTGGTGCTGCAAAATCTGTTCCACGATGCATTTTATTAAATCCATCAATTGGATGCTTTCTCATTCCAAATGGGGAAGAAAGTCTCGCACCATTGATCGGAGTTTTCATTAATGCTTTCTTTACACTTCTTCCATTTTTGTCATAATGTCCCTCACTACCTTTCTTATCAAAATAATAAAGGCGATTATTTTTTCTACTTAATTTAAGATTTGCAAAAAGAATATCTCCAGTTTCTATTATCTTTCCACTATCATCAACAAAAATTTCATACATAATTTGAAAACTATCTTGTTTTTTTATATCTCTTTGAAAATCAACTTGGAATCCATATATTCTTGCAAATTCAATTATGATATTAACAGGAACTCTCTGTTGTACTGCTGATTTGTATAGACTTTGTGAAATAATATTTTCCTTATATAAAATATTTTTTTTAAGTTTTGTAACAATCGTTTTTTGTTTAAATTCTTCAGATTTTGTATTTCTCACAAGAAAAATTTTTTCTGTATTTGACAATTGAAAGATAAACTCTTTTATAATGTTTTCAGATTGGTCAATTGTAAATTTAATTTTTTGGTTCAAATTTAACTTATTTAAATTTACCTTTTTTGAGAGTTTCTTTTTTATTTCACCGATCTCATCATCTTCAACAAAATAACTGCTTAATATATTATCAAATGTTTCACCTGGTAATATTTTATGTTCAATTTTTTTATATTTAGGTTCTAAATTGTTAAAAAGATGATTTATTGTTTTTTTAAAATAAACGTTATTGATGGTATTTTTGTAATTATTTTGAATTTTTTTTTTACTTTGATTATAATAGGAAGTTGAGATGATCGTTATTATAATCAATAAACTTAAAGCTAAAATTTCAGTATTTTTTTTTAATTTGTTTTTAATTTGATTGAGCATTTGAATTTTTTTACACTCAATTATTAGATTAGCATTAAAGGAAAATCAAAAAAAAACCCTTCAAAACCCTAGTTTTTTAACGATTTTTTTACTTATAAGGGCTTGATTTCCCTTTATTTTAGCCTATAAGCATCAAACTTTCTCACGAAAATTAATGTAATATCATTTAATTTAATGAGAACTATTGAGTTTTAAACTCAATTAGCTATGTAAAACGTATATATTTAAGAAGAGAAGTGTGGACGGTTAAGGTTACCAAAATTTGTCGTACACACTTCAACATTATATAAATTTTTTCTTAGAATTTATATAGAAGCTAGTGTGCGCCGTTTTTAAACTTGAGAGTTTGATCATGGCTCAGAACGTACGCTGGCGGCACGCCTAACACATGCAAGTCGAACGGAGTAGCAATACTTAGTGGCAGACGGGTGAGTAACATGTAGGTATCTTCCCTTTGGTCTGGAATAACACGAGGAAACTTGTGCTAATACTGGATAAGTCTTTACGGAGAAAGCTTTATGCGCCATTGGATGAGCCTGCACTTGATTAGTTTGTTGGTGGGGTAATGGCCTA
>VMHT01005248.1_pt1 | contig 38392 bp, 37 predicted proteins | sample 4693611 | NCBI WGS metagenome assembly VMHT01 (sample SAMN12280063, study PRJNA550983) | marine metagenome | isolation source: seawater sampled from same location over 5 years 0.02-0.2 micron viral filtrate | place: USA: collected off the coast of southern California halfway between the port... ...
TTTCCAGAAGGACTAGCAGGTGGTCACAAATCTCTAGGAGGTGGCCAAATTCCATTCAATATCATTACCGAACAGGATAATGATGCCGAAGAGCAAGATCATAATTCAGTAATGAATGAAACATTGAAACTATTGCAGGGAATATTTTGTTGAAGAGGTGGTATTATGGCAAGTTCATCCATAGTTGAAATAAATCCAAACCTGCGATTGTTGGGTACTGCTCATATTTCCACCAAAAGTGTTGAAGCTGTTAAGCAACAAATAGCGGACTTCAAACCTGATATTGTAGCGGTAGAGTTATGCCAATCAAGATACGATTCACTGGTAAGCGGACGGAGACTTGACAAAGAAGGGCTCCTAAAAGTAATCAAGGAAGGCAAAGCACCGTTAGTTCTTCTTCAATCGTTATTGGCAGCAGAGCAGAGAAAGCTTGGCCTCGATGAAGGTCAACAGCCAGGAGCAGAATTACTCGAGGCAGTTAATTTGTCAGAAGATTTGGGCTTGCAAGTTGAGTTGATTGATAGAGATATACAAGTTACTCTACGTAGGGCATGGCGCAAGATGAAATTCCGTGAAAAATTTAAGATTATATTTTCAATGCTTGGAGAAGATGACGAAGAAGTTGACGTAGATTTAGATGAAATCTTAGAAAGCCGTGATATTCTCACAGACCTAATGAATGAATTGAAGGAATTCTCACCTGGAGCAGGTGAAGTTCTTATCGATGAGAGGGATGAGTATTTGGCGCAGAATATTCGTAACATTGATTCTAGTAAGAGAATTTTAGCAGTTGTTGGTGCAGGCCACTTGAACGGTATTGAAAAATACTTGAATTCCGATAAGCCAAAGGACAGAATTGAAGAGTTATCGATTGTACCAAAGCGTTCTGTGTTGTCAAAAACCATTCCTTGGCTGATTCCGTTGCTCGTTTTTGGCTTGTTTGGCTTCTTCCTTTACCAAGGAAGTAATGTTGACATCGTCGAGTTGTTCACCGTATGGACACTTGCTAACGCAGTTTTAGCCGCTCTGGGCTGCATTATTGCCAGAGGCCATATTCTCGCGGTACTTACTGCAGCCCTCGCGTCTCCAATAACATCACTAAATCCAACTCTAGCTGCTGGATGGTTTGCCGGATATGTACAACTAAAGGTAGCAGAACCAACCGCTGAGGATCTACAACAATTTCTGAAATTAGAATCATTTGGCAGTTTTTGGTCGAATAAAGCAGGCAGGGTATTGTTAGTTACCGCACTTACTAACTTAGGGAGTATGCTTGGGGCATGGGTCGCAGCAGCTGGCTTGATTGGTGGAATCTAATCATTTAGGGCATGGTATACCTTGAATAAGTCATTATGTTCGTCAATATCATGAACTCTCAATATATCTACTCCCATTTCAGCAGCAAAGAGTGATGAGGCTAAAGTGCCAGATAGACGTCCAGAGGCATTCTCTTTCCCAGTCAGGTGGCCAATAACAGATTTCCTTGAAACACCCCACAGCATGCTGTATCCTAATTTTTGAAAACTCTTTGCCGATTTCATTAGGAGTAGGTTATGTTGTTGAGTCTTACCAAAACCTATTCCTGGGTCAATTAGAATAAGTTCTTTTGGAAGTCCTCTCTCTATAAGTTTGGATGCTTGTTTATCCAAGTAAGTAACGACTTCCTCAACTACATCATGGTAACTAGGGTTTTTCTGCATATTTCCAGGTTCTCCATTCATGTGCATGATGCATACCGCACACCTTGCTTCAATGATTAAATCAATCATTTTTTTATCACGCAATCCTGAGACATCATTGACCATATTTGCGCCATTTTCTAAGGCTAATCTTGCGACTTGGTGATTTCTAGTATCTATTGAAATCATAACTTTATCATTAATTTCCCTTAGCCGTTTTATCACAGGAATCACCCTATTAATCTCTGCTTCTATAGAAACTACAGACGCCCCAGGGCGAGTTGATTCACCACCAATATCAATCCAATCAGCACCTTGTTCAATCATCATCATGGCCTTTTTTACCGCTTCATCTGCTGAATATCTAGATTCGGTATAGAACGAATCAGGTGTAATGTTGAGAATACCCATCAGTAATGGGCGGTTACCAGCCATCTTTCTGATTCTTGGAAAATCTTCTGCTCCGCTTTCGATATCGGGTGTAAAGTTCTCACTCATAGACTCGCCCAGTTCGATAGATTTGATAAGTTGTGACCTTCAAGGGCGGTTAATGTCGGGTGGAGATGCTATGGATTCTGACGCTAGTGCTCTATCAGATTCACTCGAATCATCCAACTCTGCGATAGAGAACAGTCAAGAGTTAGCAGATAGACTAATCAGTAGATTAAAGCCCGAGGATAACGCTTCTATCCTCAAAATGATTGCTAATAAAGCATATTTTAGCGGTGGATTAGGAACAATAATTCTAGTATTTTGGTGGTTGACAGTTGATACAGGTAATGATAATCTATCTTCCGGAGTATCAACATTCTTCGACCTAGATTTTTCTCAAGTAGCACTGACTGTAATCGCTTTAGGGCTGTTATCTGCCTTACTTAGAGACTTCAGTAGAGAACTTGGAAAGTTAGCGCCAGCATTAATTTCAGGTGCATTGATAATTCTCTGCTGCTTGTATGTCCTTGAACCAATTGCCCTTGGCTTCTTCACAGAAGAGTTGTCCAGTTCTGATGGTATTTGGCGAACTGCAAGATTGGCGCTACTTTGGCTAGGAATTACTTACTGTGCCCATTTATTAGTGGATGCGTCTCTTCTTGCGTGGTTAAAGAAATTTTGTGATTCAAAAGGCCTCATTATTGACCCATTAAATGGCCGTGATGATTTAGGATCTGGCCAATTTCTAGATGATTGACAATTTGATAAGCGGTGTAATAATGACAGGCTTTGAAATTGAAGTTTTGAGGTTAGGTCACCGAATGGGAAGAGATCCTAGGATAACTACTCATCTCGCATTGGTTAGTAGGGCAATGGGGGCGAATAGCTTTGTTTTGGCCGGTGATGAGGATCAGAAGTTGTTTTCAAATATTCATTCAGTAAATGAGAGATTTGGGCATGGACTTTCCTGTCGATATGAAAAAAGTCCTATGAGGATGCTCAGAGAAATTGCTAACTCTGATGAGGAAAGTAAACCAATAATCATCCATTTGACGATGTACGGCGAACCATTCAAAGAAGTAATACCTAATATTCCTAAAGATAAGCCGGTAGTAGTTGTTGTTGGTGGTGCAAAAGTGCCAGGAGAGTTGTTCAAGATTAGCGATTTTAATATCGCTGTTGGCAACCAACCGCATTCAGAAGTAGCAGCATTAGCATTATTCTTGGATAGTTGGACTGATGGTGAAGGTTTTAATCGTGAATTTTCTGAGCCTCAATTAGTAATATCGCCCTCTAAATCCGGAAAAGACGTAAAAGAGGTTCTCTAGCATTCTAGTAAGTAATAGTTTACCAATTCCCTTGTTGCTAAAAGAGCGCAAAATTTGTACTGATTTTGACAAGTGTTCTAACATTAGTGCATGCCAATTATTATGTGAGTCCTTCATCGACAACTGCTGATGTCGATACCCGTTGAGGCTGGTGCTAGTTTTTGCCCGGGCTCTTTGGATGGGAAAAATCCGGCATATCCCCGATTTAAAGATGCAGCAGATGGCCTAAAATTAGGAGACGAGCTAGCGCCACAAGCCAACGGTTCAGGCGTATTATTGACTGCTGATGGTGGTCGGTATGAAGGGAAGTTGTTTGGGGCTGAGGGCATCGGAGAAGGAGAGTTGGTGTTTACTACAGGAATGATGGGATATCAGGAGTCTTTGACCGACCCTTCATTTGCAGGTCAAGTTTTAACTTTCACATATCCTCTTATAGGAAATTATGGAATCCATTTGAATCGTTCTGAGTCATCAGCGGTTTGGCCAAGGGGCGTAGTGGTTAGACACGCAATGAAAGAACCAGATCATCGAGACTCTGTTGCTACTGTCAATGATTTACTGCGTTTACATAATATCCCAGGAATTGAAGAGATAGACACTCGAAAAATCACTAGAAGCGTTAGAGAATTAGGGACTGTACTGTGTGTGTTTGGCCCAGCAGATAAAGAAGAATTGCTCAAAGAGAGGCTCAGTAAACTAACGTCTCCTGAACTCGACGATTTAGTCGATCTTGTATCAATTAAAGAACCGGTTATGCTAAATCATCACTCAACAGATGAACTTGGTCGAAAGAAGCCCAGATTAGCAGCATTGGACTGTGGCATAAAGTTCAACATTTTGCGCAGTTTATGTCAATATTTCGAAGTCATTTGGTGTCCTCCAGACACATCATTTAGAACACTAGTAGAAGATTACCAAATCGATGCGTTATTTTGCTCAAATGGCCCAGGTGACCCTGCTCACTCCGGCAAAGCCTCGTCGGCTAAAGAAACTCTGGCAGAAGCAGTAAAATCCGGTTACCCTGTGATGGGAATTTGTCTTGGTCACCAACTAATGGGTTTAGCCTCAGGACTGAAAACATACAAAATGCGTTATGGTCATCGTGGAGCAAATCAACCTGTGGTTGATTTGGTAACTGGTAAGGTATTGATAACGAGTCAAAATCACGGATTTGCGGTTGCAGACCCAGAAGCTGGAATGCTTGCAGCTCATCCATCTGGTGCAACATCACCAGATACAGAGAATCTACACGGACAAGAAGTTAAGGTACGTTATGTCAATGCTAATGATCGGACTGTTGAAGGTCTCGATGTTATTGACAAGCCTTGTTTTACTGTACAGTTCCATCCAGAGGCATGTCCAGGACCTCACGATGCAGATGGCTTATTTGCTAGGTTTAGAGAAATAGTAGGTTCACATCTGGGGGTTTCATGAATGCCAAGAAGAAATGATTTGAAAACCATATTGGTTCTTGGTAGTGGTCCAATAAAGATTGGTCAAGCTGCAGAGTTCGACTTCTCTGGTAGTCAAGCAGTGCGAGCACTGCGTGAAGATGGTTATGAGGTGATACTAGTTAATTCGAATCCAGCAACCATCCAAAATGATCCTGAAATGGCAGACAAAGTTTACATTGAACCATTGTTATCACCATCAATAAAGCGTATTCTAGAACTTGAAAGGCCTTGCGCATTGTTAGCGGGGATGGGTGGTCAAACAGCGCTAAATATTGCTAGTGAACTGGCTCACTCTGGTGTTTTAGAAGAATTGGGAGTAGAACTTATCGGGTCTGATTTAGATGCTATAGACAAGGCAGAGGACAGAGATTTGTTTAACAAGGTATGTGAATCGATTAATCTACCAATCAGCGAAGCGATTGCTTGTAATTCAATGGATGAGGTAATTGCTGCATCTAAACAAATTGGTTCTTGGCCACTCCTGATTAGGCCAGCATTTACTCTTGGGGGCCTCGGTGGCGGAACTGCTTGGAATGTAGGAGAGTTGGTCGAAATTGCCACATTGGGATTGCGCAACTCAAGAATAAATCAGGTCCTTATTGAAGAGTCCATTCTAGGTTGGCAGGAATTGGAGTATGAAGTGATGAGAGATGAAGCAGACAACGCAATTATTGTCTGTACTATGGAGAATATCGATCCAATGGGAGTTCATACTGGAGAATCAACGGTTGTTGCGCCATTACAATCATTTTCCGATCGAGACCATCAAGTGCTTCGAGACCAGGCACTAGCACTAATTAGAGCACTAAACATAAAAGGCGGATGTAATGTACAATTTGCTTTTAATCAGTTCACGGGTGAAATAAGAGTAATTGAAGTGAATCCTAGAGTTTCTCGCTCCTCAGCATTGGCTAGTAAGGCTACAGGTTATCCAATAGCGAGGATTGCTGCAAAGATCGCCGTTGGATACACTCTTGATGAACTACCAAACCCAATTACAGGGGATGGAACAACTGCTGCGTTTGAACCTACATTGGATTATTGCGTAGTTAAAATTCCACGTTGGCCATTTGATAAGTTTAGAACTGCAGATAGAACTCTTGGTACCTCAATGAAATCAACCGGCGAAGTGATGGCAATAGGCAGAAACTTCGAAGAAGCATTTCTCAAGGCTTGGGCATCACTGGAACAAGGTTGTCCGCATCCTCGACCATTGACCAAAGCAGACGAGTCAGAAGGAGAGACAATGGCAGAACGGGCCAATGAACCTCTGCCAGATGAGGTGTTAGTCGATTGGTGTAGTATTGCAACAGACCGTAGAATGGGTGCATTAATCGAAGCGTTCAGGCGCGGTTGGTCCGTTGAGAAAGTTCACGAAATTACTAGAATAACAAGATGGTTCCTATATCGTTTTGAGAAAATCGCTCAAATGGAAAAAGAAATGGTTGCTATGTCTTGCAATCCAACTGAAATAGATGTTGAACAACTTAGGATTTGGAAGTCACACGGTTTTTCCGATTCCCATATCGCAGATGCACTCAATGCTTTCCCGGCTTCGGGCTACAAATCACTGCCACGTGGCAGAGATGAAGATTCAGTAATGCGTAGAAGGCATTCACTTTCGCTTCATCCGAATTATCGCATGGTAGACTCTTGTGCTGCGGAGTTTGCTGCTAAGACGCCATATTACTACTCAACTTACGAACCTAATTCCAGTACCGGTATTGACCATATTCCAAATCTTGAGAAACGCACTAAGCAACGCTATGTGGCAATCGGTAGTGGTCCAATTAGAATTGGGCAAGGAATCGAATTTGATTACGGCTGTGTCCATGCAGTAATGGCAATTAGAGAAGCGGGCAAGGATGCGATTCTAATCAATAATAATCCGGAAACAGTGTCAACAGATTTTGACACATCGGACCGACTATATTTCGAACCGCTAACTCTTGAATATGTCACAGAAGTTTTATTGCGCGAACAAGCCCATTCAATATTGCTTCAATTTGGCGGTCAAACTGCAATCAATCTGTCACAACCGTTGAATAAGAGGTTACCAGAACTAGAAAATTTAGGATTGAAATTAAAAATTGCCGGTACATCTTGTGATGCCATTGATGAAGCAAGTGATAGAGAAAGGTTTGAAAAATTCGCTAAACGTTCAGGGTTAACGATGCCAAGAGGTGCTACAGGAATAACTGCTGATGATGTAAGAAATGCCGTGGGTGAAATTGGTTATCCAGTATTAATTAGGCCATCTTATGTTTTAGGTGGTAGAGGGATGGAGATTTTGTCCAACGACAATCAGTTAGAGGCTTATCTAACCGAAGCTTACTTAGCTCCAGATAAGCCACTCTTGGTAGATGAGTATCTAGGACATGCAACGGAGATTGATGTTGATGCTGCATCTGATGGCAAGGATGTTTTAATCGGCGCCATAATGGAACACCTAGAAGAAGCAGGTATTCATTCTGGGGACTCTACATGTTTTATTCCAGCACAAAACATCTCTGAAGAGATGCTTGAACGAATAAAAGAGCAGACGAAGACTATAGGAATTGGACTGAATATAATCGGGTGCTTCAATATCCAATTTGCCATTCAAGGAGATATGTTGTATGTTCTAGAAGTAAACCCTCGTTCTTCAAGGACCGTGCCATTTGTTGCAAAATCATCTGGATTACCGATGGCAAGGATTGCAGCAAATATCACTATAGGAATCCCTCTATCAAAACAAACCATACCAACTAGAACCTCTGGTAATGTTTGTGTAAAAGCCCCAGTATTCCCATTCATCAAATTAAGAGGATTAGATCCCGCACCTGGTCCGGAAATGAAATCTACAGGTGAGGTCTTTGGCTCACACAAGGACGCTGATGTTGCCTATCTAAAGGCTAGACTGGCAACAGAGGTTCCGGTTGCTAAGGAGGGCGGCGTCTATCTAACAGTCAGAGATGAAGACAAAGAAAATTTAATCCCAATTGCTCAAAAATTGAAAGAGTTGGGCTTCAAATTATATGCAACCCCTGGTACTGCAGATGTCTTAAGAGAAAGTAATGTACCTGTCGAAATAGTCTATAGAATAATGGAGAGGATGCATCCCGATGCATTAGACCTAATGCGCCAGGGAAAAATATCTTTCATAGTTAATGTCCCGACAATTTCAGGTGGTGCTGTTCGAGATGGTAATATGATGAGAAGATTGGCGGTTGAATTAAACATACCTTTTGTTACTACAATTCGCGGTGCTAAGATGGAAGTTGCAGCAATTGCAGCTATGATGAAAGGTGAAATGGAGCCAGTAAGGTTGCAGGTTAATTACTAACTCAACACTCATCGAAGGCTTCGATAATATATTTGGTAAAGGGGCTAGTCCAAGCGAGTTCGCTTATTCCATCTTCTCCCTCAGAAGCATAAATTCTTACAACATCTCTAACTCTAACATTGCCTTCAGATGAACGAGCAAGTATCGTTGCTGCTTTGATTACCTTACCAGTTCCGTGTGGGTCATAGACAGTATCCAGTGCCTCTTTGAGGAACCAATCAACTTTCCCACCTTCTTCACCGTCATACTTTTTCTTGACCTTTTTGGCGCCAAATAAACCACCGGATTTCTTAGGTTTTGATTGTTGTTTTGGCTTTTCTTCCTTTTTGGCAGGTTTTGATTCGGTTTTCTTTGTGGATTTCTTTTCCGCCGGTGCATCTTTTTTCTTGGCGATTTCCGATACGGTGCTGTTTGTATATTGTTCTTCAATTTCGGCGCGAATTTCCTTCTCAAGTTCCTTACGAATCTCCTTGGTTAGTTTTACACGCAGCTTTTCTTCAACCTTTTCAGAATCGGTGTTTGATAATTTATCATAAGCATCATCACGTTCATCCTGCAGTGCCTGCATCACATTGATGTAATGTGATGCAACTTGAATCAGGGCAGTTTCCATAGACGCTTCTAATTGCATAGAAACCACTTCACTAGATGAGTCGCGCCACTTACGCCATTGTAGCATGGTATTTGTATGAATGTCAGATCCACATTTAGGACAAAAACTTCGCTTTGGAGGTTTAAGTACGGGAATTGCCCGCATAGCATTAGGATCAATACCTTCGTGCTCACCACTAGCAACGTCATGTATGTGAGTAGATGCTTCCATACCTGTGTCCATTGCATTTCTAAATAATCCTTCATTGAGGTCTAATTTTCCATCTTGAATTAAATCCCAAGCATTAGTTCCTCGAACTACAGCACGTACTGCAGCATTTGCAGCAGGGGAATTGCCCCAATCACGAGCGACGCTTGATTTGCTGGCAGAAATCTCCATTTCATTTGTCGTGAATGCATCAGAAATGTCAACCTCTTCTCCTTCAGCAGGTGCGGCAATCCCTAACTTGATTGGGTTTGCCCCTTCTTCTATTTTTGCAATCATGTCGAATTTCTCAGCCATTGATAGGTCGTCTCTGAGTCGAATAACTTCTCTAAGTTGATTTAAGTCATGCCCGGTGGAGGTAATTGGTCCTTGTACATCCAAGTCATGGCCGCATGACAAACAGTATTTTGCGGCTGGTTCAACATCTGCTTCACAGATGGGACAGTAAACTCCCGCCATGAGATGCGATAAATACCCCTATCATTTGAATAGTGCGGAAGTTAAATGCTATTTTTGCCGATTGGAATCTCAATTGACAAATTCTAAGCATTTGTTCAGTTGGCCTACAATATCATTCTGATTTAATTCAACTAGAATTGGTGCTAACCTCGGACCTTTCTGACTGCCCATTAGACAAATGTAGGAGACTCCATACGCAATGCGTGGAGATAATTCTATAGATTTGGCAGCATCGACGATACAAGAACCAATAGAATCAGCATCCCATAGGCACTCAGTTAGCATTCTTGTTAAGTTTTCAAGCACGGATTTTTGTTCTTGATTGAAGTCTTGTAGCATCTCAATCGGAACTTGATCAATCATTTTGATTCTCATCTCATCGGGGAAATGAACAGAATTTATCCATGTGCGCATTTTTGACAATCGGTCAATCAAGATTGATGAAGGGGGATTATCAGCATTCATTCCAAGACTATTCCATACCATTTGGTCATCAGACTTAGTTTGTGCAAGCAGTGCTAAGTGACGAAATGATACGTTAGATGAGTTAGACTTAGAATTTTCTTCTATGGAGGACAATTTTATTGCGCCAAATAAATCTTCGAGTTGGACTTTTCTGCGTCTAGACAAAGATTCGTCATTCATTTCGGAGGTCAAATCACGGGCACAACTTCGCTCAAATTCGTCAGCTAGATTCACCAGGCTCATTCCGGCATCAAATTCTATTGCTTTGCTTGGTTTTGATTCTGCAATTAGGAAACGCAGGATTTCAGGAGGTACTAACTCTAGTGCCTCCATTGGCCCTATTGTATTGCCGGAAGATGAAGACATTGCTCCTTTACCTTTCAAACTAATCCACTCATAGACCAACGGTTGCGGTGCATCATAACCAAAGAGTTGACAAATTTCTTTTCCTGTGTCATAAGAGCCTCCTGAAGCACCGTGATCTTTTCCGAATGCCTCACAAGTGACTCCAATCCATGCCCATTTAGCAGGCCAATCTATTCTCCAAGGTAGTTTTCCTTCACCTTTCGTAATGTCAGATGTTCCAGTATTTCCCTTTGAATCGATAAAGTGAACTAATGGGAAATCATAACCTGTAACGGTGACTCCCTCCAAGGAACCATCTGAATCAAGTGGGCTCCAAGGGAACCACGAATCTGCTAGTTCTCGGCCAGATACACGTTCAATAATTTCTCTAACCTTGTCTGCATTGTCACAAGCTATTTTTGAACACTCTGAAAACATCCCCGATTGATATGATTCGAGATTTTTTACAATTCTCGGCCTGACTCCAATCTTTTTCAGGGCATCAAGAAACGGATTCAAAAAGTGATCCGCATAGTTCCAACCATCCTTGTCAAATCGCTTATAATCAGGTTTGCCATTTTGGTCTGGAGCAGGTATATTGCCAATTTGGTGGCCTATGAATTTACTATATTCTTCATCTAAAAATGGATAAACACGCCTAAGTGGATCTGCATCATCAACTATGAAAATAAAATCAACTTCTAAACCAGCATTTTTGGCGGCTCTAGATATCATTTCACCAGTTAGGATTTCTCTTAGATGTCCAATGTGAAATTCACCACTGGGGGTGATTCCGGTCGAAACTATGTGTTTAGTTCCCTTCTTGGATAGATTAAGGGCAACGACATCAGCCCAGTGCATCATTTCACCTCAAACAGAAACGGCTCTAATGACGCCTCTTAGTGGGATATCTCCAATTTCGTTTCTCATGGTTTTGTTAACCAATACAATGACTAAACCAACATCTCCGCCAGCTTCTTTGATTGCAGATATGGTTTTACTAACAGTTTTTCCTGTTGACAAGACATCATCAATAATCACTACCTTCTTGCCAGATACTTGTCCATATTTACTAGATAGAGAACCACTGCCATCCCCACTATCTGTGGTTCTAAATACAGTGAATTCACAATCTAGATTTCGTGCAACTTCATGAGCAAAAGAGATTCCGTTGATCGAGATTCCGACCACTGTGTCAATGTTGTCGAAACCCAATTCTTCGTCGGCCACATCTGCCATAATGGTGCCTATAGAGGAGATCCTGCTTGGCTTTACACCAATAGTCCGCCATCCAATTCTAACATCACTAGGCTGTTCATCACCTTTACTACCAGCTAATAACCATGCGATAGTGTCTTGTGACAAAGATAATTCGTCAGCAATCTGCTGACTGTTTAGGCCTTCCTTTCGAAGATTCATTGCAGTCATCCTTAACTCTTCGATACTAACTACCATATCTATCAAGGCATGCCATGAGTCTCATGTTCATCAAACCTTTCATTAAAATCAAACCTGACTCAATGATTGTTATACCAAGCATTGAAGAATGAAACCTGCAAGCCGTAGCCATGGCAGAGTTTGATTATGAGGCATTGCTAGATAGGGCTAGGGATAAAATCCCAGAAAATCATTCTAGTAAATCACGATGGAAACTGCCAGAACCTCAAATTTTGATTGAGGGTTCGAACACAATTTTCAGAAATTTCAATGAAGTAGTCTCAATGATGGATAGGGATGATAACCATGTTTACCAATACATCCTAAATGATCTTGGAACCTCAGGTTCAAGGGATGGGCCAAGGGCTAGATTCAAGGGAAGGATACCACCGAAGAGAATTAAGAAAACCATAGTTAACTATGTTAACTCATACATAATTTGCAGCCAATGTTCCTCACCCGATACGATGTTTGTCAAGGAAGAAAGGACTACATTGCTAAAATGTCAAGCATGCGGCGCATCCAGGCCAGTAAAACTTTAATCAAGATATTCGACTATCTCATCAAGTGGTTTCTTGTTGACTTTCCTAATACTTTCAGGATATCCAGCTTTGATAAACCCGATTATTTCTTCTTGATTGGAATCTATAGAAAGGCATTCGTAGGTATTTTCATCCCGAGTTATCGATCCGGTGGACCATTGAGAACCAACTCCATTTTCCCACAATGATAGAACTAGATTATGTAAGGCGCAAACAGATGCTGCGTAATCTTCTTTTTCACGAAATTTGTCATCATGATTTCTTTTGGATGTGACGGCGATTAATAATGGAGGTTCAGTGATTTTACTTATTGCTCTTTTCGCATCTGATTCAGTATTCTTCGATTGTGTTTTGTCAGATTTAATTTTGGCTAGTCTTGTTATGGTTGGAATTAATTTAGACCTCGTCTGTGAACCTAGTACATAGAATCTCCATGGATGAGTGTGTTTGTGGCAAGGTGCATTAGAAGCGGCAAGGAGTGCTTGATTGAGAATCTCATTATCTATTGACTGTTCAGTAAACTTGTATACACTGCGACGGTTAGTTATCAAACCCTGAAGATTGCTCATCTCAACACCGTTTAGATATTGTCTATTTTTGCTGCAAGGATGAAGTCAGCTTCATTTAACCCGTCAATCTTATGAGTCCAAATCATGATTTTTACTCTTCCCCAACTCAATTCAAAGTCGGCGTGGTGATTTTCTTCTTCGCAGATTTCTCCGGCCCGATTGACAAATTCGAGAGCACTCTTGAAGTCGTTGAACTTGAACACTCTCTCGATGTGGTGGTCGGCTACCAAGTTCCAGTCATTGTGAATTTGTTCCATGTACGGTTCAATTTCTAGTGGTGTTAAAGGTGGTACACCGCCCTGACAAGGTATACACTTTTTTTGATGTAAATCCAAAACATCAACCCCAAAGGTGAGAGTCATCTTGTCTACCTTTGACTTCCTTTTCCACCTTCTCATGTAGTGATGACCTGCGTTTCATATCTGCTCTTTCAAATGCTAGCAATTCTTTGTCATCGATATACGCTGGGCGAGTATGAGCAATTAGGGTTATTTTGACGATTACGTCTCTAGCGACGTATACAGTTGCACCTTCATCAGTTAAAATTTCAATGCTAGTCTTTCCTGATGATAGTAATCTTCCTCTGACAATTGTATTATCATCGTCTTTGAATGCTCTTGCATCAAGTAATATTTCCACGAGGTCATCTTTTCTAAGGCCATGCCTTCTTTCTAACAAATCTCCATTGTGAACGCTTGCAATATCTGTCAGGCTTGGGGAGCCCATTTCTTCCCAAATGGGTACAGCCCAACTTGGTAGGTCAGAGTCAGTCTTTTTCTTCGCCATGTCTATACCTCGCGGCGAGCGTACTTTAACCTCGCTCTAAAAATAGTGAATATATCTAATATCGAGGGTATGGATTATTGAAGTATTGTTCTCCAGCCGATAACTGGGGATATCATGAAAGTGTCATGGCGCGACTTGCCAACCGTCCTAACCAAGGAGGAGTTGCTGGACAAGGCGTACAGCAGGGCTAGGAAAGCCGCTGATAGAGTAGATGATAGCGACCGTGTATTTAGGGTGAGGAAACAGCTCAACAGAATGCTTCAAACTGCTTCTGATATTCTTAGTACATATCTTATGGACACGGTTAATCAATGGCCATCATTAGATCAATCACCTCAATTTGATGTGTCGATGATTGATGCCTGTGTTGGATGTGATGATTACCGCCACCACTTATCAATGCTACAGTGGGCGTCAAATCAAATAACAAAAATTGCCACACAAAACTCAAAGAAGATCATTAGGACAGCACGAATTGAATTAATGCATGAAGCAAGGAGGGAAGCCTATGGGCGGATATCCTCTTTGGTTGGAAGAATAGGTTCCTCTCTAAAATGGTTAGGAGAATCACGTGAAATTTTGAAAAGATTGCCCAGCATCGACCAATTGTCTCCTTGTATCGTCGTTTGTGGTGCTCCTAATGTTGGTAAATCGGCTTTTATTTCAGCATTGAGTTCAGGTAACATGGAAGTTAATCATTATCCATTCACTACGAAAAGAATTCACTTAGGGCACTTCACATTCAGAAGACTTCAGTATCAGATGGTTGACACGCCAGGTTTACTTGATCGGCCAATGGATAAGCGTAATGATATAGAGATGCAAGCAATTTCAGCGCTGGAAAATTTAGGTTCTTTAGTGCTATTTCTCATCGATGAAAGTGAAAAATGTGGGACACCGATTGAAGAACAGCATAACCTTCTCGAAGAAATCTTAGAATTATTGGCTGGCACCACTGTAATGATTATCTCTACCAAGGCTGATTTACACGAACAGCAGCCCGAAAATTGGGACTTAGTGAAAGCATCAGAGCAAGATTATGTCGAATCTGGCGAAGAACAATATACAGAGTTACCACTACTGATCGACAAAAATGGTTACATAACAATCTCGGCTTTGGAGAATGTTGGTATGGAAGCATTGAAAATGGAAATTACAAGGATTGTCAAAGACAACACACCGATTGATCCAATGACTCTTCCAGAGGGTTGGCATAGGTCTGACTAATCACATTCTTTCAAGTGGCTCAATTCCTAAACCAATCATTCCTGAACGTAATAATTCAGAGGCAATCTCAGATACCGCAAGATATGTTTGATTTACTTCACCATTCGAGATTACCTTACAATCACGGTAAAAACCGTTGTAGTGATTTGCTAGATTCAGCAACTGATTAGCAAATAAGTTTGGTCTATTTTGTTCAACTGACCTCATCAACGCGTCATTGTGGGTAGCCATCACTCTTAGTAACTCAAACATACTGTCTGGTATGTCAGTTGAGTGTTTCGATATATTTGCAGCATCTTCAGTATGATTTGCAACGCCTAATTCCGAACATTTCTTCGCAATTGAGCGACTTCTAGTATGGCTATACATTATGAAAGGTGCAGAATCTGCATCAAATGATAGTGCCTCCTCCCACCTAAAGGTAAATCCCTTGTCAGGACTTACTTTTATGATGTTAAAACGAACTGCTGATGTACCAACAGCCTCGGCAATGTGTGATATTTGTTCATCGGTATAGTCAGTTCTGATTTCTCTCACAACTTCTGCAGCGTGTGCTTTTGCTTCCTCGAGTAAATCATCCATGAAAACAACATTTCCTTTACGGGTCGACATTTTCCCCTCCGGTAGTTTGATGAATGAGTAGAATAACACTTCCGGTGCATCATGTCCAAGTTCATTCAAAGTCATGGAGACTTGCTTTGATTGTAATTTATGGTCTTCACCCAGGACATTAATCAGTGTATCACATTGAGTATATTTCCATATGTGATAAGCGATATCTCGCGTTGCATAAAGTGAACTTCCATCACCTCTTTTGTAGTAGAATTCGGTCTTTCCCTTGAGTCCTCTGGCACCCAAATCTAGGTATTCAGCACCATTGTCTGCGACACCATGAATTTCTAATGTTGATAATTTCTGCATAATGTTGCTGACATCACCATTGGTAACAAATATTGATTCTTTGGTAAATTCGTCGAAATTTATTCTCAGACGATTTAATGTTTCAAGCATGCCCTCGAGTACTGGTTGGTAGGCATTTTCAAAGGACGTCAAGACTTCATGATTCCCATTTTCACTGGCATGGACCATATCTCCAATTGCCTTCTCAATATCATCTTTCTTGGAATCATCATTGCGCAATACTTGTGCTGCTTGATACCACCTTACCCTATTGTGGTCTGGTTTATTTTTCCACATCTCATTGACAGGTTCCCTCTCCGAGAGAATCCTTTCCACGTCGTCGGCATCCAAATTTGCCAGTGCCCATGCAAGAACAGCGACTTGTTTACCCATATCATCAACATAGTACTCAGACCTTACATTATTGCCGCACAAACGATTCAGTCTTACGATGGTATCACCAAGAATTGCATTCCTTGCTCTGCCAACATGAAACGGTCCATTTGGATTTGCCGAGGTATGTTCAATCAAAACTGACTTGCCACCATCCGTGGAATTTACTTCAGCATCACCAATTCTAATGTTGCCTGAAATAATGTATTCTGCCAACCAATTTCGTGATGCTTTGAAATTGAGATATCCTGCTGTTGAATTAACATCATCGACGATATCATTGGTTTCTATGGCCGCTTTCAATTTTTCAGCAATTTCAATTGGGGCCATAGACAACTGCTTGGCAAAAGCAAAGCATGGCAGTGAAAGATCGCCCATATTCTTCTCTCTAGAAACTGAAATCATTGACTTCCAGTGCTCATTATTTATGCCCAATGCTGCTAACGCAGGTGATAGTAAAGCCTCGACATGTTGCCTCAGTATTTCCATTTAATCACATCACAGGGTATCTAAGTATTGCGGCTAAGCCACCAAATCCTTGCATCAGCTGGGAACCTTCTTCTGTGTCGGTTGATATGAATGACAATCCTGAATTACCTTTACCTGCTAAAATTGTCAATTCGTCAATTAATGAAATGCTTTTGAGCTCCTTTAGGCTATTCCCCTTTGCATCACATTTTGGACAATCAGGTAATTCTTCAGTTCTAGTTAATGATACATTCCACTCGTGGCCACAGGAACCACATGCTAAGTCTATTGAGTTCTTTCGCATTCCCTCAGAAATTAACAGAGTATCAACTGCGCCCATATCCAGTGCTTTCTTAATCATCATTTCTCCGTATGTTGCCTTTGGATGGTTTTTAATCAACTCCTCAAGGAACCGATTCATGAGTTGCCTCTCTGCATCTAATTCTATCTCACCCATGAGAGTTCCAGCATTATCAACTAACTCTCTAACTCCACTCTCGTTTGAATATCCCACATCAAAGGTAGTTTTGGCGATTTTTTTGGTGATTTCATGATGAAAATATTCGTTTTTTACCACGAAATCCTTGGTTGCCCCAGGGCCTCCAATTATTACTGCTTGGATATTCTCTAAATTTGGGAGCCAATAATTGCAGGCATGTTCGGTTGCTCGCTTGAAAAAATTATGTGCTGCTTCTTCAATAAGGCGCTCAAATCTTTGCGCTGATTGTCCACCTTGTCGGTGTTTACCCATGATATTTGATACGAGGTGCTCTTGAACATGAATTCGCTTGCCAGAAGCGATACCGTAGGCTGCTTCTGCCCGGTCGATAACGAATAGTGCGTATGACTTTTTGTCAACTAACATATCTTCAAGTTGGGTTAGTTCAAAAGTTGAATCACATCTGTATCTGAACGACAGAAGTGGTTGAGGCGGGTCCTCTACAACTACGTTTACCATTCTAGTCTTATTATTGCCGATAATTATTGCACCGACGAACACAGCTATCCCATTTTCACCTGGAGTTTTGAAACGATTGAGCGATGATATCGCTGACTCAATGGCCCCTTGAACATTTTTTCTAGTGCCTTTTGATTTGATATTAGCAGCTTGTCCATGCTCATTTTGAAGCATGGTTCTAGCGTCTGAAATTTGCCGATCAGGTGGAATAATAATGGTTACTAATTCTGTTCCGAAACCTTTCATCTCACGTAACTCTTCTAAAGCAATCTTCAATCTTAGCCGCTTAGTTGCAATATCTGTATCGGCCGACATTAAGACTCCTCCAAGTAATGGGCGTTGGATGTAGCACTTGAAGCCTCCCTCTGTCGTCTATTGAAATTGGGAATAAAGGACACACAAGTGTTGATTTAATGGTATAGTCTAAGTGCTTAAACTCAAACGAGTAACTATGAGACTTCCACAGGTCATAGCACTAGGCGGTAGCCTGCTGAGGCCAGAAGAATCAGAAAACCGCAAAATATGGTTTGGCAAGTTGAGACAACTAGCCGTTCATATTGAAGGTAATTCTAGAAAATTAGGGATTGTAGTCGGAGGCGGTTTACCTGCACGAGAAGGCATTGATTTAGCAAATAATTTAGTCTCTGACCCTGATCGATTAGATGAAGTTGGAATTGCTGCAACTCGGTTAAACGCGACAATAATTCAACAAATACTGCTTGATATTGGTTGCAATGTTGCCCCCGAAATACCTCATACAACTGAGTTGGCAGGGCAGTATTTTCTAGATTACAACATCGTTATCATGGGTGGCACTATACCAGGCCATACCACAGATGCAGTAGCAGTTTCTTTAGCAAGAGATTGTAGTGCTAGTGATTGTATCATAGCTACTAATGTCAGCCATATTTACGATAAAGACCCAAGGAATTTTTCAGACGCCAAACCCTACTTTGAAATGACGATTGACGATTTGATAAAATTGTGTGGAACAGACAGATTAGCCCCAGGACAGTCTGCAGTTGTTGACCCAATAGCGGTAAGTATTGCGGCAAAAAACCAGATAAATATTGCAGTTCTTGATGGCAGAGATGTCGACTTAATTGAACATGCACTTGATGGAAAAGAGTTCGAAGGGACTTTAGTAAGGAGTTGATTACATGGTAGATGTGAAAAAAATAAAAGAAAACGTGTCAAAGGTTACCAATAAGATTTCAAGTAGTAAATTACCTTCACACAAACACTGCAGAATTTGTGGTCTTTCAATCTCGCCTAATGCAGAGCCAAGAGTATGTAAATCTCAAGAATGCCTAGACCAACACGATAAGAATACTCGAAACGAAAAACAGATGAGAATTTGGATGTTTATTTTCTTTGGAATATTTGCTTTCATATTCCTAAGTTCGATTATAAGGCAAATTGTTTGAATCAATTATCAGAGTCATCTTCGAATATTTGTTCTGCGCTGGCTTGGTCCATACTGCCCTCGCCAGCGGATTTCAACCTGTCTCCAAGTTTGAATAAAGATTCAACAGCCTCTTCGATCGATTTGTTTTGTTTAAGGAATCTTATCGTTGGCCAGCCACAATCAATTATTTCTGGGTCAACAGTGTTCTCTTCTATCCAAGCTGAGCATGCCGTTCCATGACACAGTGCACTAAAATTGTCGACATCTATCCAGAAGGTTCGTCGGCCACAAACCGGGCAATCTTTGCATTCCATACGGGATAATACCGTCATTGCATCTTCACCGACAATGTCGACATCCCAGACTACAACACTACATGCTTGTAGGAGCATTTGTTCACTTTTCTTGAGGAAAGCGCGTAGTACTTGCCAAGCAGTTTCTTCTGAACTGAAGCAACCCAATCCGATAGTTCCGCCTTCCTCTTCAGTTACAGAGGGGACAAATACCCTTTGAAGTGGCTCGCCCATGGTGGTGTTAAATCAATCAAATGTATCAATTCTATGATTCAAAAGGCCACTCTGCTTCAACAATAGCCAGTCCGCCATCATTAGGCAGTTTGGCTTCTGGTTTCTCAATTCTAATTGAAATCTTCTTGACCAGGTTGTTTTCGCAAATTTTACTGAACATTTTCGTCATCATGGTTTCCATTAATCTTATTGGTGGAGAATTGACAATTACCTCGTGGACTAAATTTTGTAGGTCAGCATAGTTGATGGTTTTTGATAAATCATCATCAAATTGATTGTGGTTTAATTCAACCCAGATACTTACTACAAAGGGCTGTTCATATTCATGTTCAAATTCATAAGCACCGTGCTTGCCTAGCACAGTGTAATTCTCTAATCCGACCTTAAACATCTAATTCTCTTCCCTTTCATGGACCCAAATTAGATGATAACCGAATTGTGATTTAATTGGTTCAGAGGTTGTAGACAATGGTATGCTCCAAACAGCGTCATCAAATTCTCTTACCATCATTCCTTTTCGAAACCATCCGAGGTCTCCGCCTTTTTGTGAGGACGGGCACGTGCTTTTCTTCCTAGCAAGTTTCTGAAATTCTTTTAATTTTGATATTTTCTGCTTTATTTGGATTGCTTCAGACTTAGAGTCAACCAAAATATGCGATGCCCAAGCACTAGGAGCCACCATGACAAGGCCTGCATCAATCTGTTATTGAATCTCTCGGATTTAGGCATTCATGTCATATGCCAACAATCTCATGTATGTCCCGTATATAGTTCCTGAAACATGTAAAGATTCTTCGTTAAATCGATCCATGGTGTCAAGGTATGTGTGATATTCCCAACTGCCGCTACCATAGCATACGACTGCTCTCCCTGTTTTACTACCAAGTTCATAGACAAATGGGCAGTGGTCAGAATTACAAGGCATCTCATTAGACTCACCCTTGTCTCCATCAAGTAAACTGAATCTTATATCGTACCTATTGGCAACTTCAGATTTTTCTTGTACATACAAATCAGAAATTCTTTTCATGTGGCCATAGTCATCTGCGTTGTTGGTAAATAGGGTCAGAGAGTTTCCACGATTCTCAAAATCGGCGTCGACATGGTTCATATCTAAATTAACATAAAGGCGTAAATTTTCTCTCAGGCTATTTTGAAATGCTTCAACATAAGCCCGACTACCCCACAAACCTTCTTCTTCTCCCCCCCAGGTGCAAAATTGAATTGTTCTTTCCGGCTTTCCAGTATTGTTGACAATTTCGGATATCTGTCGAGCGATTTCTAGCACAGTAACTGTTCCAGATGTGTCGTCCACAGCACCTTGTGCTTGATACACAGTGTCATGATGAGCACCAGCGATTATGACTTCCGAACTTTTGCCTTCAATTACCCCACAAGGAACATAAATTGTTCTTTCTTCATCGTTGGTAACGTCGATTATTAATTCTATAGATGCAGGTTCAGTGGCATTGATTACCATTGCCTCAAATATATCACCAGCATCTTTTGATATTGAAATAAATGGTATTTCTGTTGGTATTGTTCCGCCATTTGCCGCAACCAGGGCGTCATAATTTGTTCCTTTAAAGATTGGAACACAATCGTTGCCTTCGATTTTACCGCAATTATAGTTCTTGTTCACAGTGATTAAACCTGCAAGATCATTCACAGCCGCATTACTGTATAGTTGGGTATTGCCTATTTTCGAGCTATCACCTCTAACATATCCAATGGTGCCTGTTGCTGTTTGCCATAGCGATTCATCACTGCCGTTACCGAGATCAGTAACTTGGATTTCCTCATTAAACATATATGCTGACTGGCCAGAAAAACCTTGGATTACATAATCACTCCTATGCTGGAATATAGTAATTTGAGATCCTCCAATTTGACCAACAGGGCCATCACAAGGCGATAGACCAAAGCCACCTTGTACGCACAATCGAAAACTTGGTTCAGCGTTTACCGAATGCATTGGGACTTGAAATTCGTTTGATTGCGGTGTGTAGCCCATTTCTGATAATCTATCTAGGATATATTGGGAAGTATTTGCCTCCTCTACAGTCCCACTCATTCGACCTTCCCATGTTGGGTGACCTAATGCAACCATTTCCTCAGCATACTTACGTGCTTGGCCTTGATCAAAATCAATAAGTTCGTAATCATAATCTTCACCAAAGCCTAACCATGCAGGTTTCAAAACTAGAACAGATGAAATCATCAGCAAGGATATGAAAATAGCGATAACAGCACCTAGATTTAGCGGTCCAATTACTTGGGTTTTCATCTTTGTTAGGATTACATCATATCGCGATTCTTCGTCGACTAAATCCGCTTCAATGGATATCATTACAGGTTCTTTGTGGTATGAATCTAGCCGTTCTATTAACTCGCTTTTTTTACCATTGGTGGGAAGCCCAAGGGCGGTAAGTTGTTGTTTTAATTCCGCCACTAACATCTTTGAATAGTCTGTGTTGGTCATGAGTAACAACAAGGCGTAGTGGTTTTACTTCAATAACTCGGCGGTGAATTGCTGATTATATCTCATCGCCAGTCCATCTTTTGCCAACTTGATGTTCGATGTCAAGATGGTCTAATATTCGAGCAATGATAAAGTCAACTAAGTCGTCAATAGATTCTGGATGATTGTAGAAACCAGGCGAAGCGGGAATTATTATTGAGCCCCATGATGATAACTTGGTCATGTTTTCCAAGTAAACTGTAGCGTAAGGGGCTTCTCTGGGCACTAATATCAGTTTTCTTCTCTCTTTGAGCGCAACTATTGCCGAACGTGTGACTAGATTGTCACTTATTCCCGCAGCCATTTTACCAAGTGTTGTGCCTGAACATGGGCAAACAATCACAGCATCGATTTTTGCCGATCCAGAAGCGGACTTACCCCCGATATTTTTCTCATCTTCTAGTTTAGCACCTGTCGCTTCTGCAAGTTCTTCTTTGGACATGCCGCATTCGTGTTTTAGGGTTATTTCACCGGCATTACTGACAACTAATCGGGTGTTTACATTGTAATGATGGAGTACTTCCAGCAAGCGTTTCCCATAAATCGCTCCAGAAGCGCCGGTGATGGCAACAACAGTCTCGCCCATGATTAGCCTAAACCATCGATTACTTTTATTCACTTGTTTTTAATTTAGTGCAGATTCAAGTGATTTATCTAATGCTTGAATGGCTAATTTGAATAGTTTAGGTTCTATAGACCATGCTACTCTGACCCAAGATATCATTTTATCACTAAACATTGAACCTGGAACAACCAATAAATCATTTTCTTTACAATGTTGGTCAGCGAATATTTCTGAACTCATGTCATTTGGTAATTTAAAGCAGCCAAAAACCCCTGCAGTAGGCTCATTCCAGTCAATGCCATGTTTTTCCAAAACAGTCCGTAATATTGGCAAATTTTCGGCTCGGTAGTACTCAATTGCTTTGTCAACAGTATCTAGCCTTTTTAGCGCCTCAGCAGCAATTCTCATTGTCGGGCTGGACATCACGCCGGAAAATGTCATAAAGATATTTTTAGCAATCGCTATTGTTTTGCTATCTGATATAAGCCAACCAAATCTAATTGGCCCCATTGCATAGACTTTGGTTAGCGAATTTATTGAAATATAATTGTCGCCAAATGTGTGAATTCCTTGAGATTGTTCAATATGTCTATATCCATCATTATATGCTTCATCAGCAATTACTATCACATCATTTTTTTCTGCTTTATCGATAATCCAGTTTCTATCATCTATGTGTAAATCCCATCCGGAGGGATTTGATATTGGTGTAATCATTATGATGTGTGATTTTTTCATTGCGATTTCCCACTCTTCATAATTGATTCTCCAATGACCAAGGCCAGTTTTTGGAGGAGTTTTGTTGACACGGATGACTTCATCTGCTAAAATTAGTGCTGTTTGTGGTATTGGGGCGTAGGTGGGAGATTCCGCAGCGACAACAATTTTTTCATCCACTTTATCTCTTATTTTTGCAATAGCGGTGAGTAAGGCGATGTTAATTCCTTGAGTTGCGCCATGCGTGATTAGTACATTATCAGGGCTAACACCTTCTCGGTTTGCGATAATTATTCTGGGATCTTGGATATCTGCCATGTATGGTTTGCCGATGTCAACAATTTTTTTTCCAAGCATGCCTTGTATATCCCAATTATACTGCATCCCACTAAATGATAGATTGTGTGTTCTTGATTCCTGCAGTCGTGGTATGTACCAGTTCAAATAATCTATTGGAGGGACAGAATTCTCAAAGTTTTCTCGAGTGAATCTTGGCCAATAATTGGTCATGAATGTGCCAGTGCATCTAATCAAATATGTGTTGTTATTAGTCAATTAGAAATTTGACCGATGTTCCTATTTATCGATTGTTGAATTGAACCTAATAGTTTTGAGATGATCTCTTCTTTTGTCGTATGGTAGCCAAGTCTTGCCAATGAGGTTGTAGTTGCGGCGTCTAGCCCACAGCCAGATAAATTTTCTACTCTTCCGGGTGGAGTGTCTACATTAACCGTGAATCCATGTCTAGAAGTCCAACGCAAAAAAGACAAACCGATGCTGCAGATTTTGTGGTCACCAACCCAAACTCCTTGCATTCGTTTATCTCTTCGAGCTGGTATGAGTAATTCTTTCAGTGAGGTGATAACCCAATCCTCTATTTTTTCAATTATTGCTGCAACTGAATCTTCTCCAACCAAATTCCACTTGAAAATAGGATAGCAGACAATTTGTCCCTGGCCGTGCCAGGTTAGACCACCGCCCCGGTCAACAGGGAATGTTGCATAATCTTCAGGTGCAGAAATGCCATCGTTTCTAGCTCTTGGTCCTACAGTGACTATTTCTGGATGCTCCAAAATGAGCATCGTATCGTTAATCTTTCCGTCAATTCGCTGCTTTTGGAGCGTTTTCATTAATTCAAGAGCCTCCTCGTAATTGACAACTCCTTCATAACGGATGTCAACAAAGCGGCTATTGGTCATGTTACCGCCAATGCAATCTCCATGATAGAGTTAATCAAAAGTCAAGTTCAAGTGAGCTTACTTCAGTTCTACCTGCTTTGTATGCTTCAATTGCGGCTTTTGCTATCGCTTTCGGGTCATTAACAATTTGCTTGTCAATTTTGTCGCCATTAAACAGTGCGTCTCCGACTAAAACTGAATCCATTAGTGAAAGATTCTTTGTTTGGGTGTTTTCACTCTGTTTAACAATCCTTTCCATGTCAATTGAGAGGGCTTGTATGGTCTCTAGTTCTAACGCTTTTTTCTCTAACTCGGATTCAAGGTTCGTTACCTTTAACCTAGTCTCATTCAGTTGAACCCGTAACATCTCAGATTCTATTCTTGTCGCCCGCATTTCCTTGGCTAATTCTGCTAACACATCTTTGGCAGAGGTTGGTTTGTCTGTATTGATTTGTGTTTCTCTATTCTCATTTGTAATAGGTAATGGTATTAGTTCCTGTTGGGCCTCCCCGGGATAATTTGCAGATAGATACTTTACAGAGATTTGTCCAGAAATATTGAACCCAAGTGCCATGGTTGCCAGTAAGAATGCTTGACTATTGTACTTTGGATGCATTTCCACATCTGAATTAATATGATAGAAAAAATCAAAGAAACTCATCATGGTAATTATTGAAATTAATGCTGAAAAGAAGAATATTACAAAAATCCGCCGATTTTCTTTTCCGGATGGTTTCGAAGTATGGATGGGGTTTGGCATCTGAATTCTTCCCTCTATGGCCCCTCTAGGATCGTTGGCAAGTTGTCGAATTATTGGCCGTAATTGTTGTTCAACTGCTCTTAATTTTGTTAAGTGGATTTTTCTTCTTTTATTGGCGAGCCTAAATCCTGATAGAATAAACAATCCACCAATTACGTAGTATAGCCAATACCAAGGTCCATCCGGGGTATTGCCGTGATTCAATTGATCGCCGATTTCAAATCCTAAGCCTACATCATCATTCATCAAGAAGCCATCTAATTGCAGTGCTAAATCATTAGAAGTGTATTGTTCGAACACACATTGGTATCTGTTGGAATAGTGACCTTTGCCACATTTTTCACTTTCATACGTTGTAATGTTTTCAGAATAATCAAACAGTATATTACTTGCAACAATCATGATCACGATTATTATTCCTTTAGCAAGTAAGACACTTGCACCGCTAGGAGGTCGGAAGATAACCTGATTCGCATTATTTTGAGTTCTTGTCCTAACTCTATGTTTCTTTGGCCTAAACAGGTAAATCAAAATTAATATTGTGACAAAAATTACAAATTTATCTAGCTCAATTATCGAAGATTTCCCGCCCATTACCAATCAATATTACATTTGTTTTTGTTAGTACTTAAAACAAATGCTAAAATCTTCCAGATGAGCCAAAACCACCTTTGCCCCTTTGGGTGGTTCCCAAGTCTTCGAACTTTCGTTCAACAAATTTTACTGTTGGAACTTTTGAGAATAGCAACTGTGCTACTCTTTCGCCTTTTTGCACAGTAAATTCATCACCATGGCCAATCCAAGTTGCAAGCACCATTAACTCGCCTCGATAGTCGGAGTCGATAGTGCCTATTCCATTGGGCATGATCATGCCCTTCTTGCCTAAGGATGATCGACATCTAATCTGCCCTTCCCAACCCATTGGTATCGCGATAGCCAAACCTGTCTTTATCATTGAAGTGGTATTTCTACGGACAATGGTTTCTTCCAGTGCATAAAGGTCCCAGCCAGCAGCTTGTGGTGAACCTTGGGTTGGTATTATTGCCTCGGGACTTAATTTAGCAAATTCGACTTTCAAATCAGTTGTCATAGTAACTCCACAAATTCTCGGTTATTGACAATTACTAAGTAGAATTATACTTACTAAGTTCAGTGGAAACAAAGGAATAAAAGAGATGAAATTTCATCTAACAGAGGTGGCCTGTTATGAAAGGTATTTTTTTTGAATTTCGAATGACTAAGACAAAATATCCCCGAGCAAAAAGTTGTGAAGAAACCCGCATTTCCATAGGAAACACTGGAGGTAATATTATACACCTCTTTGGCGGAGAACAAAATCCAGCGCGATTCAAGATTATGGAGGTGAGTGTATGGTAATTGACCACAGTATAAAAGCATCAGAAGAAATAGAAATTGACCTATCCCAAGAACACATAGAGCCTATGCTAAAAGAAAATATGGACCGATTTGTCCTGTTCCCTATAGAACAACATGAGATATGGGAAATGTACAAACTACATGCTGCATCCTTTTGGACGGCTGAAGAAATCGATCTTGCAGAAGATGCCAAGGATTGGAAGAAACTCAGCGATAACGAAAGACACTTCCTGAAGCATGTTCTGGCGTTCTTTGCCGCAAGTGACGGAATTGTTAACGAGAATTTAGTAACCAACTTTGCTGATGAGGTTCAGTGGCCGGAAGCAAGATGTTTCTATGGATTCCAAATAATGATGGAAAACATCCACGCAGAGACATATTCTCTTCTAATCGACACATACATCACCGATACCGACGAGAAGAACCACTTATTCAATGCGCTTGAGACTGTTCCATCCGTGAGGAAGAAGGGTGAATGGGCTCTCAAGTGGCTATCAAGAAAGAAAGGTTCGTTTGCACAAAGGCTAGTTGCTTTTGCAGCAGTAGAAGGAATTTTCTTCTCCGGTTCATTCTGTGCAATATTCTGGTTGAAGAAGCGTGGTTTGATGCCTGGTTTGACATTCTCAAACGAACTTATATCTCGTGATGAGGGATTACATTGTGACTTTGCTTGCTTATTACACAATAAATTGATCAAAGGCGCTGGGGAGAACATTATCCACAGAATCATTGCCGAGGCAGTTGATATCGAAATAGAATTTGTTACTAATGCGCTGCCTGTAGAGTTAATCGGAATGAATGCAGGACTAATGCGTCAGTACATTGAATTCGTAGCCGACCGATTGCTGGTTTCCCTTGGAGCGGCAAAATTGTATGATGTAGCAAATCCGTTCCCATGGATGGAAATGATTTCCATGCAAGGTAAGACTAACTTTTTCGAGAAGCGAGTCGGCGAGTACCAAAAGTCAGGCGTTAAGGATGGCGCGACTTTAGGAAGCGTCCAACAACGCTTCTCGGTAGACGAAGACTTTTGAACCGTACGCGATGGAGTAAAGATATTGAGCAATTCAGCAACGTGAAACAGGAGGCAAAAATATGACAATGCAAGTAGTGAATAGAAAAGGAGAGAGAGAGGATGTTAGATTTGATGCAATCCTTGAAAAATTGTCAAGCTTAACAAACGGGCTTGATACAGATTGGGTTGATGCAGCGAACTTGACGAAACTTACCATCGAAGGCCTCTACGATGGAGTTACAACTCGCGAACTTGACCAACTCGCTGCTGAGACAGCGGCTTCGTTAGCATCTCATCATCCTGATTATAGTAAACTTGCAGCTCGTATTTGTGTTGATGATTTACACCGTTCTACCAAAGGAACTTTCTCTGAAGTTATTACTGACCTTAGAGAATTTATTGACCCGGAATCTGGAGAACATGCTCCTCTAATCTCTGAAGAAGTATATGAGATTATCATGGCCAACAAAGAAACTTTAGACAGTTATGTAGACTATGGCAGAGATTTCAACTACGATTATTTCGGGTTCAAGACATTGGAGCGTTCATACCTATTGAAGTTGAATGGAGAAGTTGCAGAGAGACCACAACATATGTTGATGAGAGTTGCAGTAGGAATTCACCAAGAGAATATTGAGAAGGCATTAGAAACATATGATTTGATGAGCCAAGGTTATTTTACTCACGCAACTCCTACATTGTTCAATTCGGGCACACCAACTCCACAAATGTCTTCATGTTTCTTGTTGACCATGCAGGATGATTCATTGGTAGGTATTTATGACACATTAAAGCAATGCGCACTCATCTCAAAGAGCGCCGGAGGTATTGGATTATCAATCCACCATGTAAGGTCAAAGGGATCATACATCAAGGGTACCAATGGAGAAAGCAACGGAATAGTTCCTATGCTTAGAGTGTTCAACGATACTGCAAGGTATGTCGACCAGGGTGGCGGTAAAAGGAAGGGTTCAATTGCAATATATCTAGAACCATGGCACCCAGACATTATTCAATTCCTTGATTTGAGAAAGAATCACGGCAAAGAAGAACTACGTGCTAGAGATTTATTCTATGCCTTGTGGACTCCAGACCTATTTATGGAAAGAGTTGAACAAAATGCTGATTGGTCATTCTTCTGTCCAAACGAATGTCCTGGTTTACAAGATGCATACGGAGAAGAATTCAAACAATTATACGAGTCTTATGAGGCTCAAGGCTTGGCTAGAGAAACCGTACCAGCAAGAACAGTCTGGGACAAGGTAGTTGAAGCACAAATTGAGACTGGCACCCCGTACATGTTGTACAAAGATTCTGCCAATATGAAATCGAACCAGAAGAACCTAGGAACAATTAGATCCTCCAATCTGTGCACTGAAATTATGGAATATACTTCTAAGGATGAAGTGGCAGTATGTAATCTAGCGTCAATTGCATTACCGCGCTTTGTAAATCATGAGACTAAACAATTCGACTTCCAAAAACTGTATGATGTAACATATCACGTGACAGGTAATCTAAACAGAGTGATTGATGTGAATTACTATCCAGTAGAGGAGGCAAGAAACTCCAACATGAGACACCGTCCTATTGGACTCGGCGTCCAAGGATTAGCTGATACCTTTGCCATGCTTGGTATGTATTTCGAGTCTGATGAGGCAAAGGCACTAAATAAGGAAATTTTTGAGACCATTTATTTCGCATCTTGCACAGCATCAAAGGATGCTGCAATTACCGAAGGACCTTACTCTTCTTTCAAAGGTTCACCAGCTAGCGAAGGAGTACTACAATTCGATTTGTGGGGTATGAATGAGCACAGTGGGCGCTGGAATTGGGATTCCCTAAAGTCTGAGATTGTTGAAAACGGTATGAGGAATTCACTATTATTGGCACCTATGCCAACCGCAAGCACCTCTCAAATTTTGGGTAACAATGAGTGCTTCGAAGCATTTACTTCCAACTTGTACGTCAGGAGAACTCTGTCAGGAGAATTCGTCGTAACTAACAAGCACTTGATCAAGGATTTGATTAATCTAGGATTGTGGAGTCTTGAAATGAAAGACGAAATTCTAAGACACAAAGGGTCAATACAAGCAATTGCTGGAATTCCAGACCACATCAAAGAATTGTACAAAACTACTTGGGAAATTAAACAGAAAAATGTCATCGATATGGCAGCTGACAGAGGTGCTTACATAGACCAAAGTCAATCCATGAATATTCACATGATCGATGCAAACCCAGCTAAGGTCACCTCGATGCATTTCTATGGGTGGAAAAAGGGACTCAAGACCGGAATGTACTATCTAAGGACCAAGGCTGCTGCTGACGCAATTCAGTTTACTGTTGAACAAAAGAAAGCCGAAGACCAAACCGTATCTGGTCTAGCCGATAGGGCTGAAGTCAGCAGCATGGATGCAATTGCTTGCAGCCTAGACAGTCCAGATGATTGTCTAAGTTGCGGAGCTTGATTCTACGAAGATAATTGATTACTCTATCGATATAAACTAGGCAACTGTATGAGTTGCTGTTGTAATTAAACAGTAGATTGTCTGCCACACTCTGGGCAAGAAATCATCCCTGAATAATCATTAGGGACCAATAATTTGTTGCTACAGTGTGGGCAATTTATTTCTCTTTTGCCTGGGTTCTCTTTGCCGATTAATCTTTCAATTCCTGTTGGCCAACCTTGTTTCAATTCTTCTTCAGAGAATACCATAGGCAATGCCGCAATTCCAATTCCTAGTAACGTGCACATCATCGAAAGTGGTATCAGTGCACCACCCTCAGCAAAAGAAATTGATAAAGGATTCAACTCATCGCCAGTAAATATAATGCTCAGGGTTCCAGAAATCAAGAATGCTGCCATAGTAGTATAGATGCCGTTTTTGTATTCTTGAGACATCAATATCCCGCTGAAAATAAATAATGCTGCAACAATGAATGCTATTGGTGCCAATGCCCATCCTAAGCCACCATCTGCCATGGCAGCAAATACTAGTGCCCAGAACATTCTGAATATTCCATATATGATGATTACAGTTCCAACTCCAGATACAACCCCACTATTCTTTGAAACATTGATACTATTATTGGTAACTACTATTCCTGAACTTGTCATTCTGCCGTACACAACTTGAGGAGATACGGGCATTTGGGTTGTCATTGTTGGTATTGGTGTGGGGAACGATTGAGTCGCCATTGGCTGACGAACCCCCTTAGATTCATCATATTCCATAAGTCGAATTACAACTTCATCTTTCTTTCCAGAGACTTTTAAACCTCTATCCTTACAGAGCTTTTTCAAATCAAGTAGTGTCATTTGGTCGTAAGACATGATTTTACCATGCCAAAACTCCATTTATAGTTATGGCCGACAAATCGCTTATTTCACGCTGTATGAATTGCGTGACCCAAAGTAGCAAGTACTGCTTCATGAGTCATCTCTGTCATTGTTGGATGAGCATGGATGGTTCCAGCAATATCTTCTAGCAATGCGCCCATCTCAAGAGCTAAGGTCCATTCTCCAACTAATTCGCTGACGTGAGTACCAACTGCTTGGATACCAAGAATCCGGTGATCATCCTCTCTTGCACATACACGTACGAAACCACCGGTTTTCTCGGCTTCTTGAGTTAGAGAGCGTCCATTTGCCGCAAGTGGGAATTTTCCGACGATAACTGGATGTCCTGCCGCTTTTGCTTCTTCTGGTGACAGCCCTACACTAACAATTTCTGGTTCAGTAAATACAATTGCAGGTACTGCAACTGGATCGTATGCTCTTTTTTTGCCAGCAATTATTTCCGCAACCATTTCCCCCTGGAAGGATGCAACGTGTGCCAACATTTCACCAGAATTACAAACATCTCCAATCGCATATACTCCTCTCATGTTTGTCTCACACCGGTCATTTACTTTGACAAACCCTCTTTCATCAAGGGCGACGCCAGTTGGCTCTAGGGCCTTGCTGTTGGGTTTTCTACCAACTGTGACAAGTATCTTGTCGGCAATGATTTCATCTGGTTTTGTGCCTTCTTTGGCATTCTTATCAATGTAGAATAATTTGGTCCTTCCATCTTTTGCTGGTTCAGATCCCTTGGCAAAAACACCAGTATGAACCTTAATCTTGTTCTTTTTGACAAATAATTCTAATGGCCTACGCAATTCTTTATCGAAAATCGGCAAAATTGAATCCATTGCCTCAACTATAGTAACTTCGGAACCTAGCATTCGATAAGTGATACCAAGTTCTAGTCCGATATATCCGCCGCCAACAACAACAACGTGATTCGGCAATTCTTCAAGGCTGAGTGCTTCTCTTGAGGAGATTACATGGTCATCAAATTTCATGAATGGCAATTCTATTGGTACTGAACCATTAGCAAGAATAACATTTTCACCTTCGATGATTATTGCATCTTTTCCAGTGCCAACTTTGACGGTTTTTGCATCTTGAAACTCCGCCCATCCGTTGACCAATTCAGCGCCAGCGGTCTTCAGTAAGTGCTCAACACCCTTGTTCAACTTGTCGACTATACCATCTTTCCAGCCAACCATGCCAGACATGCTCAATTCTGCAGGACCTGGAATTGAAATCCCCATGTGTCCATCTTTGGTTGAATGTTTAGCTAAATCATGGAATCTATGGGCAGCATGAATCAAGGCTTTGCTTGGAATACATCCTCTAATCAAACATGTACCACCGGCTTTTTCTCCCTCGACAATGATTGTAGAGAGGCCTAATTGTCCTGCACGAATTGCTGCGACATAGCCTCCAGGTCCAGCACCAATGACCAATACTTGACATTTCTTTGTCTGCATATTATGACCTCACATGAAAATAGTTGCCGGATTTTCCAACAACGTCTTGACCTTCTGGACTAGGGTTGCACCGTCGTGACCGTCAACAACTCTGTGGTCCCAAGATGATGATAGGTTCATCATTCTTCTAACGACAATTTGTCCGTTTCTCACTACAGCACGTTCTTTTGCATTGTGGACACCAAGAATTCCTACTTCCGGTTTATTGATAATTGGTGTTGCACCAAGTCCACCAAGCCTTCCTAGACTTGTGATCGTGAAAGTGGAGCCGCTCAGTTCATCAGCACTGGTCTTACCTTCTCTAGTTGCAGAAGTCACTCTCACCATTTCTGATGCTGATTGCCAGATATCCATCGCCTCAACATGTTTGACAACTGGAACATAAAGTCCTCTATCAGTTTGAGTTGCTATTCCAAGGTGAATTGCTTGATGTCTTGTTACAACATTTGCTTCATCATCATAAAGTGCATTACATTCTGGACTTTCCTTCAACGCTTTTACTAAGGCTTGCATGATAAATGGTAGATATGTCAATTTCGGTGCACCTTCAGGTCTGGTGGAATTTAGATGCTGCCGTAATTCCTCCAATGCGGTTATATCAACTTCTTCAAAGTATGAAAAGTGTGCAATAGTGCTGTATGAAGACATCATGCTATCGGCAATTTTTCTTCTGAGCCCAATGACTTTGACATCCTCAGTTCCCGTTAGTTTGGTCTTCATTGTTGCACCAACCGGTGTGAAGGAGGATGCACCAGAGGCACCTCCTGCTATATGGCGGTCAAGATCTGCGTGGCTTATTCTTCCACCAGGTCCAGAGCCTGCAACGATTTGCAGGTCGATGTTGGCTTCTCTGGCTCTTTGCCTAACTGCAGGGCTTGCTAGTGCTTTGGTTCCAGCAGCACGTTCTACGGGGGCTGCAGCAGCAACTGGCTCAGGCGCCTTTTCAACTACTGGTTCAGGTTTTGCTTCTTCCTTAGCAGGTGCTGGTTCTGCTACTGGTTCAGGTTTTGTCTCAGCCTCTTCAGTACTTGCTGAAGCGTTCCCTGCACCGTCGACTTCGAATTCAATACAGACTTCTCCAACCGGCAAAATGTCTCCCGGCTCGCCGATAATCTTGGTTACTTTGCCATCAACAGGAGATGGAATTTCAACCGTCGCTTTATCAGTCATTACTGAAAGTATCGGGTCATCTTCTTTGATGGTGTCACCAACTGATACCATCCATTCAACAACTTCTCCTTCGACTACTCCTTCTCCAATATCTGGTAGTTTAAACGCATATATTCCCATTTTTATTCCTCCTGTGTTTTTCTTATTGCTCCGGCAATTCGCTTAGGGCTAGGTAGATAATCCCACTCGGTAGTGTGAGGGAATGGTGTATCCCAGCCAGTTACTCTAATTATTGGTGCTTCAAGATGGTAGAAACACCTCTCTTGAATTGAAGCACTCATCTCTGCTCCAAAACCACTTGTTTTCGGGGCTTCGTGGACAATAACACATCTGCCGGTTTTCTTGATTGAATTAACCACAGTTTCTCTATCCCAAGGGACTAGTGTTTGTAAATCAATTAGGTCACAACTAATTCCAGAATCTTTGATAGCCTGTTCTGCAACATGAACCATCGCACCCCAAGAAATGACCGTACAATTGTCACCTTCCATTACAACTCTCGCCTCTTCTAATGGAATGGAGTAATATTCGTCAGGGACTTCTCCGTCTGGATGACTATTCCAAGTTGGTACTTTGTGAGGGTCGCCATAAAATGGTCCTCTGTAGCATCTTTTTGGCTCAAAGAAAATAACTGGGTCATTGGACTCGATAGCAGATGTTAGCAAACCCTTAGCGTTGTATGGGTTTGAACAGTATACTACTTTGAGTCCAGGCGTATGGGTAAATTGTGCTTCAGGAGATTGTGAATGATGGTGACCACCCTTGATTCCACCGCCAGCAGGAGTTCTAAATGTGACAGGTGAGGAAAATTCTCCACCTGAGCGATGCCTTAGTTTGGCAATCTCGTTGACAATTTGGTCGTATGCAGGGAATATGTAGTCGGCAAATTGAATTTCAGCAACGGGTCTTAGACCGTTCAATCCCATTCCCATGGCAATCGCTGCAATGCCCCCTTCAGCGAGCGGGGAGTCAAAAACACGGTGAGCGCCAAATTTGTTTTGCAGACCAGCAGTTACCCTAAACACGCCACCAAAGTATCCGACATCTTCTCCAAAGATCACAACATTTTCATCTCTTTCCAGTTGATGCTCTAATGCAGAGTTAAGCGCTGCTATCATATTCATTTTCGCCATGATATCACCTACTTTCCTAACTCCTCTCTTTGTTCTTGTACGTGCCAAGGTACAGTCTCGTAAACTTCAGTAAAAATTGTTGACGCTGGTGGATACGGGCCACTAGCAAGGTCGCCGAATTCGCATGCTTCTTTGTAAGCCGTCATTACTTCATCATCGATTTTCTTTTCCAACTTAGCATGATTCTTTTCATCCCAATTACCTGATTTAATCAGGTATTGTTTGAGCCGATCTACTGGGTCTCCTCCTGGCCAACATAAGAATTCGTTATCTGGTCGGTAAGCCGAAGGGTCATCAGAAGAAGAATGAGCACCTGCTCGATAAGTGTAAACTTCGATGTGAGTTGGTCCGAGGCCAGCACTAGCTCTCTCACGGGCCCATCTTGTAACGCTGTAGAGAGCTAAGAAGTCATTGCCATCTACTCTTATTGAAGGGATGTCGTAGGCCAAACCACGTTCTGCAAAAGTTCTTCCACCTGTTGCCAGATTTTGATGAGTTGAAATCGCCCATTGATTGTTTACTACATTGAGAATAACTGGAGGTTTGAAAGTTGAGGCAAAATTGAGGGCGTAATGATAGTCTCCTTGCGCAGAGGTGCCGTCACCAAGCCAAGTGATACATGCCTCATCTAAACCCTTGTAGGCACTGGCCATTGCTACACCAACTGCTTGTGAAAACTGAGTTCCAACAGGTGAAGAGATCGAGATGAATCTGCCTTCTTTCCAAGTATAATGAACTGGCATCTGCCTACCTCTAACATTGTCTTCAGTATTTCCTATACAATGGCAAATCATGCTTACCATATCTCTGCCTCTGACAAATTGAGCGCCGGGTTGACGGTAAGAAGGGAAAATCCAATCATTATCTTCCAAAGCCATGGTTTGGGCAATAGCAACTGCCTCTTCCCCAAAGGAGCGCATGTAGAATGATAACTTCCCGGTTCTTTGCATTTTAATCATTCTGTCATCGAAGATTCTCAAGCGCATCATATATTCTAATCCTTGAATAAGTTGTTCGGCTGAAATGTCTGGAATCCACTCGCCTTTTGCTTCACCTTCATCAGTCAATACACGGACTAGTCCTGATGCGTGCTTGATTGTATCATCAGCACTACATTTGGTAGGGTCGGGCCGATTCAAGTCTCCAGGCTGTTCGGTGAATTTACCACCAAAGTCAGCATCTTCTCCGGGTCTAAATGGTGCAGTTCCAATGGTGTAAGGTTTAGTTACAGCCGTCTTTCTATCACTCATCATTCCACCTCACGTTGAATTAGGTTTAAGGTATCTCTCATAGTTGAGTTTTCGTTATTCACCATGACGTAAGCACCTGGTAAGACCTCATCATTGTTTGAATCATACGTTTTCCGATATAGTAAACCGGCTTTGTAGGATGACCTGACAAGTGGGCCACTTGCCACTCCTGCGAATCCTAAGTCTATCGCCTCTTGTGCCCAGATGTCATACATTTCTGGTTCTGGAAACCGATCAATTTTCAGATGTTTACTAGAAGGTGCCAAATATTGTCCGATAGTTAATAGGTCTACATTTGCCTCGCGAATCAACTTTAGTGATTGACTAATTTGTTCATCAGTTTCTCCAACTCCAACCATAAGGGAGGTCTTGGTGATTATGTCTGGACGGAGTATTTTGGCATGCTTTAAAATTTCTATAGATTGATTGAATGAAGCCCGATGGTCTCTAACATTTGCATCGAGTTGAGGTACACACTCGACGTTGTGAGCAAACACATTTAGAGGGCTATTTTCTAACAACAGTTCTAGTGCAGATAGATCGCCTGCTAGGTCTGAACAAAGCAATTCAATGGTTAGATTTGGTAGGCGTTTGTGTACTTCATCGATGCACGCTTTGTAGTGAGCAGCACCGCTGTCCGGCAAATCATCACGATTGACCACAGTAATTACCAAATGACGCAGATTCATTGATTCCACTGCATCTGCTAGATGTTTTGGCTCATCTAAATCAAGTGGTGGTGGTCTTTTGATTGTGCCAACTGCACAGAAACGACAACCTCTGGTGCATTCTTGTCCAGCAATCATGAAGGTAGCATCGCCACTAGACCAGCATTCGTGGATGTTAGGGCATTTCGCCTCTTCGCAAACGGTGTGAAGTTTGTTATCTTTGACAGATGCCTTTGTGTCGTTGAACATCCTTTGTTGCTCACCAGTAGGTAGTCTTGTTCTAAACCAAGGTGGTAAACGACTTTTTGGTTTGATTGCGGGTTTATCGCTAGCCATCGGTAAATGTCTTGAAGCCATTGAATTCCCCCGTATTACAACCCAGCGAATACTACACTAAAAGGTGTATTAGTGCTGTGAAATTGGTATGTTTTTCAAATACGACATTTATTGAGTGTGATTGACTTCGAAGGTTCATGGCTAAGCCTGTTGTTTTCATTACTGGTGGTGGTCGCAGAATTGGTGCAGCGATTTCCTCTATGTTAATGGATTCAGGTTACTATGTCTTAATCCATGTAAGAAATTCAGTAGATGAAGCTCAAGCGATAATTTCTGCTTACAGTGAGGCGAATTCTGGTGATGTTAGTGGTGAAATAATACGTGCTGATTTGGTCAATGATGACATTTCTAAATTAGTTACTACTGTGGCGAATCACCCAAAAGTGATAGAATATGGTGGTTTGTTTGGTCTAATCAACAATGCATCTGTGTATCAACCAATTAGTTTCGAAGAATTATCCTTTGAAGAATTTAAGAAAAACTTCACTATCCATGTAGAAGTTCCATTCCTTCTAACCAAGGGACTTTACGAGCAACTCAAGTCTAAATCAGGTTCAATAATTGGTTTAGTTGATACATCCCAAGGTAGAGCATGGCAAGATTTGACTCATTACACTTCGAGCAAAAATGCGCTCAGGCAAATGATGATCAATTTAGCAGGAGATTTGCACCCTCATGTTAGAGTCAATTGCATCGCGCCAGGTGCGATTATTTCGGCAGATTGGGAAATTGAGCATTTTGCATCGGTACTGGAAAAGGTCCCTATGGGTCGCTCAGGCCAGCCAAAAGACATCGCTAATGCGGCTAAATTCCTTTTAGAATCAGCGCATATATCTGGCCAAATTATCAATGTTGATGGTGGCTGGACCCTAGTGGAATGAGCGCGAAATTCAAAAGATGTCTCGACTAGGCCTGCATGCAGGGATGGCTGAGGTGGTCAAAGGCGCCGGGCTTAAGATCCGGTCCCGTATGGGTTCGTGGGTTCGTATCCCACTCCCTGCACCATTTATTTTCCGTTGATTGATTTTGTAGTATACGACTCAAGTTCAACGAAATAATGAGTAGCATGGGCCCGTATTTGGCTGGACTACAATCGGTATCTCACGATGAGCAGGTCATGGCTTTCAATGCAGAATAAGACGCACTTTTTGAAACAAGAACCCAAAACCGTTTAACCGTCTTATTACCAGCCGGCACTGTGAACACTATGAGACGCAAAGATGACGACGTTGGCGGCCGGCTGATTTCATCTGCCATTGTACTACTTATTCTCACCTCATTAGCACCACTAATTAGTTCAGGCGGTCCAACTCAGCAAACCGTTTTGGGCGATTCACAAGTATTTTCAACAAGCTCATCAAA
>VMHT01069266.1_pt1 | contig 38388 bp, 70 predicted proteins | sample 4693611 | NCBI WGS metagenome assembly VMHT01 (sample SAMN12280063, study PRJNA550983) | marine metagenome | isolation source: seawater sampled from same location over 5 years 0.02-0.2 micron viral filtrate | place: USA: collected off the coast of southern California halfway between the port... ...
ACGATTCTATCTTTCTAGCAGTAAATTTAATTTTTGCTGCATACGTAGTATACTTAATATCAATAAGAAACTTGTAATTATCATTCATAGTTAATTATCCAATAAATAGAGTTATCTTATGAAAGTATTTATATGGCTTATTCCGGAAAATATCTAGTTAAACACAGAAGCAAGTACAAAGGCGATGCAGATAAGGTGACTTATCGTTCAATGTGGGAGAGACATTGCTTTGTTTGGTGTGATAACAATCCAAATATACGTAATTGGTCATCAGAAGAGGTAGTTATTCCATACTTCTGGGATGTAGATAAACGTATGCATCGTTACTTTATGGACCTTAAGATAACATATAAGTCAGGTAGAACAATACTTGTAGAAGTAAAACCTGATAAAGAGACAAGACCTCCTAAGAGACCAGACAAATCTAAACGTTATATAAACGAAGCTATGACCTATGTTAAGAATATGAACAAGTGGGAGACTGCTGAAGGGTATGCAAAGGATAGAGGTTGGGAGTTTCAGATATGGACAGAGAAGACTCTAACAGAGATGGGTATTATGCCTAAACAATCAACTAAAGGTGCTTTAAAACCTCTTAAAAAGTTAAAACCCTTTCGTAAGAAAAAGCCTAGAAAAAAGACATAAATACAGGTATGAGTAATTTATTTCAAAACCTAGAGATGGAAGCATTCCGAAAAGGAATAACTCCTCGTACGCAAGAATCAAGAGAATGGTTTCGTAAGAAAGCACAATCAATGAGGCGTGTCAATCGTAATCAGATTATGAAAGAAGAACCTATACAGCTCAAGGGTACCTTTCAACCTGGTGCTATGGCAATGTTCTTTTATAATCCAAAGACAAAAGACAAGCTTCCATACTATGACTCTTTTCCTTTAACTATTATTGTTGATAAAGCTGAAGGAGGGTTCTATGGTTTGAACTTACATTACTTACCTCCAATACTAAGAGCTAAGTTCTTAGATGTACTATTAGATAATACTAATAACAAAGCATATGATGAGAAGACTAGATTTGCAGTTAACTATAACTATCTAAAGAAGTCTGCTCGTACAAAATATTTTGCACCATGCTTTAAACATTATCTTACTGATCATGTAAAGAGTAGATTTGCTATCGTACCAGCACCTGAATGGGAGATCGCAACGTTTCTTCCTCTTGCTGATTGGCAGAAGTCTAGTGGTAGTAAAGTATATGCAGATTCAAGAAGGATGTTAAGATGAATATTGATCAATTAAAAGGTATAGCATCTAAAGGTAGAGGTTTTGCTTCTGCTAATCAATTCTTAGTAGAATTACCATCACTAGACGGACGGTACGATACAAGAGATCTTAATATACTTTGTACTAACGTTAATCTTCCTGGTAGACAGATAATGACTCAGGAAAGGTTGATTGGTATTAAGGCTCGTAAGATGCCAAACGGATTTGCTTCTGATGATATTAATCTCACCTTTCATGTTATGAATGATTATAAGATAAAAAAGTATTTTGAGACCTGGCAGAATAAAGTTATCAATCAAGAGACTCTTGAGATAGGGTATGCTAATAATTTTACAGAGCAAGTAAGAATAAAGCAGCTTAAAAAGGGAATGGCTTTTGATTTCCCTGTAGATAAAATCTTCGGATTGAATCTAGATTTAGATATAAGAACAAGAGAATCTATTATATACACCTGTGTATTAAAAGATGCTTTTCCAACAACAATGAACTCAATTGAATTTACTGATGAGCTAGACGGTCTAGTTAAGCTCAGCGTTCAGTTATCATATACAAACTGGACTTCAAAATAATAAGGATGATTAAATCATGGCACTACCTAATATTAATGATGTACCTTACTACAGCATTACAATACCTTCCACTGGAGAAGAGACAAGATATAGACCTTACTTAGTAAAAGAAGAAAAGATATTATTAATTGCTCTAGAGTCTGGTGATGTAAAACAGATAGCTGCAGCTACAACAGATCTGATTACGAGCTGTGTAGAGGCAGATATTAACTTAGATACACTTACTATGTTTGATGTTGAATATTTATTCATTAACATTAGATCAAAGGCAGTTGGTGAAAGCATATCAGTTAACTTTATGTGTTCCAAATGTGATGCTGAGAATGAAGTTACAGTAAAGCTAGATGAGATTGTTGTACCTGTATCTAAAGAAATAGATAGAACTATTCAACTCACTGAAAAAGTAAGTGTAGAAATGAAACATCTCTCTTATGTAGACAGTACTAGTAACCATAAGATATCAAGTCCAGAAACATATGCTGAATATATGTTTGAAAATGTATTGCGATCTCTAGATAAGATATTAACTGAAGAAGAGCAATTTATTGTACAGGATGAAAGTGATGAAAGCGTTATAGAGTTTATTAACTCTTTGACTACAGATCAATTTTCTAAGTTAAGAGAGTTTGTTGAAAATGCACCTCAAGTAAGTAAAGAGATTAAATTTACATGTACAAGTTGTGATAAACATAATAACTATACATTAAAGGGGCTTAACGATTTTTTCGGATAGCCCTTTCCCATGAAGACTTAATAAATTTCTTTAATGTCAATTTTTTATTAATGGAAAACCATAAATACACATTAACAGATCTTTATATGATGCTACCGTGGGAGAGGGAAATATACGTAACGTTATTGACCAATAAGTTAAAAGAAGACCAGATGAGAAGAGAGCAAGGCGTATGACAAGTTTATCAGATGTAGCTGAACTAGTAAGAGTAGGTAATGATGATACTGATGAAAGTAACAAGACTCTTAAGAGTATTGATGCTAAGTTTGATAAGTTTTTTAAATTAGCAGAGCGAAGCAGGCTTGATGATTTAGAAGCTAGATTAGATAAGTCTAGAGCTTTAAAGCCAAGTAACGTAAAGAGTAGAGGAGTGCTAGGCACTATTGGAGCCGGCGCAGGTGCTATAAGTGATCTTGTGAAAGCTTTAATGAATCCAATGAACTGGTTAAAAGCTATCGGTTTTGCAGCATTAGCTCCTGGCACTATAGTACTTAAAGGTTTATATAATAAAATAAGAAACGTTATGGATGATACTCTTAAGACTCGACGAGGTATACTAAGAATAGAAGCTGATGAATTAAAACGTATGCAAAAAGCTGAAAAAGCTCGTATACAAGAAGAACTAGATAAAGAACGATATAGAAGAGCGTCCGAAAAACGAAGAGCAAAAGACTTGATTCGAGATGCTGAAACAGAGTATCAAAAAAATAAAGATGCTAAAGATGCAAAGGCAAGAAGAGCTGCGTCCATGAGACAGGCGCGCATGATGATAGCAGAAGCAGATGCAAGAGTTCAAGCAGCTAAAGATCTTAAAGCTCAGCAAAAGGATTTTTCTCGTAGGTTAAGAGTTTCTATGAGAAAAGGCTCTACAGCAACGTTGTCCAGTGTTGTAGCAGAAGGTAATCAACTCTATAGTAACGCAAAACCACCTGGGGTTGGTGCTATAGAAAATGCAGTAACAAAACCTGTTAAGACAGGACCGCCTCCTGGTGTATTAAGTAATGCAAAAATGTTAAGTGCTGTACCTGATACTATTTTAACTAAGGTAGGTGTTTATAGAGATATACAAGCTGATGGTAGAGTTGCTTATAAAAGTATTATGTCCAATGTGTATGTAGGTCACGCAGCTTTATTAGAAGAAATAAAAGTAGCAGAAAAAAAGCCTGTTAAGGCTATGACCATGGACAGTGTAAAAAAGACAGTCTCAAACAAAATTAACAAAGTTGGGACCTCTACCTTTAAAGGAGCTGGTGCAGTATTTGCTCCAGAAGCCTACTTAGCAGAGACTGCATTAAACACAGCCGCTAATGCTACTAAGGGATCAGTTGTTGGAAAAGGATTAGGATTTGCCGCTAAAGCATTAACAGGAGTAGCATTTAATGCTGCAATGTTATCCTTTATGCCTACTACGATGGATCGGGATAACACTGCTACTATATCAGGTGGATTTGATAATCTTTATAATAATATGGTTGGTGCTTTACTTGCAGGTGATGCAAAAGGACTAGTAGTTGCTAGAGACGCATTGAAAAAATACGTCACAGATATAGGCGGCGGAGATTTAACATTCATGTCAGGTGGAGGTGAAGTAGAAAAATTTAGTAAGTACATACTAGGGCTTAATGAAAAAGATTTAAAAGCTTTTTCTCACATGTCATATGCTAAGCGTAATGGAACAGTAGCTCGATATAATAATGGAGAAGATCAGTATGATTACTCTAGTAATTTACAAACAGGTAGAAGAGACAATCTGCCCCCTAGTTTAAATTTTGTAGAAAGATTAGCATACTCTCCAAAGTCTGGGGATGAGTTTAGTGCTTTAGATGTTATAGCAGCTCAAACTATGCAGAGTGGAGGAGGAGTTGTTGGTCAGGTCGGAAATAACACTGTAAATCATAATTCTTCAAGTAACGTAACCTTACAAACAAATACTTCCACCGTCGATGTTAACAACGGTGGAAGTAAGTTTAAAGACATTGGTGAGTAATATTAGTCGTCAGCTGCTAACTTAGCAAAGTACGACATAGTATCATCCTCATCAAGAGCAGTATTCTCTGCTGTTGCCATAGGCGCAGGAGCAGCCATAGGAGCAGCTGCTGCAGGAGTAGAAGCCTGAGGAGCCACATAAGGCGTAGCAGTATCTAATGATACATTCTCACGTACAGTACGTGGTGCACTTTCACCTAATACAAGAGCTAGACGAGACTTAAGCTCATCATATGTCTTGAAGTTCTTAGGATCAGTCCATTCAGTGCAGTCGTGTTGCTTATTGTAGATAGCTTCTAGCTGATCATCATCACCTGCAATCTGAGCAGGAGACTTAAAGCTAGACGCATCGTAGTTAGGGTAACCCTCTACCTTACGAATCTTAATCGTAAAGTCAGCACCTTGCCACATATCAAATGGATTCACAGGAGCCTCGTCAGGGAACTGAGGCTGCATAGAGTCCATAATCTTATCAAAGATCTTCTTACCAAAGCGATATAGTTTCACTTGGCCTTCGTTCTCTGGAGCAGATGGATCAGAGACAATAAGTACATTAGCAATGTAACGTAAGTTCCGTTTACGCTCACGTACAATACGTTTAGCTTCTTCAGAACCATCTTCGTTCCATAACTTACTATTGCTCTCTGATAGAGGATCAGCCTGACCAATAGATGTAAGAGACTTCTCTACATACCATTGACCTGTTGGTCCTTTAAAGAAATGATCCCAGTAGCGTACCCAAGGCGTAGGAGCCTCAGCGTCACCAGGAAGAAAACGAACTACAGCATATCCATTGCCAGCTTTATCTCGTGTAGGCTGCCAAAAGCGTTCGTCATTTCGATTATCGGTTTTAGTTTGTTCGCCTGGACCGCTACTAGCAGCTTCTACTAGTTTAGATAGGTCGGTGCGATTAGTTTTTAGTGCTGCAAAACTCATTTATATTTTCCTTGTATGTTACAGTATATTTTTGTGTATGTTTTATCCACTTGATCATTATATAGACTTATTTATTATAAGTCAACTGGCAATGTGTTACCTCGTGGAAGATAATTAAGATTCATTGCCTCAACCTCAATTTTCTCTTTTATAGATCCAGAGACATACTTACGTATATCTTCCAGATCCAATTCTATATCCTCACAGATATGAATGATTGCGTCCATGTAGCTATACCGGTGCTCTCTTACCTTTACTTCTACCATTTTTGCGAACTTGTTTTTTGTTAGGAACTGCTCTTTTGCCATTTACCTCATTGTCCATTTCAGTTGTATAGACACCTATGTCTGGGTACATTACACCCACACTACGCTTAGGAGTGCCATCTTTATTGTATGCCATTACGACACATTTAAACTTAGTTTTAAATTGACGCTCTTCACCATAGTACAAATCTCTATAGACACCATCGCGTAGATAAGCTTGCAAGTTATGTAAGTAACCTTGCTGTACTAGGTACTCAGATGCTTGACCCTTTTCTTTAGAGTTCTTCCAGCTTCTCATACCAGATAACTTATCTTTAGCATTCTTAATCCAACTTCTGACATTCTTCACAGAGAAGATATCATCATCAGGTAGATTACGAACAGTTTCATGAATAGATAACTGAGCAGCAGGCTTCTTAGCTTCACGTGCTTTAGTAATACGTTCTACTAGTACAGCTTTCTGCTCATCGGTTAGTTTACGTTTTTTACGAATCTTCTTCATTCACATCTCCATCATATATAACTTATTATAGTCTCTTTTTATAATAAGTGCAACTGTTAAATTTCTTGATCGTATTCGTATATTTCGTATTCACCAGAAGCATCTCTTTTAGCTTTGATCATTCTCTGCTCAATCAAAGCTAATATAGTGTGCTCAATGATTTGTTCCATTTTCATAGTAGCGTAGTTTTTACCTATCATGAAAGCGGAAATGGATACCCCTATAAGAAGTATCCACTGAACTGATGTTATTGTTTCAAACATTTATGCTCCAATTTAAATTGTTATTTATCTACGAAAATGAAACAACATTCTCAACACGGAACGACCTAAATGCATCCTTACCAACATCCCAAGCCACAATAGTTTCTTCATTAACAGCTCGAACCTTCTTCTGAGTTAAAGGATCTTCTTTCTTAGCTTTAGGTAAAATAGTCTCCATAAGAGTACATACCATGTCACGCTCTTCACCATTAATTTTTTTAAATACTACACGACACTTTTGTACTTGTAGCTGTTCAATCATTTCATTACGAGTCATCATCTCTTTTTTCCTTTTGATTCATTCATCCGTACAGCAGTCATTGCTATACTAATTCGTTCTATTGCATTTGATAATCGAGTAAGCTCTTTACTTTGCTTATCAATAATCATTTCTAATATTTGAAACTTCTGCTGAGTATCAATATCCACTTTCACTCCTTCCATAATAAAACTATATTAATCTGCGCCTTGGTTCTTCGACAATAATGCCTGGCAAAGTTCAGGTCCGGTTCCCTCATTTGCAAGACGCAGGTTAATATAGTTTTCGTGGGAGAGGCTTACTGCAGAACCTCTCCCCTTATCTACAATCTCGTTAGTAGCGAACGTCCGGGTTTCCATTCGGTACCGGCTGGTGTACCCACCTATCAGAACTTGTACATAGTTTGATAGGGTTATCGTAACGACTAGTTAATTCCAGTCGTTATCGAATCTCGTAGTCTCATGATATACTTCACCATAGTATTCCTGAGCATACTTAGATGCATCAGTATAATGAAACTCTTCTTTACGAAGCATAGACTTATCTGCACGTTTAGCTTTCGCTTGACGTTGCTGCTTTTTCATAAACGCAGCTTGTTCCTTTGCTTGCTTCTTAGCAAACTTAGCAGCTTCTTTTCTTTGAAATTCAGCATGCTCAATACGAAGTTGTTCAACAAATGTCATAATATATTTTCCTCTTTATTTAACTTATTATAGTCTCTTTCGAAACAAAGTGCAACTGTTATTTTCAAGATAACCGATCTTTTTTTACCCACCCACCGTCTTCAAGCTTCTTAATAAATGATGATACATCATCTTTAGAGATAGTAATATCACTTCTATAACAGTTATTAGAATACTCTATGATGTGCCATGTACCTGCATAGTTCTCAGCAACAGAGAAAACTTTACTATCACCATACTTTTCATTCCTATAAATCATTACCAGCACTTCCAATCTCTGTTAACATTTTCATTCCATTCCCAGCCAGCGTTATATTCTTTTATCTGATCTTCTGTCATATCCTCTAACTCAACAAGCTGTGAATCATGAGTATCACCAGTAAAGAAATGAGGACGAGATGAACGACGATAATAGTTATCTGAAGAGCCGCGATCGAAAGGTCCGCCGTGGCGAACCGTTTCTGATTTATTAAAAGTAACATCGTATACAGTACCTTGATACTCAAAATATTCTCGATCTTCCATTACGCTACCTCTTTAAATCCAAAGTTAGAAACAACAACTCTATTACCAGTCTCATCTTCGATGATATCACCTACTGAGATAGAAGCCATTCTAGTATTAAGAGGACCTCGATCAATTAAAGATTCAGGACCAACATTACCAACATGAAATACTTGATCAAGATTATTAGCTTCAATCATACAAACTTTACCGTAATGACCATCTGCAAAAGCTTGACTAGCAATATTCTCAATACCTTTACCACCAAAGTCAAACTGCATATCCATTTTAACTTTTTGCTCTGGAACAGCATCAAAGCCTTTTTCGTTAACTAGATCGATTTGAGCTTCTGTTAGATTGATTTGGTATACTGAATATTTCATAATTTATAATCCTTTATTTCTTCTTATTATACCTTATTATAGGACCCTTTTGTACTAAGTGCAACTAAAAAAGGGCTTTTTCTCAAAAAAGGTTTCCAATGAAATCAAAGAGTTATAAATAAAAGTAAAAATAGGTGTAATATGAGTGATATGTTTGACTTCGGATTCACAGCAGTTGATGAAGATGAATTGGAAGCAGTACAAAAGGTATCAGAGACAGCAACGTCTACTGAAGAGAGATTGAATAGTTTATATAATGCTATTATACCATTGCTGAATAATCTCAAAGCAAATCCAGAGAAAGATTATATTCTCTGGCCAAATCGTTTAGCTAAGGTTGAACAGTTTGAGGATCACTTACAGAAGATCTATAAAGGCTGAAGCTTACCTTCTGCGTCCCATTTATTAAAAGACCATCCACAATCTTTACTAAGGCCTAGACCTAGCTTACGAGATGAGAGCATATTCCTTTGCTCTTTACCTTTGTCTGCAGAGTATGCAGTCATATCTGTCTTTACTTTTAGACCTCGGGGATAAGCAACAGCCATTAAATCTTTGTATGGAGGGTCTATAGGTGTTCCTTTAAATCCTGATTTAAGAAACTCTTTACAAAAAGGAATAAAAGCACGTAGCATTGTTAAGCGTTCACGAGGTGATAACTGCATTTGATGGAGAGTGCCTTCGTATGCCCAAAACGTTTCGAGCAATTCAAACTCTCTACCAGATCTTTCCTCTAGTCTTAAATTATCCCATATACCTATTTCTTGTTCTTTAGTTTGATCATCTTTCATACAGATGCTAAACATAAAGTCTTCTTTCTTTTTATATGCTAGAAAAGAACATACTATACTAGCTTCTCTATCACCTTCTAATAACATTAGTATTTCATTATCATATTGAACCGGAGCACTATAATGATCACTCCAGCTCAATAAAAATTCACTTCTGTTAAACATTCCATTCCGTTTCTTCTTCTATAGCATGATTAACATACTGAAAATAATCTCTGTTCTCATCATCCATATGAGCGAAGTATATATTAGCTCTTCGTAATAGTTCAAGAAGCTCATCAGAAGGTGGTATATGAGCTCTTGGATCAGATTCCATTATAGCTTGTATCTGATCCATAATGCCGTTTAGCTTATCTTGAATCTTACTCATAGACCAAGTATTCCAAACAGATTAAACCAACCCATTAATGTACCTATAGTAATTGGTAAACCAACCATTATAAATGCTATAATCAAAAATGCTAGAATAGCACCCTTATTATCACCTGCTTCATTCATGCTCTCCTCCTTCACCTCTCAAAGTGTAAAAGATCTGTGGCTTACGTTTAGCAGCTTCGAATACTGATACAGTTATAAAGATACCGCATAGTAATAGAGCGTGGAATAAAATATTAATACCTAGATACATCCAAGTACCAGTCATTGCCGTAAAGACAATGCACCACATCCATGCAAGTATCTGCATAACAAGATGCCGCACTCTCAAATCTTTAATATTAGATAACGGATTCTTTTCGTGATCCATTATTAAATTCCACCAATCCATAATAAAACTTGTCATAATAACTCCTTATTCAGTTATAGTATTAAATGAGTTTACAGGAGCATTCTCTAACGCTTCAATACGCTCTAAAAGAGCTTCGATCTTATCATTTAATCGATCGTTCTCTACTTTTTGACTTGCATAGAATGCTGAATGAGCAGTTGCTGTTTTCATAGCAACTCCATCTGTTTGCTTTAGTTCTGTTTCAAGAACAGACACTTCTGTCTCTAAGACTTGACCGTCTGTTCTTACTGTTTGAATTTCGCTGTCTACTGCTAACATCGTCATTAACCATACAGCTATTACTTCTATCATTTTACTTTCCTTTATTTTGGCAAGGGCACTAGGAGTCGAACCCAGGCTTAAGGATTTGGAATCCCACGTGCTACCATAACACTTTACCCCTATTAAATTTTCTGCAGATCTTTCAATCTTGATTTGAGTTCTTTTAGCTTCTTCTCAAGCTCTTTGATCTCATACTTAACGTTTTCGATTTCACCACAGACTGACATTATTTATCAAACGATGTTGTATATTTAACACCGTCCTGTGTCCATGTAATGACTGAATAGTCATACACAGTCTTTGTTACTTTTTTGTAATGAGTTACCTCGGTACACTGACGTTCCTGGCGATAACCTGTGACTTGCTGGGAAGTCTTAGATTTAGCACCTTTATCAGCTCCTACTAACCCACCAAATACCGCACCAGCTGCAGCACCACTATCATCGCCAGTGACGCCTTTTCCTAGTAAGCCACCAATAATCATACCCATGAGAGCGCCTCCAGCAGCGTCTCCTTGAGTGGTCACGTTACCATATACAGGAACATTAACCATAACACATTCTTGAGATGTGAAAGGTTCGCTCACTGTTATATTTTTGTAACGGTCCTCAACTTTGGCTTTTACAGTTTCAGCTACAGCGGGTGATGCTACAGCCAGTGCGGTAATCAATAATATACTTTTCATAATAATCTTTCCTCTTTTATCATGCACTTATTATAGTCTCTTTTTAGACTAAGTGCAACTGTTTTGTTTACTTTGCTGGAACTTTTTTACCCTGTGGTCTAACCCAACCTATCCATTCTACTGGACTATCAGTTACGTCATCGCACGGATCGTCGCTATCTGCCATATCATTTACCTCTTAACGTTAGAAGCGCTCCTCTGATACGTGAAGGGTAGGTTCCTATAAATGTACCTGCTTCTAACATATCTTCTGTTATAAAAGCTTTATGTATATGTTCTATCTTCTCCCAGTTCTTTAACATTTTCTTACCCAACCTATCAAAGACTCCGTCAGATAGAATAGGGTTATCTTCTTCATAATAAGCATATGATGCTATTAAGTACCAAGGTACTGTCAGGTTAATAGAATCATCAATACAATCTAAACATTGTTTGTCATAATCATTCTGTTTACAGCCGACCATTAAATGCCTCCGCTAATTGTTTCTCCTTTGTGTGAGCTTCGATCTCCCACGGACGATCATTATAATCCATTTCCCAATCATAGTCAACTCTTTTATATACTGCTTTGCCTGGTTGAGGCTGTTTTAGCTTCCCTGAAAGGAATTGCTGCACATGAACCATCTCATGCAGGATGGTAGATATCATTTCATTTAGGGGTAGTGATACGTCGATGCGGATCGTAAACTCACGATCTTCCTCATCCATACAGTCGCCATTTACTCCTTGTGTTTCTGTCAACTTTGGTATCGGTCTAATATTTATATAAAAAGGCTTTCGAACTCGCGGCATTAGCTGTTTACATGCAAACATTACAGCATCCATGATAGCATCATGGCGTTTCTTAGAACATTTTCTGGTGAATTCTACTACTACCATTTTAGAATCTATCCTTATCTAATTTAAATCCAGCAAATTCCATAACTAGTTTTTTAGTTAAAGGAGCTAAATTATGATAAGGAGAATCTTCTAAAATTTCTACCTCAAATAATTGTTGAGCCCAAAATTGAATAGTATTGTAGTTTTTGTGAAAGTATTTATTAGTAAATTCATTAGTAGTTTGCATGTTTATCTCCTTAAGTTACCTTATTATAGGAACTTTTTGGACTAAGTGCAACTGTTATTTTGTAGTTACTGTAACATTTTTCGGTAGATCTATCTTAATATCTTTATGTTCATGGTGTACAATGAACTCAGTATTAGGGAATTCATTGAATAAATTAGCCCAGACAGGTCTCCAATTGTTAGCTAATCTATTGTTATTAGATAGACTCCTATCACTATTGAGGTACATATCAGTACAGCTTCTTAGATTAAAGTCAAAGATAGAATCAAATCCATACATATGAATCTCTTCACATTGTAGATGATTAGCTGTATAGTGAGTAGCCATATGACCACAATTGAAGTCAGTATAATTAGCAACATACTTAGGTAGTTCGAGATAGAAGCCTTTGATCTGCTGAGCCACTTTCATATGAAATGCTGGATTATTTTCCATCCATACTTTAGGTCTATATCCGAGAGTCCATTCTCCAGGAATATAGACTGATCCTTCTGTCATAGCTTTCATCATCTTGAAGTCAACAAGACATGTTGTATACACATTGCTTACTTCAAAGGGAGGTATATTACAAGTAATCTTAAAACCTTTAGACGGCTTATACATTACAGCATTATCACCGTTACCTATTACATGACCGACTCTACTCATTCATCTGCTTTCTTATTTCATCTTTACCTTTAGCACCAGTCCAATGCATTATCTTTATATGCTTAGGAGCTTTATTATCTAATAGATCTAGTCTAAGGGTATTCCAAGTCTTTGATAGTGTGCGTATATGTATCTCTCTATTAAGACCTTCTCTAACAAGCTCATGAAGAATATCTTGATCACCATACATAGGTCCTCTATCCTCTGTAAGCACATTAGCTTCTCTTGCCCAATAAGATAATATAGCAGGAGAGCCTTCGAAAGCCACTACTCCACTGTTATGCCATCTCTGATGACGTCTAACAGACCACGGTTCATCTTCTACCATAGACAGTTTGTTAGTATCAAGTTGATTAAATATATCAGACAGATCTGCTCTTACTTCACAATCAGTATCAAGCCAACACACTTTATAAGCCATCTTAACAGCATCTGACATTGCTTGAGGCTTCTGAAACCATCCGTTACCTTTATCAAAGTCAAAGACATGTAAGTTAGCATCTGGATTATGTTTATAGAAGTTCTCTTCAAACCAAGGTAACATCCAACGAGTATTCTTATCACATCCTGTGATGAATAGATTAGATAATTTTGTAGTCATTATTATAGTTATGCTTTGCTAAGCATCCTTCTGTTTTCTGTATAGTAGTAAATGAATCACGACACTCAACAGGCCATGGATAGTATTCTTGTAACCATGGCATAACATCTCGATTTAAGAAAACGTCTGTAGGACGTGCGTATATTTGAGCTTGAGCCATAAGTAACTCAGCTCCTTTAGGTGCTACTCTGTATGCATGAGCACCTGGGAAATAAGGTTTAGATGTAAGAGGATTAACTCCTAAGAATTGAGGAGTAACAAACTTACCATAAGATGGTTTACCTAGAGATATACAACCACTATGAAGCATCTCTGGTATGTTTTCTACTACAACTGCATCATGTTCAAAGATAGTAACCTCTTGCTGTATCTCTGTACAATGTTTCCATAAAGACCAATGAGAATGAAATGCTGCAATACAACTATCTAGTCTAGAATACTTCTCTACAAAACCTAATGCATTAAATCCAGCATCAGCTATAAAGGCAGGCAGTAGTTCATTAGGAGTTGTTGCTTCCCATTTCTGAATCTCTAATCCAAATCTCTTTCCAGACTCGATACATCTTTCAGCTGACTTAACTGACTGAGGGGTCTGAGACATAGTAATAACATAGTGCATCATAATGTAGTTGTACTCCTTAGGTTTTGTATAGATGTAAAGAACTTACGTGTTACCATTAAATTAGGTACAAGCTGTCTACACATAATAGCATCATTAGGCCATAAGCCGTGCTCATCTACTAGCTCTAACATCTTCTTAGCACCAGCAGGTTTAATTATATATGCACTATTTCCAGCAATACCTTGAGGTATATTAAACTCATCAATGACAGGTGATGGTTGATACATAGATTGATTCTCAACAATCTTCTGATAAAATTCTCTAGATCTTCTAGTACATCCTAACGGATTGTTAATACCTATTATATCACCTTTACTCTTAGATATATCTAGATCAAATCTGGTAGTAAAGTATGCATCATGCTCTAGAACCATAATAGGTTCTTCTAAAGCTTTCTTCCATAAACTGTAGTGAGACAGTGCAGCAGCAATGCGAGCTTTAGGTCTCGCTGTTACATACGCACTCTTTACTAATCCTGTACTAAAGTCTATCTCTTGACCTTGCCAAGGGTAATTCCATTTTATATTATATTCTGCTAAGAGACTATCTACACCTTCTGGTACTATAGCATCAAATCGATTTAACTCAAAGGTGTTCTTTACTGTAGCAGAACTTTCTTTACATTTAGCGAAACCTAATTCACTAACATCCATACCCTTTATTGTTATTACATACGATTTCATTTTACTCTTATAATATAGCTATCTGGCTGTCCGGACTTAGCGCGAAGATCAAAACGCTTTACATCTTTACCTTCTATCTCTTTTGTAAACTTATTCATTGCAAGAATGTTATATCGTTCAGGATACTTTTGTACCCACCAGTGTTGCATTTCCTTTGCTGTCATTATGTCCAAAGGCCATACATCCTCTACATAGAAGCTTCCATTCTTTTTCAATAGAGGAAACAGATTGTGTAGAGTTTTAGCATTAGCATCTGGAGTGTGTAATCCATCGTCGATTATAATATCAAAACGAATTCTAGGCCACTCCTTTTTTATCTGATCTCGTACTGCAATATTAGTTGAATCACATTTAAGATACTTTACTCTTTCGTGCTGAAGCACTTCTATTTCTTCTGGTTTTACTCTCTGAAAGATATCAATACCGTAGATAGTTGCATTAGGAAAGAACTCAAGCCAAGCTTTGATAGAGTCTCCTTTGAACACTCCTACCTCTAAAATATTAATAGGTTCGTTTCTTAGAGCATCAAACTCAGGTCCGTAGACTGTATGGTAGTGATGCTTCTCAGCTTTATCACTTCCAGCTTTGTTAAATAGTTCTTCAAGCATATAATGTATTCCTTGTTGGTCCAGAGTCAAGATCATAACCCCAGTGTTCTATATCTTTCTTATACCAGTCAGCTACTATCTGAACAGCTTTAGGATGCTTCTTATACTCATCATGGTATGTGCCTTTATTAACAGCCGTTACATTACGAGCTTCAGACATCTTTTCTAAATTAAAATATTTACATAAGTCGTCGTTAAGATTTTCGAACCGGATAATATCACAGCGTACCCTGCCAGTATCATCAGAGACATGATCATGAGCAGGATACCAACCTCGTACCGCTCTATGCCACATATACTCTTCACCGCCCCATTTGTGACGCTCTTCAAGGAACGCTTCAAACGAACTAACATCTGCATAACTTGGATCTACTTTCTTTTCTACTTCAATTACTTTCTTGGCAAAGTAGTAGCGACTGACCACCCTATCCCAAGGATTGCGAATAACAGCAAAGGCGTTGTGTCTATCACGTATTGTGGGATGAACGTCTCTCCATCTTGCGTGTTCAAAACCATGATGATCTCCTAATGAATTCATTTTAGTTAATACTGCTTGAGTGTATAATGGCGATTTATGATTAGCTGCACCTGCTAGTATAATTCTTTTTTGTAATAATGGACTCCTACGTATAGTTAGTCCAGCATTTTTTGGTATATGAATAAATAAACTAAACATATTTCATTAACTCCTCAACATTCTCTCCAGCGTTAGGGAGTTTATCTTTTAAGAAGAAGTGAATAAAGTTACACTCTTTTACTTTATTCATCTCAATTCCAGTAAATAAACCATTCCATTTGAAAGATAGATTCTTTACTTTCATCTTCTCTTCTTTGACCCATACGTTTAGCAGTGTCTGATCTGTAGACCATTTCCATGCTCCCATACCATCAATGAATGCTTTAAACCTAGGACGTCTTAAGAACTGATTAGGTGTCTCTCCATTGAGATATTTTCTAATAGATTTATTAAGAACCATAATACCCATATTATAGAAGTCAGCACCTCCTGGATGCTTCCAATCAAACAAAGGATTAATATTTGGCATGCTGTATTGCATACGAGAGTAGTTAGCTATCTTAGCCACATACTGAGGTGTACAAGGCATATCTCTTTCTAGTACACCAGCAAAGTCAACATCAGTACCAGCAGCATCAAAAATTGACTCGGTACACTCAGGGCGTACATAAACATCAGCATCAATAATAGCAATTTGATCATACGACTTGAGGTATGCGAAAGCATTTTCTTTCTCATAGATCGGAAGGAAGCCACCATATTTTTCATAAGATTCTTTACTCCTGTTAGTAACAAAAGGATCAGGCTTAATCATTAGGATAGGTGTCTTTTGTACTATGTATTCTGCGTCTATTCTCTTAGCATATTCTGCTACAGACTTTGTACAATGATCGTAGAGTTTACTCTTCTTACCTGTGTACACCTGATATATTAGTCTTTTCATTTTCATAACTCTTTATAATATTCTTAGCGATGCTCATTGCATCTTCAAAGCTTTTACGGAACCTATTGTTCTTAGCACCATTCTTTACGAAGTAGTTAAGACTATCTATATCGCTATTATAGTTGGGTAAATCATACGACTTACGGAACGATACTATCTTCTCAAATTGATATCGTTGATTAAGTATAGTGAATAGGCTATCCGTTAAGTTGGGTTGGCTCATCAGTTAAAGGTCCTTCGTACTCATCATGCATTACTTCATTAAGTTTATAACCAGAAAGCTTTGTTTCATTATTAAGAGATTTAATCTTAGACTCTTTAGATAATGAAAGATTCTTATTACGATCTTGTTTCTTATTGTTCGGGTTATGTCGTTCGAATTTAGCCATAGCGTCCTGTGCTTTCGATATAGTCCATTAGTTCATTATAGCCACCAATGAAACGTTTTCTATCCCATATAACTGGAACTGTTTTAACTGTACGATTTTCTTTAGTCAATTGTTCTTTTAGATCTGCTAGGTTAGCTTCACCGGAAAATCTATCATCTACTGGAAAGTATTTAAACTCAATACCATACTGATGACAAACCTCTTTAGCCTTGTCACAATACTCACACATCTCTTTACCATAAATTATCATCATTATTCTATTCCTAACATTTCCTTTGTCATTATATAGTCTCTTACGAAATCAGACCTTACGATATCTTCCCAACCAAAGTTAACGATCTCAAACTTCTTAAGCTGTTCCACAATTGTAAGGAACTTCATAATACCATTCTTATCATCTGACCTTGTAAAGTCTGACTGCAGATAATCACCTGCGAATATAATTCTTGAGCCTTTACCGACCCTTGTTATAACAGAATCTAACTCATGAAAAGAAAGGTTCTGCATTTCATCTACTAATATAACACTATAATCTAAAGTAAGTCCACGTATAAATGATGTAGACTCAAACTGAATCTTCTTTGTTGATAGTGCTCTATTCCAACTATTATTATCTCCAAATAACTCTGCAGCTATATTCTTATATGGAGAAGTAAAAGCGTCTTCTTTCTCTTCTTTAGTACCTGGAAGGAATCCCATGTCTCTTGTAGGTACCATTGATCTAATAATAACTAATCTATCTTGCTCTGCATCAGGGTCAAGCACCTGCTCTAATCCTAAGTACATACCCATAAAGGTTTTACCTGTACCTGCTGAGCCTGTTAGTACTAAATTATAATCTTCTTCCCATGCATCATATGTTACTTCTTGATTTTTAGTAATCGGCTCGTACTCTAACAGATCGTCTAATCTAACCTGCAAAGAGTTATGTGGTTTTTTAACTCTTGTTGTCATTATATATTAATTGTATTATCTCTACCAGATGTCTTTTTGATTTGCTTTAGATGATCTTTCCAACCATCAGATGTCATGCTCAGAGTCCCTCTAACTGAAGTAACTAATTTACCTGTAGATAGTTTCTGAGTATATTCACCAGCCTCGAGTAGCTCTTCTCTCTCTGCAAAAGATAAGATCATCTCCGTCTCTTCACCGGTTTCTTTATTAATCATTGTATATGTTGGCATTTATGTTTCCTAATTAATGATGGTCAGCCGATTAAAGCTGACCATCGCTACCTCCGTATGTTAGATGTGAACAGCGATTCGTGATTCTAGAAACTCTAACTTCTTAGATAACTTTGTAACGAGAGTAGATTTACCCTTCTCTGTTAACTCTGTTATATAATTTCGAAGTTCTTCTGAGTCCTGTTGAAGTACAGAAAGCTGAAAATCAGTCATACATATCTCCTGTGTATATATTTTTGTTGGAAGGTTAAGTTATAAGTCCTGGAAAAGCCTCCTGTGCTAATTTCTTAGTTAAGCCTTTTGCCAGCTGCTTTTTTGCCACCATCGTTAAGATAAGTTCGGCATCTTTAGGGTGTATCATTTCTATCAAACGAATGAATATTTGTTCACGTTTGAAAGCGGGAAGTGTGTCGCCTGGACCACCCTTAATTAAATCATTAAATTTTCGAGTTTGTTTTAGCAAGTTAGTAGGAACACTACGCTCTTCTGAAGCCTCAAAAGGAGGTCTACCAGGTGGGAGGTTCCACTGTACATTGCTATGATATGCTCCTACAAGCACATCTTTTAAAGCCTGAGATTCATTCTGCTTTAGGATGTTAATCTTCTCATCTTTGGTTTTAGCTTTAGACACCAATTCAACTATTTCATGGATTCGCTTGGTCACTGTATGAGCCATTATATAAAGTCCTTTACATCTTCTAATAATCTACGACAACGTTTTTCAACTAAGTATGGGAACACTTTAGTCTTGTTACCTGTCTTGTCTTGCTGTTCATAATTATATATAATTTTCTCTTTTAGAGGTTCTGGGGTTTCGGTTAAATCTATTAACTTTTTATTACGTAAATAATTACGATAAACTTCTTCTCCAAGAGCCTTTGGATCGTTAGTCAGTTCATCAATCTTATTCTTACGTAGAGGAGTCTGACGTTCACCATCTACAAATACATTGTCTCCTGATAGTACATTAGGTACACCATCAGCAGTATCACCTTTGAGTATAAGTTCCATAAGCTGTTTACGAGGAGTAGGTTCTTTGATATACTTTCTTGTTATAGGAGAGTACTGATATATATTCTTATACTTCTGTAGTTGAGCAAAGTCTTTATCACCAGAGATAATCATAACCTCTTCATACTGACCAAACTCTTGAGTATAGTCACATAGTACGCCAACCATATCATCAGCTTCTACTTCGTCTACCTCAACTACTTTGTATGGGAAGTTCTCTTTGATCTCTTCTTTGACCATATTCATAATACGAAAGACTTCACTCCAGTCCATCTTAGACTCTTTACGAGCATCTTTACGTTTATGTTTGTATTGAGGATAAACCTCTTTACGCCAGTTCTTAGAACCGTCAATACATAATACAAGCTCACCAAACTTTTCTCGGTGCTTAGCTCTATGCATTCTAAGACTGTTAAGGATCATATGACGAATTAAATCTTCTTCAATATCCAATTTTTGAGTTACTACATTACTAATAGCAATAGCGCTATAATCTACAAGGATCATTATCCCACCTCCACATCATCTATAATGTATTATATAGTAATCGCTCAGATGTGCAACTACTAAATTAACTATACTCCAAAAGATTCTCCACAGCCGCAGTTAGCTGTTGCGTTAGGATTAACTATCTTAAGATAAGATCCTCCAAGCTCTTTTACATAATCAACTGTACAGCCAAACAAGAACATCTCAGCCATAGGATCAATATAGAGGTTTCCTATAGTAGGTTCTTTATCAGTCTGGCTCCATTCATATTGAAAGCCAGCACAGCCTCCCCCCTTCACAGCCAGGGAGACCCTTGGAGCTCCCATGTCTTTAAGGTAATCCTCAGCAGCCTTAGTTAGTTGAATGTTCATACAATGTCCTTTAAATGCTTGCTGTGTATTTTACAGCCAATGAACTCATTATAATAATCATCTCTCAATAATACATCGTTATCGAATTGATATTTAGCTTCAAAGTAAGAGCATTCACCCTTTGTTTTACACAATCGTAGTATCACACGTTTAAAGTTATCAGAGCCCTTCATTTCCAATAGCTGCTGCACCTCTTTAGAGCTCCCATAGTACTTACGCCAGTCGGACTCTACACGAGTTTTCACACGTCTTTTGCGCTTCTTTGTAATAGGTAATGTCTTTGGTTTCCAGAAAAACTTCTTACCGATATATTTCTTATCAGTATCTAGTTCTGTTATAACGTATACAAAGCCTTGATACTCTTCTGGCGTTTCGTCATACTCATTATCATTATATGTCCACATAAAAAAATCCCACCTTTCGATGGGATTATTTATCACTCTTCTTCTAGCACTGTATACTGCATTGGACTACCACACATGGGACAATACAATGGAGTCTCCTCACTATCTACTACTAGCACCTGCGACTCTGTATCGCAGGCTGCACATTCCGTCCAGTATTCTTCTTCCATTCTTTCTCCTTAGAATGTTATTTCGCAAGCACCGCCAACACAAGCTGCTGAACCAATAGTATCTACATCAGTAAACTTCTTAACCTCTAGCTGAGATACAAAGTCAATAGGTGATAGGTTCTGTTGTGCCTTAGTCCATTTATGTAGCAAGAAAACATCCTTGAGACAATACTCAGCTTCTTTTAAGTCATTCATAAAGTAGTTATCTGCGAACTTCTTGAAACGACGAATCCACTCAGCATTTAGATCAGATACTTCTCCACGATACTCAGCAGGTGTTTGAGCTTGCATAGTAGCATCCCATAGATCACGGAAACCAGACTTACGAGTATCTACAATCAAGCCTGATGCAAACAAAGCAGCTTTACCATAGCGGTTAACGATTTGATCTTCTGTAAGTACTTCTGTCATTGGAGCTTGGTTAAAGTCTTTATCACCCATACCAGCTAAGAAAGATATACCAGCAAATGAATGTCTATTCTTATAAACATAATCTTCTACTTGAGTCCACTGATGAGGCATAACAGTAACAGTATTAGAAACGTTATGTCTAATACGTGCATCAGCGCAGAGATCCACGTTTGTGCCCGCCTCTACCCAGTTATTCTGTACTAGTGATACCTTTTCTAATAAGTCAGTACCATATAGCTCATCTCTATACAAAGAACCTTCCGGAGCAATGATTGGGAAAGCAACACAGTAATCTGTATTGTTAGCATTCCATACAGACTCTTCTACCATATAAGGATTAGTCTTAGCAATCAGTTGAGCAACTTCTGTCTCTTTGTTAAGCTGGATATGACGAATATAACGAGGTGAATGCTCAGCATGAATACCAGATGCAGTCTCAAGTAATACAGAAGCATTACCAGAAGGCTTAACACATGTAGTACGAGCAGCTTGATTAATACCAATAAGAGCAGCTACTTCTTTGTTTACTTGCTTTACAATCTCAGCACCTTGCTTCTGAATATCAGCATCTAATAGTACTTCTGGATTGTTCATCCAACCTGTTACAGATACTCCAAGCAATGCTTCTCTATCAAAGATCTTTCTAGATGTTTCTGATAGGTATTTGAACTCAGTATAACCAGCTTGTAGAGTACCCATAATAGCACCTGCACGACAAGCTTTGTAGAACTCTTCTGGTGTCTTACATTTACCGCCATTGATCTCAGTTAGGTTACATCCTTGCCATCCTGACTCACCATCGATCTGAGGATACATACCAATCTCAACACAAGGGTTAGTTGTGAAGTCTTTATCTTCTACAAAGTAGAATCCAGGCTCACCAAACTCTTTGATTGAGCTCATAAACTTAGAGAAGTCTTCTTTACTAATCTCATCGCGTACTATTACAGCAGAGTTGTTTGAACGACCACGCTGTGGGTTATCCATAAACCAGTTACCTGTTTTTGCTTTCATCATCTCTTCGTCATCGTATGAGAACAGAGCAATAGTAGCAGAACGTCTAACACCACCAGCAAGTACAGCATCAGCTGCATGCATAGAGATATCATACACATCAATGGGACGTAAACGAGTTTCACCAGCTAAGATACGAGTTTGTATTAGGTGCTCAATCTTATCGAGAGCCCTGCGGAGCGGTTCAGGTCCCGGGGCTTTGAAGCCTCCATTTATCATTGCACCTTTAGGACGGACTTGGTTAATATCGAAGTAAACTTTACGTCCTTCTACTTCTGGAAACTGTCCTCCGCCAACAAAGTATGATGACATAAGAGCACCAAGAGCATCAGCCCAACCTTCAATTGAGTCTTCTACTACCCAACCTTTGGCTTGCTTCTTACGTTCTTGTAGATCTGGCATTTTAGCTACATGGTGCTTTTGTACTGAGAAGCCAGCACCAGCACCACACAATAGAATGTATAGTAACTCAGAGAAGTATCTTGGTCTATCAGCATAGGTAGATGTACAGTTATACATTTTCATCTGATGCTTTAGTAATTGATCACCACCGAATTGCAATGCACGTTGAGCACCGAGAGTATACTTAAGCTTATATGCTGCTTCTGCTTCGTCAATCAATAAAGATAATTCTGGAGACATTTTCTCAGAGTAAAAGCCACGATGCATATCCATCACACGTGCTACAGATTCGTCCCAAGATTCATATCGTTCTTTTTCATCATCCCACCTACTATACCCTTCGTAGAATTTGGCTTGTGACATGACATGTCTTGTATCGACTTCGCGATTTGATTGAACGATTTTTAGCATTTATTAGACCTCTCGGGAAAAGAATTTGTGCCCGTGTAAGCATATTCTCACACAGGTTATCAGTGATTGTTATTTTGTTAGTGTATTATATATTACTTTCGAGTCCTGTGAAACTGTTATTTCCCAGGTTTTTGAAAAAATATTTTTTTTATTTTTCTTCTACTACTGGTTCAGGTTCAGTAGGTGTTAAAGCTTCTTCATAGTAAGCAATAATAGCTTGTTGATCTTTAACATAGCGACGTAGATCAGCTATACCAATAGCTAGATTCTCGTAACCCTTTGGTGTGATAGTAAATAGAACTACGTTGCCAGTCTTTGTATCAATCTCAGCTAGCTTCTCGTCTAAGTTCTCTTCTGTAATCACAAACCAATCAACAGGAGGAAAATCTACTGATTTAGGTCTCTCCTGGATAGGAATATTTTGTTCTTGATATTTAGTCTGAGTAACTACTTCTGGCTCAGGAGGCCTCCCCAGGCACGCTGTCAGCAACATCGGGAGCGTCGCTAGGAGGAGTAGTCTCTTTTTCGATCCGTTGAATAAGCCTGTTGACGGCTTTGTTAACTCTGTCTTCAAGTCCTTGTGCATTTGTTAATGCCTCCATAGTCAAGTCGATCTTAGCAAATACACCTCTTAGTTTATCTAAGTGCTGTTGTGATTGCTGCAATCTTTTGGTTAAATCGTTATTTAGTTGTTCGTTTTTCTTTTGATCTGCAGCCATCTTCTCTACAGTTGCTTGGAGAGTCTCTGCTGCTGACTTTAACTTTACATTATTTTCACGTAATGTATTCATAGTCTCTTGAGACCACATATAATAACTGTAGCCAGCATAACCGACTCCACTCATCAACGTAGCAAGAAATAGAATTAAGTATAGCTTAGCCATTATTTTACTGAGTCCATATAGGTTCTAAATCGTTTCAATAATACAGTTGTACCTTTTTTACGTCTACGATCTGTTACATTTATCTCTTTAGGTTTTTTACCCATGACTGTAGTTGCTGGATTAGGAATAACTCCTGTATTCACAGCTGCTGCATCTTCGTTTGTTTTACTTTTACCTTTACGCATATTAATCTGCCAATGTGCTAATTGTTTCTTACGTTTACTTGCTGTAGATGAAGAACGAATCTTCTTAAGAGCTGATATAGATGACTTCTTTGGAATGCCATGTCTAGCACTATCACCTTTATCTTGAGGATTCTTTCCGTCTTTAAAGTTTTCCTTCATATTAAAAGCTCCTCTACAGTAACATAAACCTTTTGATTAGTATTTCTATGTGTCATTTCATATACATCAATACCGAATATATTACCAACTGGATAGCATTCTTCGTCTGCTATAACCGTATCTTTTCTTCTAACCATCTCATCCATAGAGACGTTTAATAATTTGTCTGCAGATACTTTATATTGACCTGGAGACATTCTACCATCTTCTAGTACAAACCATTTAGAGCTCTCTGTTAGTAAATCTAAGTGATCTACTCCTACCTCTTGGAGAGCCTCTTGTATCTTCTTCTCTGATATAGAGAAATGCTCTTTTATCATATACAATGCACTAGCATATGAACCTAGCTTACCACCAGGGATTAACTTCTTAATATTATAAACCAGCCTATTGAAAGGAGTATACGCGCTTTTATCTTCTGATGACTCAGGCTTTCTTAGCTTCTTACCTTTTTCATCTATGATGCCTAGTTTAAATGCTTCAGTGTCTTTAAAACTTGTTGTTAACAATTTTAAGAACCTAAAGGTATATACTAGATCACCAGCACGTTTTAAAATACCCATTAAATTTTCCTTAGTGCATCTACTACTGTTTGATTCATTTCAATGTCTTTATGACTAGGAACTGCATTAAGAAACACAAGGAACGGATTAATTAGTTCCCAATGTTTCTCATGTAGTTTCAGCTCTAAGATATTTAAACCTGCTTCCATACCAAAAACGTTAAACATAATCACAAGATGATTTAATATTAAACGTTCAGATAATTTACCAGTCTCAATATAACGATTAAATAATCTCTTTATATACTTAAACCTTTTTAGCTCTTCCGTAAACTCCTCAGCATCAATATACTTTGGATTATAGTAATGCTTAGCAGCGTAGAGATGAAGGTTCTCTTCAGTCAGTTTAATCATAGCAACTCCAATAGGCCTTTGTACCTATTTAGACGTCTAATATATCTTTCATTTGTTCAACTAGAACTTTTTTAGAAGAGCGTCTGTCTAATTCAACACCATGTTCTCTGCCAAGCTCTTCAAGCTCTCTCTTAGACATTGCGTCTAATTCAGATGGTGCTTCCTCAGGTACAGCAACTACCTCTGGTTCAGCTTTAGTTGTTTCTCCGTAAAATTCATCAATCTGTTCTTGTGTGAACGATTTGTTTAGTAAAATTTCAGATGTTGCCCAGTGTTTCCATCCACGAGTAGTTGGAACAGCTCTTGAGCACCATGAGGGAGGTTTAATAGCCATTTTTTATCCTTTACTTAGTTATTAATCTACGCTTTATCACCGGCTTTTTGACCCATGAACGCTTTATTAGTGTCATTGTGATAATCAGCGATTGCATGATGGTGTGGACCGACTTCTTTATGACCCATAGCTTTTGCTACTTTCTGAGCTGAAGTGCTATGACCAAACTTAACTTGAACAGCCTTGAACTCCTTTGTCTTTTTGTCAACATGACCGTAAGCACTAGCACCATTAGTGTCATCTGGATGCATTAAGTCATGAGCGCCATGTCCTAAACTTCCACTTCCACCCAATTCCTCTGCTGAACGACCGATCTGATTTCTATTAACTTTAAGACTAGATGTTTTCTCAAAGATAAGAGGTGACGTTGATGTATCATATACTGCATCAAATGCTTCTTTCATTTTAGTAGCAGAAGGTATAATTGCTTTATCACCTTTCATATTATCATTACGTCTTGGCTTACGACCAGGTCCAGCACGTCCAGCTTTAGCTGCATCTACATGACCTTTTTCTTCTGTGTCGTCCATCTTAGCACCAGCTTCCATATCAGCTTTTGCTTTCTTAGTCATAGGAGCCATACCATCTTCTTTATCTTGAGCTGGTGCAGCTTTCTTATAATGAGCAGCACGGTTCTCTAAGATACGAGCATACACTGAAGGCAATGTTGATTCTGCCATCTCAGCGTCTCCATTAGCAGTAGCTGCGCCTTTATCTTTTTTCTTTTTAGGATTCATTTCTACTTCGTCTCCACCTTTAACATTCTTAGAGATAGCTTTACGACGCTTGTGTAGATACTTATCTGATGCATCTGTATCGCCATCGTTATCAATATCTGTATCATCTCTATCTTTATGCTTACCTTTAAGTGCTTTATGGTTTACTGGGTCCATAGCTTCTTTAGCTAACTTATCAGCAGCTGTAGCAATACCGGCTGTTCTGTTCTTTGCTTTCTTTGCAGATTTAGCTGCATTTTCATCATCGCCCATTCTTTTGTATATATTAACGTCTTGAAACCTTTTCCTTGCCCCGTCATCAGCAGCTTTTTTAATATAGCTGCTAAGAGTTGATTTATTTAATTCATTTACATCTTTTTTCGCGATAGGCATCTTCTCTGCCTTTTTCGGAATATCAAAAGGTGCTTTAGGAAGCGTTACAGCTGCCTTACCTTTTTCTGATGAAGCAGTTGCTTTAGCTAGTGCTTTAGCGTTTGCCATTTTTGTGTTTTCGTTAACTTCGGAATATGCCTCTGTCAACTTTTTGATCCATTTGCTCATGTGTATCTCCTTACATCCAAAGTTGAGCTGCGATTGCACTCCCGATAGCAACAATAGCTACCCAGAATAGTTTATTTATAGTATGTACAGTACGAGCATTATCGTCGCACTTCTTTTCAATATTATCTAATTTAGTTGAGAACTTATTCATTCGTTCCCATGATCTTTCTCGATACTCGTTATAAGCATCCATCTTCTCTTCGAATCGAGCCAAAGATATTAAGACTTCACTCATCTTATCCATCTTTTCTTCGATCCTGTCGAGGCGTTTTTTCCAATCTACATCTGCCATAGCTTAGCAATTCCACCTTCTACGTGCTGCTTTACCGCGTTCGCCAGTCCATCCTCTAGATCTAGCACAGAAACTTTTACGTCTACCGTGTGCTTTAGTTCCAGGTTTAAGAGTACTTGGCTTTGCTGTAACAGCTGTGCTTAATTTACTACCGGGGTTACGTCTTCTATATTTAGCAACTCCTTGGGCTGTCATTCCAGCTCCTTGCTTCACAGATAGCTTGTCGCCAGACTTAACTGACATACCAGACATATCTTCATAGAACGACTTAAACTTAATCATTTCTTCTTCTCACGATCAAGCATCATGCGAATCTTAGCTAGTTTATCCATCTCGTTTTTCTTAACAGGATCTTTTTTAGTCATTACTGTTTGACCATCAGGAATAGTAGCTTCTTTACCATCATACTTACCAGACTTCTTAAGCTTTGCCATAACAGCTGCTTGTTGAGCTGGGTTAGCAAACTTCTCAGGAAGAGGTGGTATTTTAGAACGTTGCTTATCTAACGGATCAGAACGTAGCTTAGCTCCTCCATCTCCATCAGCTCCAGCATCACCCTTCTTAAGCTTACCGTCACGAGTAAAGTGATAACCTTTAGGAGCGCCTTTAGTTTCTGTTACACCTTCACCAAATGCTTTAGCCATACCAGCATTTCGTTTCTTCATAATGTCTTTAAACTTCTTTGCTTTCTCAGGATTATTAGCAGCGATAGCTTCTCTTTCATTAGATCGAGCAGCTCGATGAGAAGCATCTGCCCCACGAATATACCTAGCTTTCATGTCATCTGACACTTCTGTTACAGGTTTGTTTACAGCAGATGCTGATTTAGTTAAGATGACTGCATTCTTAGCTAGCTTCTTAGCTTTTTTCATTGCATCAGCATCAGACATATTATCTTTCTTTGGCTTTTGCCAACCTGAATCAGTATATTTTGCTTCTACAAATGTCTTAAATGATTCTCTTGTCATGTTTCTTCTATCCATTTCTGCCTTTGCAGCTGAGTGCATAGGGTGTGAAGGGTCTTTAATAATCGTAGCTAAACGACGCCTAGTATGTCCAGTTAAATCATCTAATGATTCAGAAGTAACTCCGGTTCTCTTTCTAAAGCTATCCAAGTCAGATTGTGCTGTAGCAGCTCTTTTCTTAGCTGCCTCTGCATCTTTAACATTGTCTGAATGCATCTTATTAACATCAATGCCTTTTCTCTTCAGCTGTTGTGCGAATCTAGCTCTTCCGAATGCTTCATCCATTGTATTAATCTGTTACTTTAGCAGCTGCTGAATTATGCTCAACAGCAATTTTCTTAGCTAAGCTGTGGTGAACTTTAGGAGCTTGTTTCATAACATCATGATGTGTAGCTCTTTGACCGTACTTTAAATTAACAGCAGATGTGCTTCCGTCTTTATGAACAACAGCTGTTATGTTATGAGAGTCGTGGTTACCAAGAGAGCTTGATCCTTCTTTGTGGCTGTAAGGACTAGATTCATCTCCAGTCATTGCTGAAACTGCTGTATCACCTTTGTGGTGAGCATATGCCATTCCGCTAGAACCATGTTTATTCTGTACATGAGCTTCAGCTTTATGGTATTGCTTATCAAGCTTGCCTTTACCAGCAGTTAAGTTTTGATCATTAGGTTCATGGGGATCGTATTTACCATGAGCTTTATATTCTTTGATTACACCTTCTGATAATTCATCTTTGTGATCTGAGTGAATAGCTTTACAAGCATCTGCATTAACTTTTGATCCACAAGCGCTTTTAACAGCACCATGTGACATAGCTTTACCGCCATGATCTAAGCTTACGTGATGAGTCTTACCTGTGCTTGTATCATGTACGTGATATGAATGATTTTCTCTATCAGACTGACCACCGACATATACATGCTGTGTACCATGAGTAGACATATGCATTGCGTCTGGATCTTTTTTCTCGATAGAAGATGTAACTTTGCTATCTTCTGCTTCAGTTAAGTTTTCTTGATCTTCTCTTAATTGAAAAAACGTTTTCATGGTTTTATGCCCCTATTCTTTCTTAGCATTCTGGACCTTCTAGCTCTGTCTAGAATACGGTCATGTTTAATCTTATCAGCCTGTTTATCTTTAGCTAAATCAGCTTTATCTTTACTTATAATATCTTTAGCTTGTGACATATAATCAGCAGCTTCTGATGCATTTTTAAAGTCTTGTTTTGTTGGCGCGCCTTTAGATCCTGGCTTTCTCATAGGTCGGCCTTCTTTACGCTTCTTATGAATATTATGCCAAAGACCTTTACCCTCCTCAGTTTGTTCACCAGGAGTCATTTTCTTAGCATAAGCAGCTGCAGCTGGAGTACCCTCTTCATGCTTTTGAGGACTGTACTCTTCATCTATCTTCTCTACAGCATCTAACCATTGACGAGTCTTGCGATCAGCAGTCTCAACAATCACATAGTTAGAACCTAATACAGTTATTGTACCGACTTCATCTGTCTTCTTCACGATAACAGACTCACCAAGCTCAAATAGATTACCTGATACAAACTTCTCTCTTGTTTCTGATACACTATCTAATTGCACATGACGTTTAAAGTCAATCTGCTCTTTAAGTCCCATACCTTTACGCACATCATTAAATAAGCGACGTGAATCGTTATTAGACATACCTCTTGGAAGACCTTGAGCAAATGAAGTAAAGTCATTCTTAGAAGCATTATCTCTTTGCTTAGACGCTGACATGCCAGATACATCATCTGCATCCGGATCTCTTTCTCCTGCTGAGATAACTTCTATAGATTTAAAGTTATAGAATCCATGTGCTGCTTTTTTACCGTTATACTTGTTAAGTAGGATATCAAAGTTACGTACACGATCTGATCCTACAACGAACACAGCTTTACGAAAGCCTTCATTATAAAGAGTAACAGCTGCTTCAATAGCAGTACGTACTTTCTTATTAATCATTACAGATCGTCCATGCTTTGGAAACATCTTACGAACATGCTTAACCTTATCTGAATATGATAAAGGATTCTTTTTCTTATCTGCAGTCTGTGACAAATAAATTCTGTATGGGTTGCGTCCAGCTTTCTTGCTTAACACATCAAGTAATTTACCATGCCCAGTAGTGGGAGGATTCATTCTACCAAAGGTAAAATAAACAACTCTTTCTTCTTCTACTAAGTATTGGCTAAAGGAATTAATCATTTTTGGCTATTGCTTTATCTAGTTTAGGACGTGCGCCACCGCGCTTACGCTCTTGTTCAAGTTTACGCATCTTAGGAAGTAGCTTCTTAGCCATTCTATCGAGACGTGGTTTTAGTTTAGCTAATCGTTTTTCTATCTCTTGCTTACGAGCAAAGGATAGAGAGCTGTAATCAGCTTTAGCAAGTTTCTTTGCTAACATATTACGAGCTTGTTTTTGAGCACGACGCTTTAGACGTTTAGGATCAGCCATTCTACGAGCTGCCTTCTGTCTACCAATCTTCATACGAGAAGCATACTTCTTCATCGTGCGAGATCGTTTCATTCTTTGTTGGAGGGTGAGTGCTTCTTCTACGTTCTTATTACAATCACAGTGAGGGCAATCTGCAGGACATGGACAATCTTCTGCTTTAACATCTGAACCGCAACACTTATCTGAACAGTATCCAGCTTTAGCTTCTACTTTGCGTTTCTTTGCATTTCTGCTTTCTTGATCTGTACCACCTTGAGTGTAGTCTACATTCAAAAAGTCTTTGAATCCTAATTTCTTATCCATATTACTTTCCTGGTTTATCCCATCCCTTTAATATATCCTTGCTGAAGTTGTTGTACGAAAATTCCATTCGGTCAACAATTTTAACAGCATCACCACCAATTTTATCAATAGCAACGTAACCTTCTTCTCCAGTTACTTTGTATCCATTATTTGTTTTTACAAAGGTACGAACTTTGCTTAATTTATTAAGACTATTTATAAGTCTAAGTTTTGCCAATACTATAACTTTTTGTAAATCAAACATATATTTTAAACTAGATTTGTTTTTAGTAGAGAAGAAACTTAAGATATCATCTAACTTCTTCTGTTGAGCTGACTTACCTCTCTCCGTTTTACGTTTAGCAATCTCTTTACTATATCTATCACTGATCCATTTCATTAGAGCATTTACATGTCTATTAGTATCACCAATAAGCTGACCTTGTCTAACATACGTATTATTAAATTGTTCTATAAGCTTAGCTAGCTCTTGATTATTCTCTAACTGACGTAGAGTAGATCCAGCAACTTTATTAAATAAGAAACCAGCTTTAGATAGATACTCATTAACCGCAGCAGTATCTTTTTTACTCATAGTCATATTAGTTAAGTCTCTAAGCATTGCATCTTGAGACCAAACGTTTTTAGAAGTCTTAAGAGATGAAACTTTTACACCATAAGAAGCTTTCATTGATTCAAAACTAGAACCATTATATGTTGTATGCCATACAATACCTATCTTAGACTTCTTAATAGCCTTAGATGCTTCTGATTTAACAGGTACAGCATATACAATAGTATTAGGATGAAATGTAATATACTTCTCACCTTTAATAGTAGTAGTAGATAGATCTGATTTACTATAAAGAAAGTCTCCTTGTATAACTCCTTTAATACCTAACTCAGGAAGATACTTAAGAGCATCTTTAAGCTTAGCAGCTAAACCAGAAGGAGCGCTAGATGCATTAACATCAGCAGCTGTCTTATATACAGTAGGGTTCTTATTAAAGACGCCTTTAGTTCCTACAAAGAACTTACCATCTCTCGGATCAGTTCCAGCAATAATAGCAGGAGCTCCATCCCATTTAACGCTTACAGATCCGTCATGCTCACCTTTAAGCATATCACGCAACGAGCGTAACGCAAGAATTGCTTCTCGCGTTCCTTTAACTCCTCCATAGATGACTTTATCTTCTATGTGAGTCATATGAGTATTTTTAGACTCAGTTATAAATGATTTAAAATTATTCATTTGTTACATACGGACCCTTGGCTTAATTGTGCCTGAAGTAATCCTCTCCATTATTATATCTTTTTTCTGTACTTGCTTAAGAGCAATAAGATCACCGAGATTGTATCCTCCACCTTTTTTATTAGATAGGAATATAATCTTATGACCTTTAAAATAATTATTATAGCTTCTATCAATGAACATCTGTTCGAACTTCTTAAGTTCCATAGGATACTTCTCACGAATTTTAGCAAGATGACCAGAGTTAACTTCTGATCCAGTACCTAGTCCAGCTTGTTTTTTAAGACCTTGAATCCCTCTCATAATATCTGCAATAGAGAAGGTACCGCCAATCTTAAAGTTATTTACATATTTACCATTAGCAGAATAATCAACAGCTTTTACTTCAAAGCTTCCTGCTGCATCAACAATATCAACACCAGCAGATGATCCACCTCCTAGATGACCATTATTAAGAAGGAAGTATAGCATAACCTCTCCAGGACCTACTCCTTTAATATTATATTTGTATATAGAACTAAAGTTAGATGAGTTTGATTTCTGTAAAGCTTTTATACCTTTACGAAGACCGCCTTCAGATACTCGATCAATACAATTGTTCATATTAAACTTAGGGAAGAAATGCGTACGAAATAAATGTTGAATCTCTTCTTTATATTTTAATGACTCAAAGTCTTTTGCATTTAAGTTAAATGCAGTGCGTACCATAGCTCTATTAAGAAACTCTGAATTTAATTCTTTCGCAGCCATCTCAGTTATGTATCCTTTAAATCGTTGCATATCACACCTCGCTATTATAAGCTTATTTATAATGTAAAATTTTTTATTTAGTAAGTATATAGAGTTCATCATTAGACTTCTCGACTTTAGCCTGATATTGCTCATAGCCAGAGTCAATCAAATCTCTATTAAGATTTTCAACCATACGGGTTACTTCAAGAAGATCCTTCTTCGTTGCTTTGGTTCCTAACAGAGTCGGGTTGCTTGGATTGTTTACTAGCTTCATTTTCTTCTCTCAGCTCCTTTTCTTTACGTAATATAAAATTGTGGTAGAGCTCATGAGGAGCCCTACCTTCACTATCATCATGCTGCTGTGGCATATTCTACAGCCTTGTTAGCAGCTTTAAGCTTACGAGACTGATTGATACCGAACCATGCAGATTGCATACGAGTATCAGCTGAACGACCCATCTTATGATCAGTAAGATAAGTTACTGAGTTAAGAGCCTGCCACCAAGTACCTTCACCATATTCAGCACCAGGTTGAGTATGCAAACAATCGAATGCAGCTTTAGCATTCTTAGAAAGATGCTCTACCTTAGTAGGAGAGTCTTCTGCAGTTCTATGAGTATATGGGAATACTTCGTTATAGTACTGAATAAGAGTATCAGCAGTAAAGCGACGAGTAGATAAGAACTGAGCCATCTCTTTATACTGACTAAACTTCTCAGAAGCTAGACCCATTTGCTGCTTAACTAAATCAGGATCGAACTTAGATCTATGACCTACCTTAACAGAGTTCTTTGATTTAGATTGCAAAGAGAACGTTAGAGTATTATTACATACAACTCGAATAGGAGTAAAGCGAACATCTACAGCTTTACCATACTCATGAGGGTTACTAAACAACAAGTAAGAGTCAACCTGATCTGATCCTAAGATATCAAAGGACTCTTTTACTTTTGCTAGAGCGAATACATTGCGACCACCTTTAAGAGATCCAGCAGTATTCATTTCCATATCACCAGCAAGTACATACTCGCTAAAGAATTCGAATGCATCAGCATTCTGTACGGGATTCCAATCACCGCCAACGTTAGTAAGAATCTTATTATCACTCTTACGAACTAAAGATTGCTGACCAGTAAGAACCTTCTTACCATCAACATCAATATAAGAATTAACTTTCTCAACTTCCCAGTCAAGTCCAGCCTTAGCCATTATCTGACCTGGAGTAAGATCATTATGAACTTCTACTCCTAATCCGTGCCAAGGTTTATCACCAGCGTATGCCATTTGAGCTACACCATCAATCATTTCTACTTCATGTGCCATTATATAGTTTCCTTTTTCATTTCGCTTTCAATGCGAGTTACATTTTTTTGAAGAGTAGTACAGATCATATCAAGTTCAATCAATACATGCTCTTTAGAACAATCTTTACCACGACGAATAACTCCTTGAATAAGCTCTTCTACAGTCAGCGCGTCTTGAATATCTCTCATAATCATAATATATCTCCTTAAATTATATCCTATTATAGGATCTTTTTAGCCTAAGTGCAACTGTTTTCTTCAGCTTTTGACATTCTAATTTCTGAATACTCGTTAGTATCATACAAACGTTGAAAGTATTCGCGTGCTTGACGAGTACCAAATCCAGTACCCCATTCGATTAGAGTTCGCTTACCTTTCTTATGCTGATAAGCTTTTATTGTCCATGAATCACTCATACATTTCTCCTTGATTTTCAAACTCTTTAATTTCAACGATCTCTAAAAGATCTTTAACTAACTGCTTACCATACTCAGTAAACAAAATACCGTGAGCCCAAACCCAATGAGAAACATCTTGCTCAGAATGAAACTCATGATCTTGAGTCATCCAACGTAGAGCAGTCTCTCTATCCTTAGCACCTAGCTCAATCATATCCATAATTAGACCAGTAAACTCAAAAAGATTACGATCAGCTTGACGCTTCTCATCTTGAGTAACTACCTCAAGCTCATCACAAAGAGCATTATATAACTCATTCTTCTGACGAGGAGTACGAGAGTTCCACTCATCCATAGCAGCTCCACGAGGACGATATCCATAAACATCTTTGTGAAGATCTGAGAATAATTCAGTTGTGTAAGTATACATTAGTAGTCTCCTTTGTTATTTAACTTATTATAGCCTATATTTGGACTAAGTGCAACTGTTAAGGTTCCAATGAAAACAATAGGTTAGAACTTTTATTTCTTATATAAATACAGTGTAATAAGAGGATATAATATGGAATACGTATACGCGATACTGCTTGGCATACTATGGAGCGAAGTAATCTCTCATTGGGGTGCTAGTATATTATTGCACAGACATTACTGTCATAAACAATTTGATGTACCTGGATGGTTTGAAACTATCGGCTTAGGTATGCTTATGATTGCCTGTATCAGAACTCCAATAGGATGGATAGCATCTCATAGAATGCATCATGAGCACTCAGATGGACCAGATGATCCTCATGCAGCAGAGCATGTGGGTTATTGGAAAGTATTGTTTACTACTTGGGATATAGAACGTATACCTACTAAGTATGCAAGAGATCTATTTGCTAACCCTAAACTTGTATTCTGTCATAAGTATTGGTTGATTATATTGATAATTGTTAATATAATAAGCTTTATAATAAGTCCTCTATTCTGGATATCTTTCTGTGTAGTTCCTTTTATCTTTGCTAAGATAGGATTTGGATTACTTAACACAGTAGGTCATAAAGAAGAAGGTGGTAGTGATGTGCCATGGTTAAACTTCTTTATTGCTGGAGAAGGATTTCACAGACAGCATCACAACAATTGGAAGAAAGTAAGACTACATAAGTGGGATACAGCTGGCTGGATAGCCGAGCGGTTATTTGTTAAAGGAAAATAGTATGAAGAAGAATCAATTACCTTCTATAATGAAGTTAAATGTTAATATTGATTTAGATAAACTACGTAAGAACTGTGATATACTTCACGGTCAAGATAAGTTTGTAGATGTGAGGACAGCTAATCCAGGTCTATGTATGAATCATGAAGACCTTGTAAAAGATGTTTATGATAACTTTGAGCAGATTAATCTTACAACTCCTTCTGAGGTGTTACCTCATACAGCATCTATCAAAGAGCGTCTAAGACGTAGAGAAGAGCATCTTTATAATGTACCTACAGATGATTACAAATACTCTTATATTGAGAGTGTAGTAACTCAATGTAAAGCACCAGCAAGTAGAATAAGAATAACTAAACTTGCTCCAGGAAAGACAATACCATTCCATGTAGATTATGATGTAAGCTATGCAGTACGTTGCATTGTTCCTATCTATGGAGACAATAATACTGTTAACTTATTTAGACGTGGCGGTAAACTAGAAGCTTATAACTTGAAGTGTGGTAATGCATACTTCTTGAATATAGGATTTCCTCATGCAGTAGTAAATATGAGTGATAAACCTAGAATAGCTTTGATGTTTAGTTTGGATGGTACAAATGACTTATTATAGTAACACAGCACACTATGTGCAGACTCATGGCTATAAAATAGAACATGATAAAGATTTTACAGAGCAATCATATATTGACTATATGAAAGGCTTTGGTGATCTTGAACGACATGAATTGTTTATGAACTCAAAAGAAGTACCAGAACTATTCTATGTTACAGATAAGCGAGATGATTCAGGACAAAAGATTGGAATGTTTGGCGGAGGAGAGTTAGGTTGGCATTCAAATGGTAATAGCAGATCTACTAATGATAAGATACTTGTATCTCTATATTGTGTAGAAGGTGATCCTAACACTACTCTATCAATATGTAATACATCAGATCCATTTTATGACCTTAGTGTAGATGATAGAAGATACTTTCAAGATATAACTATACGTCTAAAGTTTCAGAATAACACAATGTATGAGTTAGATGATGATGACCCTGAATTAGAGTTTATGAGTAAGAATAAAGGCTCAATCAGACCTCTTGTAGGTAAACATCCTTATTCAGATCTATATTACTTTTACTTTCCATATCATTTTATAATTAAGGCTTGGCATAAGAAGACAGTTATAGATCATAATGAACTTATTGAACGTCTAAAGCCTATCATCTTTCAAAGTAAGTATCAAAGACATCATGTATTTGCGAAAGGTGATTTGCTTCTTATGGATCAGTTAAGCACATTACACCGTAGAACACCTGTGATGGGAGATCGTATGTTATGGAGAGCTGCTGGTGACTACTCGAAAAGCTGAACTAAGAAACTTTCCATATGTAAATGTACCTCGTATTAGAGATGTAGAAAAGTTACTACAAACTCAGAAAGTATCTGATACATACTTTAGCAGAGGTTCAGGAGAAGCAACTAAAGAATTAAATCATGTCGAGGCTACTCATAGACATTGGGTAAGCAGTATGATTGATCTATCAGACTTTCCATATTGTTATTACACTCACGGAGTAACAGATGCTATACATCATTGGGTACTTACTGAAGATAGGAAATGGCAACTACCTGAAGGTGAATATGAATATGCTAATATGATTGGTGGAAAAGGTACAAAAGTTTTAAATCAACCTCTATACCTTTCTAACCCAGCAGCAGCTGATGGAAATATAATTTATTCTCATACTCAATCACCCGTCATACTTGATTGCACATATGTTAGCTCAACAGCCATAAAGACTATTAATGTGCCTGAACGAACAGAGCAAGTGTTCTTTTCTTTCTCTAAAGGGTTTGGCTTAATTGGGCAAAGATTAGGCTTAGTATATACAAAAGAACCACACCCTATATTACATAGATTAAAAGAATATGAGAATTGGAACTATGGCGGTGCTAGAACTATGCAATTAATAATGAATAACTTTTCTGTGGATAGCATGTATCATAAGTATAGGGAGAAACAATTAGATATTTGTAAAGAATATGAGTTTATTCCTTCAGATGTTTTTTACTTGGCGACAACCAAAGATAGATATTACACAAGACGAAGACGAGTAGGTGATGTTGCTCGTATATGTTTAACCTCCCTACTCGAAGATATGCTATGAGTGTTATTAGAAAATTTAAACTAGATTATGACTGGAAAGAGTTTGTAAGAGAGCTTGATGAAAGATACCCTCTTAAGGATTATAAATTTCATAAAGAGTTTCCTACAGCAAATGGTACATATCATCATAACATTTTAGAAGGTGATATGCCTCCTCATCTAAGAGAAGCGATTGAACGCAGCTTAGGTTTTAAGATAAAAGATTATTACTACCTGTGGGATTGGCGATGTTTGACGACAACACTATCTAAGCATCGTGATACGTATAAAGCAGCACAACACACAGGAATAAGTGATTTTGATAGTTACGTATTTGAAAAAGATGCAGATGAGATAGGTAAACCTCCACTTACAGTTGTCGTTGCTTTAGAAAATGATTTTAGAATTGATATTCAGGACAGTGAAAGTAAAGAATGGATGAGCGTTACATATGGTCCAGGTGATTTAATATTCTTTAATAATGATAAAGACTTGCATGGAGGTCAAGTATTAAACGATCCAGATAATATTCCTAGAAGGTCTTTAAATTGCTACGTAGATCATAAAGAAGTTGAAGGCCTATCCTGGTTAGATGAAAACGTTCTACACAATGTACCCTGGCCAGAGATTAAAACAAAGATAGACAACGGACAAAGGGTGCCTCTTAAAGAAGATTATGAGTTTAATGATATGGCTTATCTTGATTCACCAGAAGCATATGAGCTATTTGAAACTCAAGCAAATATTATTATAGAAAAACAGTGTAAAGGTATTGTTGATGTTGGCTGTAGACATGGACCAGTATTAGA
>VMHT01142337.1_pt1 | contig 38324 bp, 45 predicted proteins | sample 4693611 | NCBI WGS metagenome assembly VMHT01 (sample SAMN12280063, study PRJNA550983) | marine metagenome | isolation source: seawater sampled from same location over 5 years 0.02-0.2 micron viral filtrate | place: USA: collected off the coast of southern California halfway between the port... ...
AAAAAAGAAAAAATTATCCAAAATGCGTGCCTATTGCAAAAGCAAGAGCGATGTCCAAAGGGCAACGTGCGGGTGCCGTAAAAAGAAAACAAGCAGTAGCTAATACAGGACCAACACCATCAAGAGCTGCAACATTTGCAAAGAGAACTAAAAAAGCAGATGGAGGTTCAGTTGATAATGATATGATTCGTCAAGCACAAAAAAATTATATAGGTAGTTATGTATCTGGAGATTTAGGTGGTGTTAAAGTAGGAAATAAATCATATAAAAAATATTATTCCAATCCTGGTTTTAAGATGCCAAAAATATAATGAGAAGAAGTTTTTCAAAAGGCAGCATGCCTGCAAAAAATAAAAAAAATTTTAGACCCACAAAAAGTGGAGCTGGAATGACAGAGGCTGGAGTTAAAGCTTATAGAAGACTTAACCCTGGTTCTAAATTAAAAACAGCCGTGACTGGTAAAGTGAAGCCAGGATCAAAAGCTGCTAAACGTAGAAAATCATACTGCGCAAGATCGCTCGGACAATTAAAACGAGCATCAGCTAAAACAAGAAACGATCCTAACTCACGAATACGACAGGCACGGAGAAGATGGAAATGTTAAATGAAAGATCCAAAAATAGGAACAGGTAAAAAACCAAAAGGTTCAGGAAGACGATTGTATACGGATGAAAATCCTAAAGATACAGTTGGCATAAAATTTGCAACACCAGCAGATGCAAGAGCAACCGTTGCAAAAGTAAAACGTGTAAATAAACCGTTTGCACGTAAAATACAAATACTAACAGTTATGGAGCAAAGGGCTAAAGTTATGGGTAAAAGCCAAGTTGCTTCAATTGCTAAGAAAGGAAAAGATGCAATTAGAAAACGTCATAAATCAACTACTTAAATTTTTAAGGAATAGACTAGATAATTTGTCTATATCAGTTACATCAGGTGGTGTTGACAATATGGAAAATTATAAGTATATAATAGGACAGATAAACGCCTACGAGGCAACACTACAGGAAATCTCTAACCTGCTAGAAGACAAGGAGCGAAATGGAAAAGGAACAGTCATCGATATTAACGCCAAACAATAAACTTGTTGGTGTAAAATCTACAAAAGAAGAACCAAAATTACCACAACCAACTGGTTGGAGACTTTTAGTTTTACCTTTCAAGATGAAAGAAAAAACTAAAGGTGGATTAGTATTAGCTGAAACAACTTTGGAAAGGCAACAAGTTGCATCTCAAGTTGGATTAGTTATGGCTATGGGTCCTCAATGTTATAAGGATAAAGAGAGGTATCCTGAAGGTCCATGGTGCAAAAAAGACGATTGGATTATGTTTGCACGATATGCAGGTAGTCGAATTAAAATAGATGGTGGAGAGATGCGTCTGCTAAACGACGATGAAGTGTTAGCAACAATTGATAGTCCAGAGGACATCTTGCATGAGTATTAATCATAGGAAGGAGTAACTATGCTAGAAGAAGAAAAAAAGACAGTTGATATAGATACATCAGGTCCTGGTGCAGACATAGATATACCAGAAGATAAAACATATGAAAATGAAGTAGAGGTATCAAATGAAAATAATGAAGACACTAATAAGCCCGCTGACACATCTGAGAAATCTGATGAGCAGTTGGATGTTCGAGATGATTCGAACAACAAAGAACAAGAAACAACGAAACAAGAAGACGGAAAATTAGAAGAATATAGCAAAGGAGTTCAATCTCGAATTGCAAAGCTTACTCGTAAAATGAGAGAAGCAGAGCGAAGAGAACAAGCTGCTTTAGAGTATGCTAAGTCTGTAGAAGAAAAAAGAAAACAGATGGAGTCTACTTTTCAAAAATCAGATTTAGCTAATCTTGATAGATTTGAAAAAAACATAGATGCTGGATTACAAGCTGCAGAAAGAGAACTTGCAGCAGCAATTGAAACATCTGATGCTAAAGGTCAAATCGCAGCTAACAAAAGAATAGCAGAACTTTCTTTTGAAAATGCTAGAATTAAACAAGCTAAACAAAACAGAGAACAGGTAAAAGTTGAAGACAATGTTCAATCTGAAAGTAAGCCTGTTGAACAACCACAATATAATACGCCAATGCCAGATGCTAAAGCTGAGGCATGGGCTTCTAAAAATGTTTGGTTTGGTTCTAATAGAGCTATGACAAATACTGCTATTTCTCATCACCAAGATTTGGAAGGTGAAGGATATGACACTACTTCTGATGAATACTATAAAGAAATAGATCGAAGAATGAAAGTTGACTTTCCTACCAAATTTGGTAATAATGAGGCAGAGAAAACGTCCGCTCCCGTGCAAACGGTTGCATCAGCAAATAGAAGCGTAAAACCTGGACGCAAGACTGTGAGACTCACTTCATCACAAGTAGCAATAGCTAAAAAATTAGGAGTGCCACTCGAAGAGTACGCAAAACAATTGAAAAACACGGAAGGAGCGTAAAATGGAAAAAGATAAAAATACTTCACGTGCGAGCCAGACACGAACAAAGTCGGAAAGACCTAAAGTGTGGGTTCCACCATCATCTCTAGATGCACCCCCTGCACCTGATGGATTCAGGTATAGATGGATAAGAGCTGAAGTTACAGGCTTTCAAGACACTAAAAATATAACTGGACGAATTAGAGAAGGTTATGAATTAGTTAGAGCTGAGGAAGTTGAAAACGCATCAGATTATCCAGTCCTTGAAGAAGGAAAATACAAGGGAGTGATTGGGGTTGGTGGCCTTTTACTTGCAAAGGTACCGATCGAGATCGCGAAGCAAAGAATGGAATACATGACTGGTAAACACCAGGAACGTGACCAAGCAGTAAACAACGATCTTATGAAGGAGCAAGACCAGAGGATGCCTATCAATGTTGAGAGGCAGTCTCGTGTAACCTTCGGTGGTACGAAAAAGTAATTTTATATCACTGAATTAATATTAACCGTGATTCATTTATTATGAATGATCACATAAGGAGAAAATAACTATGGCTAACACAAGTACAACTGGTTTTGGTGCTAGAGCGTCTCTTACGTTAGGTAATACACCTGCAACGTCTGGACAATCTAAATACAAAATCAAAAGTGGCTTAGGTAAAAATATCCACAATCATGCTCCTGTATCTCTTCAGTATTCTGATGGAGACACGAGCTATATTGAGGATATCACTCATGCTACTATGGACGATGGTCTAACTGGCGGTGCTTCATGGGATGCGGATGGATCTAACATTCAACCAATCCTAGGTGTGTTCAATGGTGCGTTCTACATAGACAACTCAACTAGCAAACCAACATTTGCTAATTTTGTTGCGTCAGGAACAACTTTTGCAACAAACCAAAACACTGGTAGTACAGACGGCGTTGGTTTTGTTAATGATAACCCTCTTCAAGAATACATTGTTAGAGCAGACGCAGCAGTAGCTGCAACTAACATTGGTAAAAGAGCTAATCTTAACAACCACGGATCACATAAAAACGGCACATCAGTCGTAACTTTAGACATTCAAGCCGATAACGACGGAAGAATGTTTAGAATAATCAGATCTGCAGAAGTTCCAAATCAAGAGGATCTTACAGCAGCTGGTGCAGACGTTGTCGTTGTATTTAACAATAGAGCAACTCTCTGGCAGAGAGACATCTAAGCCTAGAATAGGAGAACAAAAATGGCAATATCAAGAGCACAACTAGTTAAAGAACTAGAGCCAGGTTTGAACGCACTGTTCGGCTTGGAATATAAAAGGTATGAAAATCAGCATGCTGAGATTTATACCAGCGAATCTTCAGACAGAGCTTTCGAAGAGGAAGTAATGTTATCAGGATTCGGTAGCGCACAAGTAAAAGGTGAAGGATCTGGTGTAGCGTTTGACGATGCACAAGAAACTTTCACAGCTCGTTACTCACACGAGACAGTAGCTTTAGCATTTGCAATCACAGAAGAAGCTATCGAAGATAATCTCTACGATAGATTAGCTGCTAGATATACAAAAGCTTTAGCAAGATCTATGAGTAACGCTAAACAAGTAAAAGCTGTCGAGCCTTTGATAAATGGTTTACCTGGTGTAAACACATTCTTATCAGGCGATGGTGAATCTTTGTTTGGTGTAGCACACCCTACGTTAAATGGTAGTTTTCAAAACACCCTTACAACGCAGGCAGACCTTAACGAAACTTCGTTAGAACAATCACTTATCGACATCGGTAAGATGACTGACGAAAGAGGTCTTAAAGTTGCAGCAAGAGGAGTGAAAATGATCGTTCCTCAGGAGAATCAGTTCACAGCTGAAAGACTTATGAAGTCTCAAGGTAGAACTGGAACAGCTGATAATGATATCAATGCAATCGTTTCAATGGGAATGATTCCTCAAGGATACAGAGTGAATAATTACCTAACTGATACAGATTCATTCTACATCATTACAGACGTACCAAATGGTATGAAAATGTTCACAAGAGCTCCATTGACAACTGCAATGGAAGGTGACTTCGATACTGGAAACGTTAGATACAAAGCTAGAGAAAGATACTCATTTGGAGTATCAGACCCTAGAGGTATCTTCGGCGTTGAAGGTGCGTAATAATTAAATTTTATGGGGCGGCCTTAAAACTGCCCCATTTAAAACATAAACGATGAGATTCATGAAAAAATTTTTAGTAAATATTTGGGCTTACGATCATCACGGAAAATTTGAAGTAACGTGTGATGACAATGCCAAATCCTTGGAACAATCAATCCTTGACAAACTTGGAGAAAATAGTATAGTTTGGGAAAAAACGGGAATGTTTAGTCCGTTGAATAGAATAACCTATGAGGAGGTTGTTAATGATACAAGACCTATACAAAGTAAAAAGGTCCTTGGAGTTGAAGTGGGAACAGGAGCATCTGTCTAATGGTAGATATACTCTTGAAATGGTCAGGATCGATGACAAAGTTAAAGAAGTCATCACAAAGATCAAGCTGGAAGAAGCAGCTATTGCCCACAGACAGAACACTGTCGAAGGTGCAGCTCCGCAAGTTTCTGTAGCTACTTAATAAAAAGCTACATCGTTGGAAAAAATCAATCCACATTACAGGCTCTCTTGCACTCTACTAAAATGTAGTATATAGTTTTATCACTATACAATTAATTAGAACATAGACGCGTATAGTCGACGGCCTAGAGACTATGTTCAATAAACTAGGAGGATATAATTATGGCAAATACTACATTTTCAGGACCAGTCCGATCGGAAAATGGTTTTGAACAAATAACAAAAAATAGCACAACAGGTGCTATTACGGTTGAAGCAACTTATGATGCTAGACCAAACTTTAGACAAACAATAGACAACTCGACTTTAAATACGGGTGGTGCTGTAACAACAACTTTAACTACTGCTCAATCAGGAACGATTTTTGAAGTTGATGGAACAGGTGATATTGTTGTTAACATGCCCGCTTTAAGCACAGCTAACGTTGGAAACACTTATGAGTTTTTCGTAACTACTGCTGTAGGTGGCGCTAAAACTGTTACTTTTGTTTTACCTGGTGCAGGTGTATCAAATTTCTTTGGTGCGCTTTCGCTTATGGGTGGAACAGCTGCTAACCCAGCAAGTGACGTTGCAGGTGATACTTTAACATTACCTAACTCAGTTGCTGTAAATGCTAGAGTAAGATTAACTTGCATTAAGGATGATGGTACTAACTCAACTTACAAAGCTGAGACTTTATCAACTCCTATTGCAACAATAGCGTAATAAATAATTAATGTGGGGCTTCGGCCCCACATATTAATTTTAAGGAGAAAATATGGATTCAGATCAAACAACGCTAAATAAAACTACAGGTGCAGCTTCTGTTTTAAGAGGAGCTAGAAGCAGAGTTACTTCTATTCAAGGTAGAGGTGAAGCAGGTTCTGTTTTACTTTTACATGATGTTGCTGATGCAAGTGATGCAGGTGCAGGTAATTTAAAAGCGACTTATAAATATGAGACAGAAGGCTTAGAAGTTTACATTCCTGGTTCTGGTATTTTGTTTGAAAATGGAGTTTGTGCTACTTTAACACAAACTACTGGCACAGATGGAAGCGTTACCATGACAATTACAGGAGCGTAATAAATGGCTAATACTACCTCGGGTACTACAACGTTCGATAAAACTTTTGCTATTGATGAAATAGTAGAAGATGCTTTTGAACGTATTGGATTACAAAATGTTGCTGGTTATCAATTAAAATCTGCAAGACGATCTCTTAACATATTGTTTCAAGAGTGGGGTAATAGAGGTATTCACTATTGGGAAATCGATGAGGTTAATTTAGATTTAATTGAAGGACAATCAGATTATGATTTTTTTAGATCTAGCGACGACGGTACAAGTGCAACATCAACACCAAACGGTGTTTATGGAATGTCCGATGTTCTTGAAGCACAATTAAGATCTAATAGAACTCAAACAACACAATCAGATTCACCGATGACAAAAGTAGATAGATCTACTTATGCAGGGTTTTCAAATAAATTATCTAAAGGAACACCTAATCAATATTGGGTAGAAAGATTTATTGATAAAGTTAGAATACACGTTTATCCAACACCAGACTCAACAAATGCATCTAAAGATATGCATTTTTATTATATAAAAAGAATTCAAGATGTAGGTGATTATACAAATGCAACAGATGTGCCTTTTAGATTTGTGCCTTGTATGACAGCAGGTTTAGCTTTTTATCTTTCACAAAAATATCAACCACAATTAGCACAACAAATGAAACTGTATTATGAAGATGAATTAGCAAGAGCTCTTGCAGAAGATGGTTCTGCTTCTAGCACATATATTACACCAAAAGCTTATTACCCAGGAGCATAATGCCAAAATACGCAACAGGAAAATATGCAAAAGCAATATCAGATAGATCTGGTATGGAGTTTCCATACAGAGAAATGGTTAGAGAATGGAATGGGTCTTTTGTTCATGTATCTGAATTTGAACCAAAGCAACCACAATTAGAACCAAAACCATTATCTGCTGATGGTATATCTTTAAGACATGTAAGACCTGGAAGAAGTGAACCTTCTGTTTTATTAAATTTAAGAAACGATCCTTTTGAAACTTTTAAAATAGGATCAAGTATTATAAATGTTTTTGTACCAGGACATGGTTTAACAAATGGTACAACTTATAGATTTAGAGGGTCTGTTAAAACTTCACCTGGAACAGGAACACCATATAACCCAAATACTGGAGCATCAGGTAGTCCTATAGCAGGATTTTCAGATATATTAAATTTTGCTGGTATTTTAGGATCTAATATACAAAGATCAGCAGGATATACCATAACAACTGGTTTATATAAAACTGTTAGTGGTGTTGACCAAAGAATTACAACAGACTATTCATTAAGTAATTTTTTTCATTTTACTGTTGCAACAAACACTGCTACAATAGGTGAAACAAGAGGAGGAGGAAATGGCTGTTCCGTTGGTCCAGTTAGTTTAGAGTCATGATAAAAAAGATTATTAATAAAATTAAAAGTTGGTTTACACCTAAAATAGAACAACCAATTATTTTAACTGAAAAAAAACCAGAACATTGTTCAGGACATTTAAGATTTAGAAAATCTTGTCCACGTTGTCAGGAGTTAATAGCATAATGGCAGGATTAAGTTACAGCGGACTAATTACACAAATTAGAAATTATACAGAAACAGATTCTAATGTTTTAACAACAGATATTTTAGAAAATATAATATTAAATGCTCAGTATAGAATTTTTAGAGATGTACCTATTGATGCAGAGCGAAGACAACAAACTGGTAACTTAGTTGCTGGTCAAGAATCTATAAATGCTCCTGCAGGATCTTTATTTATTAGAGGTATACAAGTTTATGATTCAAGTGCCGTGATTACTGGAGCTAATGTTTGGCTAGAGAAAAAAGATTATACATACTTGCAGGAATATCAAGATGTAACTGGAACATCTGCAGCTCAAGGTAGACCTAAGTATTATGCTATGTATGGCGGTGGAACAGGAGACTCAGATACTACATCTGGAAGAATAGCTTTTTCACCAGTACCAAATACTACCTATAAATTTAGGGTTCATTACAATAAAATGCCAGCTACTTTAGCTTCAGATAATACGACTAATTATATTAGTATGAATTTTCCAAATGGTCTATTATATTGCTGTTTATCAGAAGCATATGGTTTCTTAAAAGGTCCCATGGATATGTTGACATTATACGAAAATAAATATAAACAAGAAGTACAAAAGTTTGCTAGCGAGCAAATTGGAAGAAGACGAAGAGACGATTATACTGATGGAGCTGTTCGTATACCAATCAACTCAGCAAACCCGTAGGAGAATAAATTATGGCAATAACATCGGCAATATGTTCAAGTTTTAAACAAGAACTTTTACAAGGTAAACACAGTTTTGAATCTTCAGGTGGACACACTTTTAAATTAGCATTGTTTGATAGTGGTGCTTCTTTAGGTGCTTCTACAACAGATTATTCTACTTCAGAAGAAATTACTAACACATCGGGAACAGCTTATACAGCTGGAGGGGCAACGTTAACTAACAGTGGAGTTGGACTAACAAGTACAACTGCATTTACAGACTTTACTGATGTTACATATTCCTCAGCTTCTTTTACAGCGAACGGTGCAATGATATACAACACAACTACTAATGGTGGTTCAAGCACAACTGATGCTGTTGCAATCATAGCATTTGGTGGTGACAAAACAGCGAGTAACGGAACTTTTAAAATTGAGTTTCCTGCAAACGACGCGACAGCAGCGATAATCAGATTAGCATAGGAGGTCAACCATGTCGGTGACTTCAGGATGGGGACGGTTCACCTGGGGCCAAGCTCAATGGAATGAGGATGCAACTTTAAAAACAGGTTGGGGTGCTCAAGCTTGGAGTGGCGATGGTGGCTGGGGAGATCTTTCAGATCAAACAATTTCTTTAACAGGTTTATCAATTACATCTAGCATAGGTACGGTCGATGTACCAGATGTTGTTCTTTCATTAACTGGTCAATCAATAACATCTTCACAAGGAGAAGCTTTTGTTCCTGTTGTAATTGACACAACTTTATCAGCAACATTCTCAGTTGGTTCATTAACCGTGAACGATGTAACTATGGGTCTAACAGGTCAAGAAGTTACAGCTGCATTAGGTGTGCCAGTTGTAGCAGACATGACTGTTGGAATGACAGGTCTAGATTTAACTTTATCACAAGGCACAGCGTTTGCTCCAAATGAAACTGTTATTATTTCTGGTCAAGAAATAACTTTAACACAAGGCACTGCAACTGGAACTTCTTCACAAGAAGCAGACTTAACAGGTATTGCAGCAACGTTTACTTTAGGTTCTGTAACTATACCTAATGATGCAGTTATTCTTTCTGGACTTTCTATGGAAAGTCAACTTGGTTCTATTATTGGATTAGGAGGTGCTGTTGCTAATGTAACTGGAATCAGTATGACATCCAGTGTAGGATCGTTAACCATAGAAGAAGGTTTAGGATTAACTGGTCAATCTTTTAGTGCTAGTGTAGGGTCTATTTCTTTAGCAGATATTCAAGTAGGATTAACTGGATTATCTGCAACGTTTAATGTAGGAACTGTAGACATATTTGCTTATGGCGATGTTGACACTGGTTCTAATACATCGTATAGTAACATTTCAACGGGTTCGAATTCTTCATATTCGAATGTTGCAACTGGATCAAATACAAGTTATAACGATGTAGCAGCGTAGGAGAATTTTTATGGCATCAACATACACCCCTCTGGGTATAGAAAAACAAGCAACTGGTGAAAATGCAGGAACTTGGGGGACAAAAACAAATACAAACTTAGAAATCGTAGAACAAATATCTGGCGGTTATACAACTCAAGCCGTAACTGATGGTTCAGATACAACTCTTTCAGTATCGGATGGATCAACAGGTGCAACTCTTGCACACAGAGTTATAGAATTTACAGGATCTCTTACAGCTTCTAGAAACGTTACAATTCCTTTAGACGTACAAAATTTTTATTTTTTAAAAAATGCAACATCAGGATCTCAAAATGTTGTGTTTAAATATGCAACAGGTACAGGAACTTCTGCTACAGTTGCAAACGGTAAGACTGTAATTGCATATGCAAAAGCAGATGATGGTACTAATCCAAATATTTCTACAATCTCATTAGCTAGTGATTTAGTTGATGATACTACACCACAATTAGGTGGTAACTTAGATACTAATTCTTTCATGATAGATTTCGATGATGCTCACGGTATCAGAGATGAAAATGGAAACGAACAATTAATTTTTGAAACAACTGGATCTGCAGTCAACCATGTTGATATAACAAATGCTGCGACAGGATCAGGACCAGAAATTGGTGCAGTTGGAGACGATTCTAATATTAATTTAGAATTAAGACCAAAAGGAACTGGTGAAATACAGATTGGTACAGGGGCAGCAAACGCAACACTAACCTCAAGTGGGGCACACGATTTAATTTTAGATACAAATGGTGGTACAAACTCTGGTAACATTACAATTACAGATGCAGCCAACGGTAATATTACTGCAACACCTAACGGAACTGGTGAAGTAGTTGTCGGTGGTAATACAAACCCTGGAACACTTGTTTTAAATTGTGAGTCTAATTCCCACGGTATCAAACTTCAAAGTCCCGCACATAGCTCAGGGCAGAGCTACACACTAAAATTTCCCACTGGAAATGTTACAGCAGATAGATTTTTAAAAGTTGCATCAATTACTGGTTCAGGAACAACGGGTGTTGGTCAATTATCTTTTGCTGAAGTATCAGGTGGTACTTCATGGCAGGCAGTAAAAACTTCTAGCTTCACAGCTGCAGCTGGTGAAGGTTATTTTGTAAATACTACAAGTAATGTAATAACAATGACTTTACCTGCGGGAACAATAGGGGATGAAGTTGTTTTTATAGATTACGCAGGTACATTTGATACTTATGCATTGACAATTGCAGCAGATGGTTCAGAAAAGATTGCAGGATCAACAGCTGATTTAACAGTTTCAATAGAAAGAGCAGGGAATACTTTAGTGTACACAGATTCTACACAAGGGTGGCTGCTAAAGAATAAATAATCATGGCTACTTATAAAAGTACAGTTGGGACAGCAGTCGTCAACTACGCTGGTAATTATCCAGGCGCCGTGGAAGGTGAGCTTTGGTACGATAGCACTAACAAAGATTTTAAATATCAATATCCAAATGTAACAACAACTGGTTCATGGTCAACTGGTGGTTCTTTAAATACAGCAAGAAGACAAGTAAAAGCTGCAGGAATCTATACAGCTGCTTTAGCTATTGGTGGATATGTTACTTCACCCCAATCTCTTACAGAATCTTACAATGGATCAAATTGGACTGAAGTAAATGATTTGGGAACTGCTAGATACGCAGGAGGTACCGCTGGTACATACACTGCAGCATTGTTTTTTGGTGGTGGCTATCCTTTTAAAAGCGAAACAGAATCTTGGAATGGAACTAACTGGACAGAGCTAAATGATATGAACGCAGTTCACGGATCTACAGCAGGAGCAGGAGCCACTAATACAGCAGCGTTATGTATGGGAGGATCTCCTGGACCTTCAGCTGCATTAACAGAACTATGGAACGGAACAAACTGGACTGAAGTAAATGATTTAGGAACAGGAAGATATAATACTGCGGGTGATGGTACATCAACTTCAGCATTATTATTTGGTGGAAGAACTCCGCCTGGAGGACCTACAGGAGCTATTAAAGCTTTAACAGAGTCTTGGAATGGTACCAATTGGACTGAAGTAAATGATTTAAATTTAGCTAGATATGGAGTTGGAGGAGCTGGAGCTGATAATACTGCAGCAGTGTGTTTTGGAGGTTTTGCTTATCCACCAAATGCTCTTTCTGCTACAACAGAAGTATGGAATGGATCAAATTGGACAGAACAGGGAGATTTAAGCACAGCTAGAGAATATCCTGGAGGAACAGGTACTTCAACTAATGCATTAGCTATAGCTGGAGATACTTCTTCACCAGGAGCTGCAAACTCAGCATTAACAGAAGAATGGACAGGTGCAGGGGTAGCACAGGGTGCTTGGGCCACAGGTGGTGCTTTAAATACAGCTAGATCACAAATAACTGGTGCTGGCACTAAAACAGCAACTATTGCTTTTGGTGGAATTCCTACATCTAATCAAAGTCTTTGTGAATCTTACAATGGAACTAACTGGACTGAAGTAAACAATTTAAATACGGGTAGAAGATCTTATGTTGGATCAGGCACACAATCAGCAGCAATAAACGTTGCAGGATATAATGGTTCATCAGATGTTTCTAATACAGAGTTATGGAATGGAACTAACTGGACTGAAGTTAATAATTGTAATACAGCTAGAAGAACTATTGCTGGTTCTAAACAAAGTTCGACTTCAACATTAATTTTTGGTGGAATACCTAATAGAAATGAAACAGAACTATGGAATGGAACCAACTGGACTGAAGTTAATAATTTAATTACAGGCAGAGCGCAAATGTCAGGAGCAGGTGCAGATAGTACATCAACTTTAGGTTTTGGTGGAACTACAGGATCATCATCAGCACTAACAGAATCTTGGAATGGAACAAACTGGACTGAAGTTAATGATTTAAACGTTGCAAGAGAAAATGGTGGAGGAACAGGCACTCAAACATCAGCTATAGCTTTTACTGGATCAATACCTCCTCATACAACCGCTACAGAATTATGGAATGGAACTAGTTGGTATAACGACTCAGCTATGAGTACTGCTAGAATGGCATTAGGTTCATCAGGTCCTGATAGTTCAGATGCATTAGCTTTTGGAGGCACTACATCGCCAGGAGCTGAATCAGGACTTACAGAAGAGTGGACTAGTGCTACAAATGTGGTAAAAACTTTAACAGATTAATAAAAGGAGAAAACTATGGCAAAAACATATCAATACTGTGTAGCAGAAAACTGGGGAAAGGGTTTCATCGATCACGTTGAATCTCAAAGAATCACGTTTGTAGGCTATCCTGGAAATGTTTGGCAAGTTCCTGCATACAACAAACACGGTAATCTTTGGATTGCTAAAGTTGCAGGTACTGTAAAAACAAAAGACGAGGCACAGGCGATTGTTGATGCAGAGGTTCAAGCGGCGCAAGCTGCGTGGGATGCTTTACCTGATGCTGAAAAAGCACCAGCAGTAGAGACTAACACAAGACCTGCTGACATAACATTGGAGGAGTAAAAATTTAGATGGCTGAGTATAAAGAAATACATGGCACAAAGATTCGGAACTATACGACTAATCCCGATAATCCGATTACGGGAGAGGTGTGGTATAACGATACTGATAATGTTTTAAAGTTTCAATTTCCTACTGTAACCACAGTTGGTTCGTGGAGAACTGGTGGAAATATGAATACTGCTAGACGACAGTTAATTGGATCAGGATTATATACAGCTGCTTTAGCATTTGGAGGTAGAGGCACTCCACCTCCTACCAGATATACAAATACAGAATCTTACGATGGAACAAGTTGGACTGAAGTAAACGATTTAAATACTGCAAGATCAGATGGTTCTGGTATGGGAGTAAGTACATCGACTATAGCTGCTGGTGGAATTACCCCCTCAGCTGCAACAAATGTTACAGAAACTTGGAATGGCACGAATTGGACAGAGGTAAATGATTTAAATGCTGCAAGATATGGAATAAGAGGATTTGGATCTACTAATACAGCTGCATTAGCATTTAGTGGAGCTGCACCGTATACAGGCGCAACAGAACTTTGGAATGGAACTAACTGGACTGAAGTTAATGATTTAAATACGGCAAGAGCATATGGTACCGCAACTGGAACTTCTTCTACCGCAGGTTTAGCTGTTACTGGATATATTTCCACTGGAAACTCAGCAGTAAATGAATCTTGGAATGGAACAAACTGGACTGAGCTTAATGATGTAAATACTGCTAGAAATGGATTGGCAGCATCAGGGCAAGGCACAACGACTTCATCATTAATTTTTGGTGGGAGTGTTTCTCCAAAACAACAAACAGAAGAATGGAATGGTACAAATTGGACAGAGGTTGCAGATTTATCTTCTGCAAGAGATAATTTAGCAGGAGGTGGAACTGCAACAAATGCTTTAGCTTTTGGTGGAGACACTCCTCCAAACTCAGCAGCAACAGAAGAATGGAATATAGGTGTACCAGTTGGAGCATGGTCTACAGGTGGAACTATGAACACAGCAAGAGGAATGTCTGCTTTTGCAGGTACTCAAACAGCTACACTAGCTACACAAGGACTTAACAATAATACAGATACTATAATTAATGTAACAGAATCTTACAATGGAACAAATTGGACTGAAGTCAATGATGCAAATTTAACTAGAGGTCAACTTTTTGGTCATGGTACACTACCATCTGCTTTAATATATGGTGGGTACGCTAGTGGATCAAATAAAACTGAAACTGAAACTTGGAATGGAACTAACTGGACTGAAGTAAATGATTTAAACACTGCAAGATATGCTCATTGGGGAGTAGGTGCAGATAGTACAACGGGTTTAGCTGTTGGAGGTGCTGATACAGCAATAACTGGAAAAACAGAATCTTACAATGGAACTAACTGGACTGAAGTAAACGATTTAAATACTATAAGAGCTACAGCAGGTGGAGCAGGAACCTATACAAGTTCAATAGCTATGGGTGGACAAACTCCTGGATCACCTGGAAGAACATCAAACTCAGAGTTATGGAATGGAACTAACTGGACTGAAGTTAATAATATGAACACGACTAGAAGATCAATAGGAGGACTTGGAACTTCTACTTCTGCTTTAGCAGTTGGAGGAGACGAAAGTCCAAGTGCTAGAAGTGCTAAAAATGAAGAATGGAACGGTGTTAGTTTTGTAGAACTTGCAGATTTAAGTGCTGCCAGAGAATTTGCGGGAGCATCAGGCACAACTACTGCTGGATTAGCTGGAGCAGGTAGAAATCCACCAACATCAAGTCTTTCATCAACAGAAGAATGGAGTGGTTCAACAAATACAACCAAAACAATAACTACAGATTAATTATGACAACATACAAAGAATTACGAGGATCACAAATAGAAGTGGTAGCAACCGATCCATCAAATCCTGTTGAAGGACAAGTTTGGTATAATACAACTTCTAATGTTTTAAAAGGTCAAGCGGCTACAACTGTTGGTTCGTGGAGAACTGCTAATAGTATGAATACTGCTAGAAGATTTCTAGGAGGAGCGGGCATTAATACAGCAGCTTTATTATTTGGAGGAGAAGTTAGTGGAAGTGGTTCTGGAGTAACAGAATCTTACAATGGAACAAGTTTTACAGAAGTTAATGATTTAAACACTGGAAGAGTTCGTATAGGAGGTGTTGGGGCAGATAATACAGCAGTTTTAGCTTTTGGTGGAAGTGGTCCTCCAACTTCACCTAATTACAAAGCAGAGACAGAATCTTTTAATGGAACTAACTGGACTGAAGTAAACAATTTAAATGATGGAAGATGGGCTATGGCAGGTAATGCTGGAATTCAAAATGCAGCTTTATTATTTGGAGGTGCTCCAGGAGAGGTACCCTCTTCAGGTCCTAACACAGAAGTTTGGAATGGAACAAATTGGACAGAAGTAAATAATTTAAACACTCAAAGATCAGAAAATGCAGGATCAGGAACATATACATCTGCTTTAAGTATAGCAGGAACTCCATCTTATCCAACATCAACAGCAGTTGTGGAACAATGGAATGGAACAAACTGGACAGAAATAACAGATGTGAATACTGGAAGAAATGATTTAGGTAGTTTAAAAGGTGGTGGAACAGTTACAGACACTATAATTTTTGGTGGAATAAATCGTAGTGGTCCAACTATCTACGCAAATACAGAATCTTGGAACGGAACTTCATGGACTGAAACAACAGATTTAAGTACAGCAAGATATGGTCTTTCAGGATCAGGTACATCAACAGCTGCATTAGCTGCAGCAGGACTTACAACAGCAGATCAATCAATAGCAGAAGAATGGGCAGGTCCAGGTGCTGGAGTTACAAGAACGTTTACCGATTCATAAGACTTGTAATATATTTTAATTAATATATATTAGTCTTAACTATAAAGGATAAAGCTATGAAAAAAGACGTTAAAGAAGTTATACAAGGTGAAGAACCACATTTAAATAATCTATTAACAACTGAAGATCTATCATCGTTTAAAGGTATGGTAGACGAGCTTCGTGATACATGGACCAAGAAACAAATGTTTCGAACAGAAACAGAAGCTAGGTTTTCTGTACTACAGGACAATCGTTATCCAACTAAAGCATCAAAATACTGGCAGTGCGTTAGAGAACAATCATCATACTTAGATAATCTAATGACATTATCTTTTGACTATAGAAGAAATGAAGCAAAGATTAAATGGTTAGAAGGTAAAGTTGAAAAAGAAGAAGATGAATATAAAAAAACTAAATATAAAATAGATTTAGATGAAGCTATATTTGGTAAAGCTTCTATGGAGAAAGTTGCTAAACATAGAATGAGAGAAATTAAAATGTGGTCTAAATTAAAAGGTGAATTTAATGATGGATCGTTTAATGATAAAGATGTTAATCAACATCAGTTAGAATCTTATGGATTGCAATACCATGAAAAAGCAAAAACGTTAAATCAAAACTCATCAGAGGCTGAAGTTTTTAATGTAATGGGTCAACTACAATCATTACAAAGAATTAAAAAGTCTGGTGAATTAGAAAGTAGTTATCAAGAGAAAGAACAAATTGAACAACATGGGAAACCAAAACCGTAAGTTATTTTTTTTAGTTGCATTACCTAGATCTGGAAATACTTTATTTACGAGCATTATTAATCAAAATTCAGAGATAGCTTGCACAGCTAATTCTGTAACTTTAGAAATAATGAAAAACATTTTTTTAATAAAAATGACAGACACCTTTCAAAATTTTCCTGATCACAGATCTTTAGATAATGTGTTAGATAATGTGTATGATTTATATTATAAAGACTGGCCTCAAAAAATAATTATAGACCGTGGACCTGTAATGACAAGTGGTAATCCTGGAAATTTTGAATTAATGCAAAAACATTTTAAACATGGTTTTAAATGCATTATTTTATTAAGAGATTTAATGGATGTGTTTGCAAGTTATATGCAGTGGTATACAGAAAACCCTAGTTCATTTGTAAATAAATTAGGATTTAATGATGAAGAAAAATTACTAGCTTTAATGAAAGAAAATGGTGCTATTGTAAAAGAACTTAAAGCTATTCAAAATTCATATAATTATCCTAACCTATGTCATTATGTACGATATGATGATATGGTTTCAAATCCTGAACAAGAGTTTAGAAAAATTTATAACTTTATAGATGAACCTTATTTTAATCATTACTTTGATAATTTAAATCAAGTTAAAATAAACGGTTTGTCTTACGATGATAAAATAGTTGGTGATAATATGCATAAACTATTTGATGGACCTGTTAGAAAAGTATACAATCCTTACATAGAAAAAATACCAAAAAATATTAGAGAAAGATATGAACACATTAAAATTTGATTTTGTATTTTTAGGTCAGTCGGTTTTAAAGTATCAAGTACCGCTTGATATATTTACTACAATTAATCAAATCTACGAACAAAATTTTCATAACCTTGCCCCTGCAAACGAACAATTAGTGGGTAAGATAAAGAACGAACATTCATTGTTTTATCATGGTCAAGATGAGTCTAAAATGAAAAACCATAATATGTTACCTAGAAATGTTACAGATTATTTTATGCAAATATTTAGACACTATCTAGCATTTAATAAAATTAGAGATTATGAAACTCATTTAAATTCTATTTGGGTTAATGAAATGAAACAACATGAATACAATCCTACACATATTCATAGAGGTATGTTATTTACTGGATTGTCTAGTGTAATGATTTTAAAACTACCATCAACATATGGTAAAGAATATTCAGCAGAACACATACAACAAAATGGTAGACTACAAATATTAGGTGCAGCTAATGGTCAGTTTGCTAAAATAGATTATCAGCCACCAATGGATCTTAGAGATTTTTATATATTTCCATATGACATGAGACACTGTGTATATCCTTTTAATGGAACTAATGAAACTAGACGAACACTAGCTGCAAATTGTGATGTAAAATTTGATCCTATTAGAAATAGAGGAGCTACTTAATGGATAAACAATATTACATAGATAATCATATAGGTATATTTAAAAACTTTATGCCAAACGAATTGATAGATGATTATAGAAATTATTTTAATAAGTGTGAACAACAAGGTGCAGTGTATCCAAGGCATGTAGATGAGATGTTAGTAGCCGATAATGCAATCGATACCATTAGAGACACCAATGTCCCTATGACTTATAACAACAAACCTTTTATAGATATGTTTTTTAAAGATGTGTATCCTTTGTATGTTCAAAAATATTCTTTTTTAAAAAAATTAGCGACACATAATATACTTGAAGTTAAAATACAAAAAACTAAAGTAGGTGAAGGTTATCATTTTTGGCATTGTGAGAATGCAGAGATGAAAGCAAGAAACAGAATACTGGCTTTTATGATATACCTTAATGATGTAACCGAAGGTGGAGAGACAGAATTTTTATATCAAAAGTGTAGATTCAAACCAGAAAAAAATACTATGTTAGTTTGGCCAGCACAATTTACACATGTTCACAGAGGAAACCCACCTTTGTCGAATGATAAATATATAATAACAGGATGGGTAGAATACGGATATTAATATGATTACAGAACCACGTTGGAAATCTTACATAGTAGAAACCACACAACCAATCTTTACACCTAAACAATGTCAAATGATTATTGAAGCTGGACGTTCTGAACCTCGAAATAATGCTGAAGTTGGAAGTGATAAAGGAATTAAAGGTGGTCAAGTAGATACTAAAACTAGAACCTCACATATTAGTTGGATACCATTTAAAAAAATGGGAGATATGTATAAAGATATTGAGCGCATTATGAAAACTACAAACGGTAATCATTTTGGTTTTGATGGAATGACTATAACTGAAATGGCACAATACACCGAGTATCCAGAAGGAGGATTCTATGATTGGCATGTAGATAATGATGTGAACATGCAACACGAGCCACCTGTAAGAAAAATATCTATGACTTGTTTACTATCACCAGAATCAGAGTTTGAAGGCGGTGACTTAGAACTTCAAGCTGAAGGTAAAGTTGCAAAAATAAAACAAGGGCATGCAATATTTTTTGCATCATTTATTAGACATAGAGTTAAACCAGTTATACGTGGCAACAGAAAATCTTTAGTTATGTGGTTTGGAGGCACGCCATTTAAATGATGATTAAAGCTGCATACTTTCCAACAATTATATATGCTAAAGATGTAAATTTAGACAACAGACTTTTTGAAAAAGAAGTTCTTGCTTGGGCGGATAAAGACAAAGGAGTCAAACGAACTAACATGAATGGCTGGCATAGTGCAACTAATATGCATGAGATACCAGTGTTTAAACCATTAGTTAATGAATTATTTAAAATGCAAAAAGAAGTATTTCAAGAAGAGTGGCTAGAGAGCGAACCTTATATGGGAAATATGTGGGCTAATATAAATCCACCAGGTGGATATAACAGACCACACTTACATCCAAATTCTCATTACAGTGGTGTATACTATATTAAAGCACCTAAAAACTCTGGACAGATAATATTTAACGAACCAAGATCAAGTGCACATATGGTTATGCCAAGAAGAAAAGAAGGCACACCTCCCTCACATTTGTGGAGAGAAGTTAGAGTAGATCCGTTAGAAGGTAGAATAGTTATATTTCCTGCATGGCTTTGGCATTGTGTTGACCCAAATGAAAGCGATGAGATAAGAATATCAGTATCGTTTAATTTTTTACAGAAAGGTTTTAATGTTTAAAGACTATAAATATCAAGTAATAAAGAATGCTGTATCTTACGATCTAGCTAACTTTATATTAAACTATTTTTTACTTAAAAGAGATGCAACAGCTTTTATGTATAAACATAACATACATTCACAGTCACCGATACTTGGAACATGGACCGATAAACAGATACCAAATACTTATTCATGTTATGCTGATTTTGTTATGGAAACACTTATGGTTAAGATGTTACCAGTAATGAAAAAACATACTGGTTTAGATTTAATACCAACATACTCTTATGCTAGAGCCTATAAAAAAGGTGATGAACTTAGAAGACATAAAGACAGACCTAGTTGTGAGATTTCTACAACAGTTAATCTAGGTGGAGATCCTTGGCCTATATTTATCGATGGCACAGGGTCTAATAACGTCATAGATGAGTATAAGAACATACATAAACCCAACGCTCCAAAAGGCACAAAAGTCTTGCTTGAAGTAGGTGATATGCTAGTATATAGTGGTTGCGAACTCGAACATTGGCGAGAGCCTTTTGACGGGAACATTTGCGGTCAAGTATTTCTACATTATAATCATGTAAATGGCCCATTTGCTGATAAGAATAGATTTGATGGCAGAGCTATGCTAGGTTTACCATCAGGTATAAAATAGTATTATAATGGAGTCATATGCTACAAAAGATAGGGTTTCAGCCTGGTATCAACAAACAATTAACACCTACTGGAGCAGAAGGTCAATGGACTGACTGTGATAATGTACGTTTTAGATATGGCACACCTGAAAAAATAGGTGGTTGGAAACAATTAGGAGATGATGCACTAACTGGTGCAGGTAGAGGACTTCATCATTTTGTAAATAGTAAAGCTAGAAAATACGCAATCATTGGCACTAACAGAATTTTATATGCATATTCAGGGGGTGTATTTTATGACATTCATCCTATTAAATCTACAACAACGCTTACAAGTGCATTCACCACGACCAACGGATCAGCAACTGTTACAATAACATTTAGTTCTCCACATAATATAAGCGCACAAGATATTGTCTTATTAGATAATTTTAGTTCAATAACTAATTCTAATTATAGTGCATCTGATTTTGATGATAAAAAATTTATGGTAACAACTGTGCCTACAAGTACAACTATTACAATTACAATGCCAGCAAACGAATCAGGATCTGGTGCAACAACATCAGGTGGTATTAGAGTACAACATTATTATCCTGTAGGACCAGCTGTACAAGCACAAGGTTTTGGTTGGTCACTTGGATCATGGGGTGGTGAAGTAGCGGGTGAACCTACAACTACATTAACAAATGGTATAAATAGTTCTGTTACAACAGGAATTATATTGGGTGATGTATCTCAGTTTCCAGATGCAGGTACAAACTTTATAAAAATAGACAACGAAGAAATTTCATACACAGGTATATCTGGTAACGAACTTACAGGTGTTACAAGAGAAGTTAGAGGAACTTCTGCTGCAGCCCATAGTGGAGGTGCAACAGTTACTAGTACAACAAACTTTGTAGCATGGGGAGAAGCTGCATCAGGTGATTTAGTTCTTGAACCTGGTATGTGGTCATTGGATAATTTTGGTGACAAAGCCATATGTTTAATTCACGATAGTGCTGTTTTTGAATGGAACTCTGCAGCAACAAATGCAGAGACTATCAGAGCAAGTATTATATCTGGTGCACCAACAGCATCACGTCATATGTTAGTATCTACACCTGATAGACACTTAGTATTCTTTGGAACAGAAACGACGATTGGAGATACATCAACACAAGATGATATGTTTATTAGGTTCTCGGACCAAGAAGATATTAATACTTATACACCTACAGCAACCAATACAGCTGGTACACAAAGACTGGCCGACGGATCACAGATCAGAGGAGCAATCAGAGGTAGAGATGCAATCTACGTTTGGACTGACACTGCATTGTTCACACAACGTTTTGTTGGTCAACCATTTACTTTTGCCTTTGCACAAGTAGGTACTAACTGTGGACTTGCTGGACAGAACGCATGTGTTGAAGTTGATGGTGCTGCGTACTGGATGTCAGAGAATGGTTTCTTTAGATATGCTGGTAAACTAGAATCATTGCCATGTTTAGTAGAAGACTTTGTTTACGATAATATAAATTTAGAATCTGGTAATCAGATGGTATCCGCTGGATTAAATAATTTGTTTGGTGAAGTTATTTGGTTTTATCCAACTACAGGATCATCAGTAGTTAATAGACAAGTTACATATAATTATTTTGATTCATCACCACAAAGACCTGTATGGACTGTTGGATCTTTAGCTAGAACTATGTGGGAAGATTCTGCAGTATTTGGTAACCCACATGCTTTATCTTATGAAGCAGGAACCGATACATCTTTTGATGTTGTGGGTAATACAGAAGGTAGAACAATATACTATCAACACGAAACAGGAACTGATCAAGTTCAAGGTGGTGCAACTACAGCAATTGTTGCTAGCATTGAATCAGGTGACTTTGATATTACTCAAAGAATAGTAGGTAATCAACAAACAGGAATAGCTGATACTAGGGGAGATGGTGAGTATCTTATGAAGATTAGAAGATTTGTGCCTGACTTTATATCACAAACTGGATCAACAAGAATTACATTTAATCTACGCGATTTTCCTAATGATTCACAATCAAGCTCTCCATTAGGGCCATTTGATATAACATCTAGCACAAAAAAAATAGATACAAGAGCGCGTGCACGTGCTATAGCTTTAAAAATATCTAATACAACAACTAATCAAAGTTGGAAATTAGGTACGTTCAGATTAGATATACAACCAGACGGAAGACGATAATGGAACAATATATAGACGAATTTGGTAATTTACAATTTAGAGAACCTTCAAATAATCTCCCATTTAAATCAATGGTCGATATGGCAGCTGAAAATAAAAATTTTATGAATCAGTTTAATTTTTCTTCTGCTGATTTAAATAATGTTCCAGTAGAAATATCACAATTACCTATTGCATCCGTTCCTAATAATTTTTTAAATTATAGGTTTCAAAACGCTAGAACTCCATTTACTCCATTTAAAGAAGGTATAGAAACTCTTAAATCAAATGTATCTAGTGGTATTGGTAAAGGTTTTGATTTAGGAAAAGCAGCTATTGGCGGCATAGCATCTTTAGTGTCAGGCATACCTGGAATAGGATTATTACTTAATTCACTTCAACCAATGAGTCCAGAACAAAAAGCAATGAGAGATTTTTATGGAAGTGAGTTTGGACTAGATGATATAGGTCGTGTTCAAAGTGGTATTATGCAAGGATATAATCCTGTATCTTTATTTGGTGGTGTGGGTTTAAATCAAGCAATTGATAAACGAATAGCTAGAATACAAAAAACTTTACAAAAGAAAAAATCAGATACTTTGCAACAACGATTAAAAGACTTACAAGCCTTAAAAGCAAAAGAAGCAGCAGCATCTGCAAAAGCACTTGAAGCACAAAGAATAGGTAGAAGACCCTCAGCACCAAGTGGTGGTGGAGGAACAAAAGATTCAGGTGGACCAACAGGTGGCTATTCTTATGACTCTGGTGGAAGACAAGGATTTGGTTACGGTCTTAAAAATGGAGGACTTGTAAGTTTATTATAATGGCAAAAATTGTACAGGTAATAACTAGACCCGCTAGGGAATACGACTTGCAAACAGCAGAAGCTCAAGTAAGAGATCTTGATGCAATTGTTGAAAAATTAAACTCAACGTTTCAAGAAGATTTAAAAGATGAAGTTGAAGCGTTTAACTTTTTTATTAATTAATGGCTAATCAATTTAAATTTGTTGGTATAGATAACAGCACAACAGGTGGTGCATTAACTCCGTTTGGATCAGGTAATCCTTTAGTCAGTGAGACTTATGTTATCAAATCATTATTAGTAACAGCTGCAGGTACACCCACAGTCACTGTTACAAACAACAGTATTACAGCTATAAAATCAGCAGCTTTGACTGCTAATGTAACAACAGAATTACTCACTCAACCTTTAATTGTTGAGGGTGGTAATACCCTAACCGTACAATCAAGCAGCACAGATTCGTTTGATGTAGCGATTAGCTATTTAAACATTAAAAAGGAGATAACAACATAATGAAAGATCTACCAGTAATAGAACCAAAAGAGATTATAACAACAATAACCAATATGAAAACAGGCGAGGAATATAAGGATGATTCTGAGTGGAAAGCTAAGGGTATACCAGAATCTGACATAAGAAAAGATGTCAGAGTTATCATGCCAAGCCTTGATTTATTTGGAGAAACAAAATAAGATAGTAAACTATGGCAATTTCAAGATCAGATATGGAAAGACAACTTAGAAACATGGGTGGAATTATGAGTTTAGAAGACCCAAGACAAGGATACTTCTTAGGTAAACTTGTAAGAAAAGCTAAAAAAGCTGTAAAGAAAGTTGTTAAAAGTCCTATAGGTAAAGCTGCTATATTAGGTGGATTAACATTCGGTATACCTGGAACACAATTTAGTGGATTAGCTGGTGGTAAAGGTTTGGGGTCTTTTTTTGGATCAGGAAGTTTTAATCCATTAAAAACTGGGTTTGGATATAAAAGTGGTTTAGCTAAAGCATTAGGTAAATTTGGTTTAGCCGAAGGGACAAAATTAACAGGTCTGGGTAAAATTGCAGGTATCGGAGGTCTATCGGGACTGGCTGGATTAATGGCTGCTGGAGAACAAGATGAAGAAGATGAAATAGATTTTAGTAAACTAGATAGAGGTGAGGCATTAAATATTTTAGATATTGTTGCACGTGCAAGAAAAAATGATCCTGAGTTTAGATTCTTACCTGGTGCAGAGTTTACAGATATGTATGCAGAAGGTGGTGGTGTAGGATCATTAGCCATGAACGAAGAAAATGTAAAACAAAAATTTGTATCAGATGAAGCTGGAGCAATAGCTAAAAAAGGTGGAGGAGTAACACCTGAAGATATGGGTAAATTAAAGCGAAGTGATTTTGATAATGAAGAAAATTATAAAAGATATTTAAGACAATTAAACAGAAAAGCTGAAGGTGGGATCATGGATCTTGGAGGCAATGAAATGGACCTTAGAGGTGGTGGATTTGTACCACTAGGAGCTAAAGAAAAGGCTGACGATGTACCAGCAAGACTATCCAAAAACGAGTTTGTAATGACAGCAGATGCGGTCAGAGCAGCAGGTGGAGGAAGTGTTGATAAAGGCGCAGATAAGATGTATAACATGATGAAGAATTTGGAGGCTCAAGTATAATGGCAATAACAGAAACACGTAATTTACCCGCACAGTTTATAGAAGATCTTGGTAAAGATTATGCTAAACAATTAACAGCTACAACTGCAATACCAGTAGATACTTCTAAATTTGCACCTACAGTTGCTGCACAAGATGCATTGCAATCACAAGCTGCAACATTAGCAGGATCTGGTGTTGGATCTTTTCAACCATTTATTACAGCAGCTCAACAACAAGCAACAGATGCAGGTACAACTTTAAGTGGTATCGCTGGTTTAACTGGTGCACCAACAGCAGCACAAACACAAGCTTATACTTCACCGTTTCAACAACAAGTTATTGATACAACATTAGCTGAGTTTGATAGACAAAGAGCTATCAACGAACAAAACATCAGGGACCAAGCAGCAGCTATGGGATCATTAGGTGCTGGTAGAACAGGTGTACAATTATCAGAGTATCAATCTCAATCAGGAAGAGATCGATCTGCATTAGAAGCACAATTAAGACAACAAGGTTTTCAACAAGCACAAGCAGCTAGACAACAAGATATTCAAAATAGATTTGGTTTAGGTCAATCACAATTAGGATTAGGACAATTTCAAACAGGATTAGCGGGACAAGTTCCACAGTTACAAAGAGCTGATATATCTACACTTGGTCAAGTCGGTGCAGCACAACAAGCACAAAGACAAGCAGAACTTGATGCAACTAGACAAGGAGCAAGAACCGCGGCCTACGAACCATTAGAAAGATTAGGTTTCTTTGGTCAAGGTGTAACTGGGTTAATGGGTGGTTATCCTGCACAGTATCAATTCTCACAAACACCACCAGCATCACCACTACAAACAGCATTAGGATTAGGTACAGGACTAGCAGGAATATTCGGAGCATTGAAGTAACATGATGAATCGTATTTTAAAAAGACCTATGTTTAGAATGGGAGGTCGGAGCGACGATGGTATTATGTCTGTTAGATCTGGATATGCTAATGGTGGACCCTCGTTAGAAGATACAATTGCTGGAGAAAAATTAAAAGAACGTGGTACATTATTTACAGATGATTTTATTAGAGGGGCATTTGATAAATTTAAAAGTCAATACTTTCCAGGAGAAGAACCTTCGATGGAAGACATTGGTGGATATGGAGAAATAACGGCACCAACAGATGCAGAAGATCGAGGAATAATGAAATTTCTTACAGAACAACCTGAAAAATCTTTTGAATTATTTAAAAAAGGCGAACTTGGCGGAACTGATTTTGAAGCTAAACAAAAAGAACAAAAAAAAATTGCAAAAGATGCAGGGTTAGATTTATTTCCAAATATAAATGTAGCTGATAAAAATACAAATTCACAGATAAATTTAAATACAGAAAATAATGAAACGGATACTAGTGGTAAACGTCAATCTGATACAGAGGTAATGAAAGACTATATTGATATGTTTAAAACAGCTTTAGGTTCAGAAGATGATAATACAAGAAGACAAAAATATTTAGCACTAGCACAATTTGGTGCTAATCTATTAGGACAACCTGGTGGTGATTTAACAGGGGCTGTTGGAAGAGCAGCGTCTCCAGCAATATCAACTTTTGGAAAAGCATTGTCAGATCAAAGAGCAGCTGAAAGAGAAATAGCTGCACTTGGTGCTCAAGCAGCTTTAAAAAAAATGGATCCAGGAAGCATTGGAAAAGCGATAGAAGATATCATGGCAGCTAATCCTAAATTAAGTAGAAAAGAAGCTTTAGAAATTGCTGTTAGAAGTGGTGGTGCTACTAGTGCTAGATTAAGTGAAGAAAGAAGACAAGCAGTAACTGGTATTTTATCAAGTGAAGGTTTAGACGATGCAGCTGCAAATAGAGCTTCTGGTAAAATAATGGCATCAGGGGTAGAAGATTATCTATTTAGTTTATTACCTAAAGAACCAAAAGAAGGTCAGTATTATTATGATAAAGAAGGTAAACTTTATCAAGGTCAAAAAGACGGTGAAGTTAGAGAATTAATAATAAATTAGGGGGTTTAATGGCACTAAAATTGGGACCATCTGTATCTCTTGAAGAAATTAACAAAAAACAAAAAAAAGAAAAAGATACAGAAGAAGTAGGATTTTTTGAATCTGCATTAGCTGGAGTTGCAACTGGTTTATGGAATATACCAAAAGGCATTGTTTCTTTAGGTGCAGAAATATATGATTTAACAGCAGATACTAATCTAGCAAGAGATGTTGAAGAATGGTTTGATAACGTAAACCCATTTGATGATGAGGCTGAAGCTAGAACTGTTGGTAAAATAACTCAAGCATTAACTCAAATAGGTTTACCTGCTTATGCAGGTGCAAGAATAGGTGTTTCTCTTGCAACTAAAACAGCTGAAAGTTTAGCAAAAAAAGCAGTAGCTGCAAAACAAGCAGGAAAAGTTTTAAGCTTATCTAGAGTAGGTGCAAAAATAATGAGTCCAACTGGAAGAGGTATTATAGGTGCAGGTGTTGGTGAAGCATTAGTTACAGATGAAGATATAGGAACATTTGCAGATATAGTTAAAGGAACTAAATTAGAACCTTTTGCTATAACTATGTTAGATCGTGAGGATAAACAAGGCAGAGAAGATGCATTAAGAAGATTAAAAAATAGATTAAAATTTGGAACAGAGGGTGCACTATTTAATTTAGCTTTAGTTGGTGCTGGAAAAGGCATACAAAAATTAAGAGGTGTTGATGTAGAACCTTTAGATGAATTTGCAAAAACTGCTATTGGTAGAGACATGCAAAGATTTGGACCTGAATATGGTTTTAGACCAGAAAATTTTTTAGGTAAATCTACATTTGAAATAAAAGAATTTTTTTCAGGTCAGAAAAAAGCAGCTATGGTAGCAGCTGATAATTCTGTAAAAGAATTAGATACTGCTATAAAAAATGTTAGTGATGAAGTTATTGATAAATTTATAACTGGTAGAAATAAATTAAAGTCAACAGATCAAAAAAAAGAATTATTTAGAGAAAAATTACAACAAATTTTAAAACCAGACAGTCTTGAATCAGAAAGACTTTTAAATAATGAAGTAAGAAAAAACGCTGTTAAAAAATTAGAAGATATTAGAAAACTTAAAGAATTAGACGACAGACTTTTAAAAGCAAATAATGATGAAGCGATTGAAGACTTAACTAAACTACAAAATAATCTTTTAACAAAAAATAAAAACGTTGGTGGTGAAGGAGTTGGTTTAAGAGAGTTTACAGAAAAAGTTCAAAAAGAAGGTATATTTAAACCAGAAGATTATATTGAAACAAAAGATTTAAAACAGTTAAAAAATATAATAGCAAACATGAGCGGTAAATCTGGAAAAGAAGCTCTTAAAGAGGCTGACCCATTGTTAAACTCATTAAGAGATTTTCGTCTTGGTATAGATAATATGAGTGCTAAATCATTTTTATTAGGAAAAAATGATGATACTCTAAAAAAAATTGGAGAAAATTTTGGTAGATACATGACAACGGTTTACCAAAAATATGAACAAAAAGGTTTAAAATTTTTAACAGACTTTAAAACAACTGATGAAATGTTTAAACGAAGTAAAAGAAAATACATTGAGGGAAGTATTAAAACAGCAAGAAGAAAATATGTTGACGATCAAATAGCTCTTTTAAAAAGACAACCAACTCCAGATGAATTATTAAAATTTAAAAATGAAGCTGCAGAAAATATATATTCAACTAGAAAAGAACTTGTAAAACTTATTGATGAAGCAGATAACGCCACTCAATCTTATGCTAAAAAAATAGCAGCAGATGAGGTAAGTCCTTATGGTTTATCTGAAAGTAATATATCAAAAACAGATTTAGCTGAAGTAAAAGTAGATGACAGTATTTTAAAAAATAAAAAAATAAATGAATGGCAAGAGGAATTATTTGGAGTTATAAAAGACCCATCATATACTTTTTTTTCAACTGTAGGTAAACAAGCAAATTTAAATTTTACTACAGATTATTTAAATAGAATAGCTAAAGTTGGTAAAACTGGAAAAAATCCATTTGTATATGATGCTGAAGAAATAATCGAAAGAAGAACAAAACAAGCAAAAATAGATAGAGAAGCAGGGCTTACGGGCGATGCTTTTACAAGAGAACAAAATCAAATTTTAGAAGATGGTGTTAGAGCACAAGTTAAAAAAGAGTTTGGCGATGCTACTAAATGGAAAAAATACGTCAATGATACCTCTATGCCTAATGATCTTGATAACTTATATATTAAAGCTCCGCAGTATGAGGGTATATTAGATGTCACAAGCAATTGGTTAAACAGAAGTAATGTTGGAACATTTTATAAATACTCTGTGTTGTTACCAAAAGCAGGTTCGCAAATAGCGAAAACTATTTTATCACCACTAACACACGTTCGTAACGTAATAAGTGCAGGTGCTTTTGTTTCAGCTAATGGAGCATTTTTTCCTAATTATGGTGATATTCAAATGTTATTACCAAAAATGTTTGGAGGTGAAGGAGCTATAGGCCAAGCTTACAAATTATCTGGAAAAAGAATATTAGGCACACTAGGTGAACAAGATTTAAAATTATATCAAAAACTTTTAAAAGTAGGGGTCGTAGATTCTCAAGTTCAAGCAGGTGAAATGAGAAGATTGTTAAGAGATATTTTATCAGATCCCGCTGCTGTTGAAAGAGGATTGTATGATAAACTACCAAAAACAATTACAGATCGAACTAAAAAAGGTTTATTAAAAACATATCAAACTTTACAAGATGCATATGTTGCTGAAGATGATTTTTGGAAAGTTATAAATTGGAGTCTTGAAAGAAATAGACACTCTATTTTAGCTGGTAAACTTGGTCTTAGAGAAGATAATATTAAAGGTATTTTAGATAATAATAAAAACGCAATAGCTTCAATCGGTAGGGACGCAAAACAAAATATTGCAATAGCAGAGTATTTTCAAAAAATAGCTCCAAGAAGAGATTATATAAATACCGCACAAAGCACCAAAGAATTTTATGAAAATTTTTTAGATGAGGTTGCAGGTAATTTAACTAGAAATCAAGTTCCTAATTATGCATATGTTGGAAGAACTGCTAAAGCTTTAAGACAAACTCCATTTGGAAACTTTATAGCATTTCCGTTAGAGATTATGAGAACAGGTCATAATATATTACAAAGATCTCTTGATGAAATATATTCTGGTATACCAGAGTTGAGATCGTTAGGTATGAAAAGATTATTTGGTTTTGGTGCAACAGTTGGTGGTATACCATATGGTATGGTTGAAATGTTTAAATCTAAACATGATGTGACTGATGAAGAAATGCAAGCCTTAAAAAAATTTGTGCCAGAGTGGTCCAAAAATTCTACACTATTACCCATGGGTAGAGATGAAAATGGTTATTTAAAATATGTAGATTTTAGTTACTCTAATGCTTACGATACATTAATAAGACCTTTTAACTCTGTAATAAATGCAATTTCTGCAGGGCAAGATACAAGAGAGTCAACTATGGAATCTTTAGGAAAAGGTATGCAAGAAGGTATTGGTGAATTGTTACAACCATACACTTCTGAATCAATATTTACTGAAGCATTAGTTGATTCTACTATTAGAAGAGGTGTTGGTAGAGGTGGTGTAAAAGTTTGGAACCCTGAAGATGAAACAATGGTAAAAATTGGAAAAGGTATTTTGCACATAGGAGAGTCTTTGAGACCTGGTTCTTTATCACAATTAAAAAGATTAGGTCAGGCGGCTACTGGTAAAACGGATAAATACGGTAAGCTTTATAATTTAGAAGATGAGATTGGTTCTTTGTATGGTTTTAGAACTATTAATTCAGATCCAGAAAGAGCTTTGACATTTATGACTACAAATTTAGGAAATGGATTAAGAGATGCTGAAGGTATTTTTAAAAGAGCTGTTTTAAAAGGCGGAAGATTAGATCCTAAAAATATAATAAATAGTTTTAAATATACACAATCTATACGTTATCAAAAGTTAAGAGAGATGTACCAAAATATAGAAGCAGCTAGAACATTAGGAGTTTCTGAAAGCGTAATAAGAAAAAAGGTAAGAAGAAAAGGTTTAAAGAAAAAAGTTTTAAAAGAGTTATATCAAGGTGTTTTTACTCCAGAAAGACCTGGAGATTTTACCATAAGAACTATTGGTAAAAATAATAGAGAGCTAAATGAAAAAGAAGGCACGGACATACCAAACCCTTTTTATGAAGCTATACCCTCTATTACTTCTTTTATAAATAGTAATAGAAGAATTTCTTTAGAAGAAAATAGTTTAAATTTAATTGATTTTGAACAACCTATTATGCAACAAGAACCACGGATCACGACCCCCAATTTAAACGTGCCACCAGGTACAATAGTAAATAGTCAACCACAAAATGTTATCTCGACAGAACCTAGATATAATGTTAATTTACCTACTGCTGAAAGGGCAAAAATAATAGAGGAGTATTTTAGATAATGATAAACAAAGTTAAAAGTTTGGGCGGTTTGATAGGCAAGTCCTATCGGGTTTCTATTGTGACGGGGGTCATAATCTAATGGTTAAAAAATCTGCATTGCAAAAAATTGAGTCGCATGAAAAGCTTTGCAGAATTATGCAGAAACAAACTTTTGATCAAATAAAAGAAATGCAAGAACGAATTAAAAGATTAGAATATTGGATAGTTGGTGGTATGGGAGCTGTCCTAATAACTTTACTAACAGACGTAGCAAAATAAAAAAATTTTTATGCAACTTTCAAAACACTTTAGTTTAAAAGAGATGACCAAATCGATGACCGCTCAACGTAAGGGTATTGATAATACACCAGGAGCAGGTGAGATCAAAAGCTTAGGAGATCTGTGTTATGAGGTCTTAGAGCCACTACGAGCACACTTCGATAAACCAGTCACAATTACCAGCGGATACCGCTCAGAAGCGCTCTGTGAGGCTATAGGCAGCAAAAAAACGTCACAGCATGCCAAGGGCCAGGCCGTCGACCTAGAAATTTTTGGCGTACCCAATATTAAGACAGCTTACTGGCTACAAAATAACGTGGACTTTGATCAATTGATTATGGAGTACTACGACAAAGACGATCCTGCAGGCGGATGGGTTCACATATCTTACCATGAATCAGGTTCAAATAGAAAACAGGTGCTGACTTTTGACGGCAAAAAATACACCGAAGGTCTTCCAGATATGGAATGGAAGGGTGGCAAAGTAGTTGGTTAAATCCAATCTCTTAACTCTTCACCTAATACTTCAGATGCAATATTAATTTTTTTACGTAAAGCTTTTACTATCTTCTCATCAACAGTATCTTCTGTAATAAGATCAACATAAGTCACAGCTTTCTTTTGACCAATACGGTGAGCTCTATCTTCGGATTGTAATCTTTTCTCTAAATCATAACCATTAGAATAATAGATCACATTACTAGCTGCAGTAAGAGTGATACCATAACCACCAGTCTGCGGTGTACCAATTAAAAACCTACACTCAGGATCATCTTGAAACTTTTTAATATTACCTTGTCTTTCATCTTGAGGCGTTAACCCATAATAATCGACCACGGATCCTGGACCATATTCTTTTACAATGCTTTCTATTATGTTTGTAATATCTTTTTGATAGTTAGCCCAGATGATTGCTTTACCTTCTATCTCTTCAAGCACATTCATAAGTTCATTAACCCTGTTATTTTTTATAAGTTGAGTGCTGCCATCATCAGCAGTAAAGTGTCCGCAAGTTATTTGATGCAATCTCATTAGTTGAGTTAACACAGTTACAGTAGATGTAACTTTACCATTCAACATAGCAAGAGCTGTTTTTTTCATTTGATCATAAAGTTTTAATTGTTCTGCTGTAAGAGCAATGTTTCTTTTAACATAGATCTTGTCAGGTAAATCTAGACAATCTTCTTTTAATACTCTGTAAGAAAAACCTTTTAGCTTATCTGATAACTCACCTATATTTTTAAAATAATTAACCACTTGTATTGACCTCCCTCTAGCATTGATTGTTTTCATTTCTGCATATCTATTTCTAAAAGCGTAGAACGATTGAAAGTTCAATAACCACGGATCAAGGAACTCGCACTGACTATATAAATCTAGTGGATTTTTTGTAACAGGAGACCCTGTCATTATCCTTCTATACTTTGCTGACTTAGCTAACGATAAAATATTTTTAGTTCTTTTAGCAGAAGAATTTTTTATGGTAGTAGACTCATCTATTGCAACCATAGCTCTATGACAGCTTAAAAATTTAGAAGCAAACTGTGTTCCTTTTGGTGTACTCAAAGCTTCTACATTCATAATTAATATGTGTAGTTTTTCTTCTGTTTCAAATAAACAATCTAAACTTTCTTTTTGTTTTTTTGTAATTAATGCTTGCCATAATACAGACACATTTTCTATATGATCTGGTAAGTGTGTTGGTATCTCTTGATTATACCAAGTACCAATAACACCTTTGGGTGCAATGATTAAAGCACCATCTACTTTGCCTTTATCATAAAGCATAGCAAGATTATCTATTAATACTTTTGTTTTACCTGTACCCATCTCCATAAAATAAGCATAGGTTTCTTTATTCCACGATTTTTCCAACGCAGTTAATTGATGTGCGTATGGCTTTGTCTTAAACTTGTAATCCATATATTTTCTTCTTTCTATTGACTTATATATAAAGGATGTTATATGATCTGTCAATGTCAGAAAGTACGAAATATGAAGATCTTAGAAATATCCACGAACCTACTGTCTATGTAATTCAAGAGATAGCAGGAACTAGGGATGGTAAGCCTAAGATAAATGTCATGGGTGCATCTAAGTATGGTAGATTTAAATTTCTATTACCAGAGATGTCACAAATGATTTTTTCTCCAGGCCCATTAATTTTTAAACTTAGAAAAGGTTTAGATAATTTTAATAAGAAAGATTATTTACTACTTACAGGCGATCCTGCAATCATTGGTGTTGCATGTTCTATTGTATCTGATATTACAAACGGCAAATACAATTTACTCAAATGGGATAAGCAAGAAAGAAGATATTATCCTATAGAAATAAACTTATACGAGAAAGGAGAAGTTAATGAGTATTAAACAACAAGTAAAGTTCAAAGAAGAAATAAACTTTGAAGAAGATCAACAAGATGCAATGAAAAAAACTGGTAACATCCAGTCACTTGCAGATCAAGTTGAAAGATTAGAAGGTGTCGCTTCAGATATAGAGACGGCAGAAAGTAATCTAAAAGAATTAAAAAAGAAACGAGATCATATATCGGGTGAGGTCATACCCACCATGATGTCAGAGATGGGTCTTGCAGAATTAAAGCTGCACGATGGATCACATCTAAAAGTTTCTACGTCATATAGAGCTCACATAAGTGAAGCTAATAAAGAGATGGCGTATAACTGGCTTCGTAATAATGGACTAGGGGATATAATCAAAAACGAGATATCCGTATCCTTTGGTCGCAACGAAGATAACAAGGCGGCTGATTATGCCGAACTTGCAAAAGGTCAAGGGTTCCAACCGACACAAAAGATGAAGGTAGAACCCATGACTTTGAAAGCGTTAGTCCGTGAGCGTATTGAGGCTAATAAAGAAATGCCAACGGAAATCTTCGGGATATTCTCGGAGAATAAGACAACAATAAAAAGGAACAAATAAACATGAACCAAGTAACAGAGAAAAAGAATGGTGCACTAGCTACATTTGATATGGAAGCTGATGCACAAAAAGGAGCCCAGAATATTTCGCAAGAAGATCTTGCGTTACCATTCTTAAAAATTTTGGGACAACTATCTCCAGAGGTAAACAAAAGAGATGGTAAGTATGTCGAAGGCGCAGAGCCAGGCAAAATAATAAACACTGTAACTAATGCATTGTATGACAAGATTTCTGTTGTACCTTGTTATTACAAAAGACAGTACATTGAATGGCAAGATAGAGGTACCAGTACAGGTGCACCTGTTGCAATTCACGATGCTGACAGTGATATAGTAAGTCAAACAACTAGAGGTAAAGACTATAAAGATAGATTACCGAATGGTAATTATCTAGACAATACAGCTAGTCACTTTGTACTTATTGTTGGTGATAGCCCAGAGACAGCTATGATTTCTATGAAGTCTACTCAACTTAAAGTTAGTAGAAAATGGAATTCAATGATGATGGGTATTAAGATGCAGGGTAAGAACGGTTTGTTTACTCCGCCAACTTACAGCCACATTTATAATCTATCCACTGTTCAGATGTCTAACGACAAAGGAACATGGTTTGGTTGGGATGTAGCAAAGGTAGGACCAGTCACAGATAAAGGTATCTATGATATGTCTAAATCTTTTGCTGAATCTGTAAGTAAAGGAGAGGTTCAGGTTAAACCTGAAGTTCAGGAACAAACTAAAAAATCTTTGAATTTATAGTATCCTAGGTAGTGGGCGTCGAAGCGAGAGTGGAAGCGCCCACTTTTAATTTATGAATGATAAGATAAATACAAAACCTATTACCTATGAAGATTGGCTTGATCTTGGTCACGTAATAGTACCCACTGATCAAAAGAAAGCTAGGGTCAGTTGGAAGAAAGAAGATTTTAGTTTAACGAAAGAAGAATGGAAAAACAATCACACAAAAGCACAAATAGCATTAAGACTAGATCATCATATTGATTTAGATATAGACAACTTTGTTGTCAGAAGATTTATAACACGATATTTAAAAGACTGTGGTGCAGTCTATGGTAGAAAAAATAATCCAGATAGTCATTACCTTTGGACAGGTTCTTGTAAATTTATACAATACATATTACCAAAAAGTTTTGAAAAGAATTTTGAAAAGTTTCCACATGGTGCAACTCTTTGTGAACTACGAAGTGGTAAAGAAAGATACACTATAGTTCCAGAATCTCCTTATGATGATAATGGAGAAATGGTTGAATGGTCAAGCTATACTAAGATTCACGAATACAGTGGTAACATAAAAGTTGATGTAGGTAAGATCGCTTTATCTACTGCGCTTACAATTATATATCCTTCTGCTGGATCTAGAGATATTTATTGCACAGCTGTAGCAGGAACTTTAATTAAAAACACTGACTGGACAACAGAAGAAATTAATACATTTGTTCACAACATTGCAATAGAAGCAAACGATACTGAAGCTGAAAAGCGTAATGAAAAAGGAACTACAGGAAGAAAAGCAGAGAAGTTATATGGTATCCCTAAACTAGCAGAGGTTTTAGATGTTGAACAAAAAGATGTAGTAAAATTATTTAGTTGGATTGGTATTGAAAACAATACTGAAGAGATACAAGAACATGTTGGAGAAATAACTGAGTATGGTAGTGATAGATATTTTGTAAAGATATACACTACAGAAGAAGGTAAGAAAGTAGAAAAGGACATAACTGTAGAAGGACCACAATTAATGAATAAAAAAATATTCTATAACGAAGTGATGAAACAAGCTGCAGTGTTTTTACCTTATATGAAAGAAATGGATTTTGAAAAGATGATGATAGCTAAGTTTGAAACAAGAAGAAAGTCACAAGACTATGATCCAGAATCTAGTGAAGACTTAAGATTTATTGGTTGGTTTGAAGGGTTTATTGCAGAGCATAAAGCTTTTACAGATAAAAAAGAACTGCACTTATTTGGTATGCCTTTTTATAATATTAAAAATGAAAGTTTAGAATTTAAATTAGATAAGTTTGATGACTACTTACAAAAGAAAAGAGTAAACATGGCTAGAGTTGATTTAGTTTTAAAGTGTAGAGGGGTTCTTAAGGCAAAAAAATACAGAGGTAAATACAAAGAACATTCTTGTTCTTCATACAAGATAGAAAAATATAATGTTGATGAATCAAATCTAATTATAGATGGAGAAGCAGAAGAAATCATAGAGGTAAAACAGATAGAACATGAACAATCTTAAATTTATTGTTGGCCCACCAGGCACAGGAAAGACTCACATATATTTAAAAACTAAATATAAAGAACTTTTAGAAACCTACTCACCAGAAAAAATGATTTTATTATCTCATACTAATGTAGCTGCTAATGAAATTAGAGAAGCAGTAGAAGATTTACCTGAGATTAAAAATATGAAACTAGAAGATAATTTTTTTGAAAATAGAATTTGTACAATTCATAAATATTGTCAGAGTAAATTAATTAAAAAATCTTTATTTAAAGATGAAGATCATATGAACCTTTGTAGAATGCACAAAGAATTTAGATACCACGATGTAAAAGAAGATGTTTCAGAAGACCATGACTTTTACAAATTTGTTAAAGGTGCAATTGGTAGAGGTCTTACCACACAACAATACTATCTTATTTTAAAACAGAACGGTGATTTAAAAACTTACAAAGATTTAAGAATGATTAATCAAATGATTGAATGGGCTACAGAATATAAAAAGAATGAACAGGTAAGAGCTTATGAAGATATGATACAAGAGTTTAATAATCCAAATGTTAAAGAACCAGACATAGACGTATTGATAGTGGATGAAGCACAAGACAGTAACGTACCACAGAGAAAAGCTTTAGAAAAAATAGCAACCAATGCAGAAGAATTTATAATGGTAGGAGATCCTGATCAAACTATATTTGAATGGGCTGGAGCAGATGCGGATTATTTTCATACTATATCTAAGAACGCAGAACAATTAAAACAGGGTTTAAGATGTGGTAAAACAATAAATGAATTATGTAAAAAAATTATAGCTCCCATATGGCAAGAGTATGATTACAATAGAATCTGGAAACCTGCAGAAAACGTAATCGGTCATCATTATCATTTACCTAATTACATATCAGACTGTTCACATATGAGAATTCTATTAGACAAAATAAAAAATACAAAAGAAACTTTTTTATTTACATTCAGAGGCAACCCATCACACAAATGGGCTAGAGCTTTCTTATTAAGAAACGGAATTAATTTTTCTGCTGTAGGTAATTCTGATTTTGTTTCTAAAAAACAATTTGATTGTCATAAAAACTGGCCTGCTTTTGTCAAAGGTAAAGCTATGC
>VMHT01202800.1_pt1 | contig 38255 bp, 55 predicted proteins | sample 4693611 | NCBI WGS metagenome assembly VMHT01 (sample SAMN12280063, study PRJNA550983) | marine metagenome | isolation source: seawater sampled from same location over 5 years 0.02-0.2 micron viral filtrate | place: USA: collected off the coast of southern California halfway between the port... ...
CGAACTTGGACGTTTTTATGTTCGCCCCTTACTTCGCAGTCATATTCAAATTCTTTTGTTAAACTCATTTTAGTCTCCTATGTTATCGTGGCGGGATTGCCACCTGTCCGACCCGACTTCCAGACGGGTTAATTACTCTACCCAGTATGTAACTGACCCAATTAAAAAATCACTACTAGCATTTGCATTTGATAGCGCGCCCGCCCCTCCATCGTCAAACGCATAAAACTGTATTTGTGTGCTACCTCCTGCGGTGTATGCAGTTATCGCACCTGCCGCAGTAACAGGCGTACTAAAATATGTTACCGCACCGCCTCTATGTGCAAGCTCGACGGTAGTCGCATCTGGTGTTGTAAAAGGTAGCCCATCTACAAAAACCTGATTACCTGCGCTAGTGCCGCTGAACTGTAACCAAAACCAAGCAGTCACCATATTGCCTATTTTAGTATACTTACCAAATTGATAAGAGTTTGTGTACGAAACGCTTGTCCAACCTTGAGCTATAGTAGGTGTCCAAGTGCCTTCTTCATAGTCGTCTAATACAGACGATGATGCATTGCCGCCAGCAGATGCACTAAAATCAATCCCATTACCATTTACCAGTGCTTTTAAATTACCGTCATGCGTAAACTGCCAGTTTGATACGGGTGCGCTAGTGCCAACGGCAGTATTGGTTCTGATATTAATATTACCATCTGTTGAAGATGTCATTAGAAAGTCTATTGCCGCAGTGCTATTATTTGCAACATTGCCAGATGCGTCATTTGTAGAAACTATACCCCCATACCTATTTGTTGCCGCATTAGAAAACAAAAGAGCAGGAAAGTCATCTGCGGCTGTAGATTGCAAAGCAAGGTGTGCATCCCAACCACCTGCACGAGTAACGCTTGGTGTTATTGTTACACCTGCGTCTGTTACTGTTGTTGTGCCAACTCCCACTTTGTTTTCAGAGGCATCAACAAACAGCGTATTGGTATCAACAGTCAAATCATTGGTTATCGTTGCACTAAAAGCAGATAAAGACTGTGCCGCAGGGTGACTTGCAGAAAGCTGTATCGGTCCACGATTTACAACATAGATATTGTTTGTGCCTGTTACAGGTGCGGCTGTGAAGGTAAGTGTAGTTCCGTCTACAGAATATGCTGTTGTCGGCTCTTGCCGTATGTTTTCTACAAATACATCAACAGTATTTGTCGTTGCGGCTTCGGACAAAGTAAATGCCGTAGCAGAACCGTTACCACTAAAAGTATCTTTCGATACCGATGTGGTAAAGTTTCCGTCAGCGTTTTGTCCTATATATGCCATTAATTGTTTTCCTGTTAAGCCGTTATATATGTAATTCCAAAAATTATAGCTTTAGTGCTATATTCAGAATAAAGCCTTGCACTTCCACCACTTCCACTCCTTATTTCCATGTTGGTTGAGTTTGGAGCAATAATTACATGGTCACCAGTAAATCCAGTATTGTAACTTATAACACCTGCTTGCCAGCCGTTTGATACATTGTGACTAGTAAATGGCAGTGTTATTTTTACTGGACTTGTATCACTATCTGTAGCAAAATATAGATAAGCCTGTGCTGTGACTTTTCTTCCTATTTTAATGTAAGAAGCATGATAAGTTGCGGCTAAAGCAGTAGCAGTACCAGTAAGAGTTGGTGTCCAACTTCCCTCCTCATAATCATCCAAAGCATTCGCTGAAGCAGTGTCGCCGTTGAAGGTTAAGCCGCCGCCAGCAAGAATACGCATACGCTCAGTTATGGCATTTCCAGAACCTGATGCACTTGTATAAAAACGCAATTCTCCTTCATCACCTCCAGAGTACATTCTAACACTTGCACCAATTGAACCATTATTAGCAAAAATAAGCTGACACGAATCATTATTTGAGGCACGTTTGCCTTCTAAACGTAAAGCGGCGGAATCACCTGTTTTATCATTATGAATATGAAGCTGAGTATTACCGCTTACAGAATCATTAAAAATTTCTAACAGACTACTTGGAGAATTCGTACCTATGCCGACATTCCCCGCATTGTCGATGCGCATACGCTCCGCATTGTTTGTACCAAAATAAGTGGCGACGTTTTCATAATTCCAAATAAAACCACCTTGATTAGTGTCTTTGCCAATTTCAAATCCATCACCTGTGCCTGTACCCGCAGTATCGTCAGTGAATTTTGCCGCAACAGTGCCGCTAGAACTATGAAGATGAAGCACCTCTGAGACAGTGGCCGTGCCAATGCCAACCCGATTATTAGTGGTGTCAATAGTCAGTGTATTACTATCTAAATTAAAACCAGTTGCATCTATAGCATCTGATGTAATTTTGCTAATCGCCATTAGGTAATCTCCAATATAGACAACGCAACATCACCAGAAGATGCTGTGTTTGTTGTTACCTTCAATACGTCTGATGCTTCCATGACAACCTTTTGATCGCCGCCTACGACAACCAAGGCACTGCCCACCGGGACAGGAGCTGCTTTGACTAGATATATATTATCGCCATCACTGTTCTCTAACTGCACGTCAACAGTGATCTGTGATGCCACAATGTTTGCGATAGATAGTCCGATGATAGTTGTCGCTGTAGATGACGGGCAGGTATATATAGTGGCAGCACCTGTTCCTACAGCAGTATCTGTTTTGATTTTAAAGGTGTTTGCCATGTTCTTGTCATCCCAAAGCTATAGCAAGCGCAACTGCTGTCCCTGCCTCGTCTACACTGAGTGTTGTTCTAGCCGCTGACGCATCTGCGTCGTCTATCAAAGACCTACCATAAGCAGATAAGTCTGTCACATCTGCGACTGAAGCACCGTTAAAAAATGGCAGTTTGTTTGCCGCACTGGTCTGATCAGAATCTAACACCATCACTTTTTGTGCTGGCATCGTGCAGAACAATGTCTTTGTTCCAGCCGACCAGTTTACGGCAGAGTCACTGTTGCTGGATTGTAAAATGGATGTCCGAGCAAGAGTTGTGCCGGAAGAAGTATATGTACCAACACCAACCTCAAAATTACCCGCACCGTCCGTGCAAGCATAATATGTTGTGTTACCATTACCGATAGAGCCGAATGTCTCAAAACCAGTTACCGCACCAGCAAGAGTGTATGTTCCCGTGCCTGTGGTTGTGCTGGTTTCTTTGACTCTATCAGCAATAATCAGAGCCATTACTTCAACTCAATACTGAGATTAGTGGCGTTGATTCTAAAGATGTCACCGCTTGCGATTTGTCTGCTTGAGTCTAACGCACCAATAAAAAGGATATTCCCGCTGGACGAAGCATCCGCTAAGAACACATGCGTTATAGTTTGTGTTGTGCCACCCGAAGCAGGAAACTCCACATTGTTTGTGTTATTAACTGTTTGTGCGTCAGCAGACGTAGACGCTATTGTCCAGTTCGCTGCTGTAACTTGTTGCCTAGCATAGTTCGTGAAACTTGCTTCTGTTACACTGCCTCCCTCTGCATCAGAAACAGCAGTAGCAAGCCCGACATATATACTGTCGCCCGGTGTAGCAAAACTTACCGCATTATTTTTAAAAAGAAAACTAAGAAGCTTCCCTTCAAGATAGGTAGTAGCCGCATTTGTAGTTGCCATATCTATGTTCTCCTAGTATCTGGTAGACCACGACGATAGGCATCTGTGTTTTCTCTTGCCTCACCAAGGTCTTTGAGCCTACTTAACTGCTCTGTAAAACGAGTATTGTACAGTTGTAACATATCCGCCTCACCTTTCATATAGTTATAAGCTTCGTAAACTGCTCCGTACAATAATGCATATGGGGCATTTGTACTAAGCCAAGTCGTACCACTATCCGCACCAGCAGTGAGACTAGCGGGTTGATAGTAATAATGAAGCTCCACATTGTAGCTAGAGTCTGGAGTTGGAGCCACAATAAAGTTATCTGTATCGAATCGAGCGTAGTATTTAGGGAGCCCTGTTGTAGTCGATGCAGGAGTATATGTTTGCAAGTAGTTTACGTCTTTCTGCAAAAGGAACTTCTCTGATCCTGACGTAGTAATTCTTAAAGAAAAAGACGCTAAATAGTCCGTAGGGACGGACAAATATTGATCGTTGTTTGTTAGACTACTAGTAACATTTTTCCTAAAGTCTTCTAAATCAACAGCCCGAAATATTTTGTCTTCCGTGGCTTTAATAAAGTTGTCTATATTACTTACAAACGACGTTTCTGTGTTTTCTGTATAGTCTTGTATAGCTGTTTTCAGCGTGGCTAATGTAAAACTCATGTGTTTATTTGACCTCCCATACCGGAGTGGTTGGTGCAGTAGTAATACAATGTAGGCGCACCTGTCGCCACTACTATTTGTGTATACGCACCTGACGATCCTGGTGTGCCGTTAGTTGTTACACCTGTTGTGTACTCTGATCCGCCACCATGCGTTCCGTTTGCTGTTGTCGAAAACCGCAGCGGATGACTTGAGTTACTCGAATCAGACTGATCAAACCTATACGTTTCCCCTTCTGTCAGAGATAGTGTCGGAGTTTCAGAACCGCCGATAAAGTATTTATTGCCGCTATATGTGGACTGCACAGCAACAGTGTAGGTTGTGTAGGACGAAGTTACGATAGACGCACTCGCCGTCTGTATAAAGCTAGACACAATACTCGCTGTGTTTGGTCCAGAAGTTTTGGCTTCAGCAGACGCAATCTTACCGCCGCCTTTAACAGACCCCACAGTTGCTGTCTCGGAAGAGCCTCTTTGACTTATGTCGAATGTATACGAGTCTGTATCAACAACAGTTATAGAAAAAGAATCTGTGTTTTCTATAGCAATATCTGTGAAGTTATCAAAAGACTCAACAGTCCTAAACTGAACCAAATCACCTGTTGTTCTACCGTGACCCGGTTCTCTTACAGAGATAACGGATGAACCGCTGGAGCCTGATGTAAATGGGTTTAACGGTAAAATAACCCTAACCGCAGGTTCTGTTCTATCTGGTCTAGGATCACGTATGTTTTGAGGATCAAAAACATTTCTAGGAGGCGTTAATTGAGGATGTTTTTCTTCAAACTCATCAGGTCCAACTAATAAACCGTTCCATTCTTTTTTCATGTCAGCTAAACGATAGCGAAAACCTGACCGATCAGAAATGCCAAACGCTTTTGATCCCGATGCGTAACGTCCCATTATCTAACCCTCAAATACCGCATACTTGGAGTTAGTTTTAATGGAACACGATCTTCATCCTCATCAGCAGCTCGTTGGAACTCTTCCTCGTAAATATTCTTCAACAACTGAACTCTATCTGGAGCTCGTTTTACAGAAAGATAATAAGCTAACCCAGAAGCCATACACGGCAAAAATCTAAAAGGTGCATCAACATCGTTTACAAGCGAGTCCGCATCTTCTATGCGTTGCACATAGTAATAGTGTAGAACATCTGTGCTATTCTCTGGCGTGGGCCAAAGATTTATTTCTGGTGTAACTTGCCTGTTAAAATAAAAACTAGAAGGACGACCTGTTGTAGCTTTGTTCGGTTGATTCTGATATTCCCCTCGACTTATCCGTTGAACCTCAAGATCAACGCCGTCGCGCCTGACGACAACCTCTAAAAGATCAGCAATTGTACTAGACAAGCTATACGTTGCAGTTCCAGATGTAAGAGCTTGTGTGCCTAGTTTGACTGTCCAAAGATTGACCCCCCTGTTCGCCCATTCAGCAAACATAAGGTTAAGGGATCGACGAGCAGTCTCCGCCTCGTACCCTGTACGAATCTCTATTCCACAACGCTCATATGCCTCTTCGATGACATCAGAAACATCGAGAGTAAAATCTCTAGAACCTGAAGTAGCCATCTACTTTTTCTTTTTAGCCATGCCGCCGCCGCGCATACGCATAGGCTTTTTAGCCATACCGCCATGACCCATCTTTTTAGCCATGCCACCGCCGCGCATACGAATAGGTTTTTTAGAGGCCATTCCTCCGCCCATCATTTTCTTGGGCTTCTTGCCTCTCATTCCTTTGTTACCTGGCATTTTTCTCTCCATCTTCGTCGGGTTAAAACTAAACGCTCCAGATCATCCGTGCCATAATTGGCATAATAATTTAGACGCTCCAAAAACTTGGACGCTTCGTCAAGATGCGACAGTCTTTGTATCAAAATCATATCATAAGTATCTTGAAAAGAAAGCAACCAAATGTCTTTTTCTTTTAATGCTAGATAAGCGTTTAATCCCATACAACAACCTTCTAACTCTTCGTATGTTAACTGCTGTATCTGAGAACAGATCACCACTTGATAGTCATCTGTAAACGCTTCTATTTGTTCCGCCACATCTTCCCAAAGATTAGCGACTTCAACAATTTTAACCTTGTCCTCAATCCATGCTTTCAAGGCATACGGGCAAGCAGGAATGTTCGCTGTTTCAGGGGAGGGCTGAGATACTTTGTCTCGTATCCATGTGTCTAAAAACTTTTGGACACTCATTTTTTCTTTCGTCTTTTGACCGCTTTTACTCTTCTTGGTTTTCCTGCGGGTTGTCCAATACGTTTTTTTTGCGAAACCCTAGATTTCTTTTCAGAGGCTGATAGTTCAGAGGCTGTTTTAGGAGTTTTACTGGATACCCTCTTCTTGGGACGGCAATATGGAGTACCCCGTTTTTCACCTTTCTTACGCCCACATGGTTTCCCCGTCGAGACATCGACCCATTCCTCTTTAAACCAGCGTTTTAGGTTTGATCCTGCTTTTGTTTTACGGACACGGGGCATCAGAATATCTTAGTGGTTCTATACTTAAAAGTTTGTCCATCTCTAAATCGGGGCTCTCCTCGCACCATTCCTCCACTTGCTTTTCTAACAGGTTTCTTCTTGCTCTTATTTCCCCAATTTTTTGCTCCGACTTTTCGACATGAAGCAATTGCTCCTGATGCATACGCTGAAGGGAACACTCTGTATCTCGCTTTGACCTTATGATAGCAAGCATCTTTCTTGGATTTAGTTTTAGACATATCATTTTCTCCTCATTTTTTTCTTTTTCGAAGCGCAGTGCGCTTTCTCAGAAAAACCTTTTGGACGTTTACAATTAATAGCATGTTTGCGTTTTTTGCTCCACTTCCTTTTTTGAGGTGGTTTGGAGACTTGTTTAGACATTTGAGAACGTGACATAGCCATTCGTCTGTCCTATCTAAGAAGCGAAGAAGCCTCCTAGACTAGCAGCTAGTATTAAACCTGCTAATCCCCACAGCTTCATATCAAGACCTTTTAAAACTTTGTCTTGGTTTTCTAAACGCTCATCAATTGATTTGTACCGCAACGCACATTCAGCTTCATGCTTTTCAAGCCTAGCAAGGAGTTCATCTGTTTTAGCCATCAGCACTTCCATCTTTTTCTAGCTTGGCGCAATCTGCTATTTGGGTTTTTTGCGGCCTTCGGGAACTTTTTCATTTGACCCGCAGAACGAGCGCAAAACGACTTGCGCCTTTTCGCCGCCGCGCTACCCTTTTTAACCTTACCAGTAACCGCAGTCTTTAGTTTACTGCCGGGGTTGGCACGACGATAAGCAGCTACGCCCTTCTTCGTCATCCCCGCCCCACTTTTGGTGGGACGGAAATTACGTTTGTTGCGTTTCGGCATTTTTTTTGCCGTTCGAGCCATCTTAGCCTCTAGTTGTAAAAGACAGTAATAGAGGTGATGTCATCGATAGTGGCAATATGCACGTCATCTGTAACCAAGACTCCCTCATCAGGAAAGCTGATGATGTCAACCTCGCTTGCCAATAGATCACAATGCAAAACCACTGTTCCAGAAGCGGAGCCATCTGTGATTTTTAATTCTGGCGTACCAGAACCACCAGTTGTAACTAAAACTTGACGAACACGAGCTCGACCTATTGAAGCATCACCTGTAGCAGTAAGCCTTTTGGTCTTAATGTCTGAACCAGCCATGACTGCCCCCTATTTATGCAACCTGTACATACTCAACAATGAAAGTAAACGAACCTGCGGTAGTAGCATCAACAGTATTGGTAATGTTGCAAAAAATCGTTCTTTCGGCAGAGGTATATTGAACAGAAGCAGGTGCTGTCGTAGCACTTTGTGTCTGAGCAACAAGCGTTGTAGTAGTTACATTACCAACCACTACAGTTGTACCACCATCGAGAATTTCATCAGTAACTGCTGCAACAATTTGTGCACCCGAACTAGAAGTACCAACTTCATAACCAATGTCACCTGTACCAATCACTGGTGCGGTAACACAGAAAATCTTAATGTCGGTAATAATAGTGTTGGCAGGTTGTGTGAATTGACCAATAGCTGGGCTGTCACCAGCAGTGGTGTTTACAGTAACACCTGTAGCAAACCCAACGTGCTTTACAAATTTACTAGTGACAATACCAGTGGAAGCAATGTCCACTACATCTGTCTCTGTACCAGTAGTTGAGTTTTTAGATATAACTTTAAACCCGTTTTCAGAACGGACGGGACCGCTAAAAGTTGTGTTAGCCATGTGTGTCTCCTGTCGTGGCTATTGTCAGTCGCCCTATGCGACTGTCAGGAATCTTTACTATACGCATAAAAAAAGGGGCGGTCAATGCCGCCCCTTTCAATGTATTGTAATTACGCTCCGGGCGAACCGAATACGCAACGTGGATCGCTAAAGCCAAAGCTATAACGCTCACGGGCTTTGTAACGCATGTTACCTGTATCATAATCAGGCTCCATTTGCGTTGTCAAAGCGGCTCTCTCAAAGTTTTTAAACCCATTCGGAGAGTCAGTTTTGATGAAGAATGCATCTGTGTCAGTTAGATAATCGTTAACGGTATATCCTTCTGGCAACATACCCATGTTGCGGATAGCGTTTGTATCATTATCTGCTGTACCAACACGAAGATTCGTAGCCATCAGACGCTCGGCAACAAATTGTAGCTGACGCGGAATGATCAACTTAGTACCACGAAGGGCAATGATCAGACCACGCTCATCAACAAAACCTGCAATGCTAATCAGAGCATCTTCAAGAGATGTCTCGTTAAGATCAGCAGCAACAGTAGGTTCGTTGTTGAATGTGCCACCATTTGTAAGCGGGTGACTTGCGTCGCAAAGAGCAACTCCATCCCCACCAGCAGTCGCGCCAGCGGTGAAAGCGTTGTTCAGTACAGCCGCAGCCTTAACCTGCTTTGTGTGAGCCATTGCACGAGCCAACGCACGAGTGTAACGAGAAGAGAGACGATCATAAAGATTGTCCTCTACAGCTTCTTCCGTAATGGAGAAACCAAGAGCTACAGTTTCGTGTGTGTAACGGCTTGTGTATGCCTCTTGAGCGTCATCATAAGAAATAGATGACCCTTCAGTTTTCGTAGGAGCCGCACCAAAACCAGAAAGCATTACCTCTTCTTCAAAAGCACGATCAGATGCCTCTGTGTCAAAGATTTCTGCATGTTGGTTTTCGTATCGGTTATACTCCAGTCCAAAAAGAGCGTTGAGACCTGGCTCAAGCTCTTTTGCGAGTTGTGCGCGGGAAATAGCCATAACCTAAACTCCTATACGCCTGTCGTTGAAACAGTGCCACCTGCAATCGCACCGTTAGGTGAGTTGAAGTGGTTGTTCAAACGAACGATTACACCAATGCCAGAGGCCGCAAAGTCTGCGTTCTCGACATCATCGACAATTCCCATAATCCGAAGATTAAGATTCGCTGTTACTGCGATTGTGCTCACAGCTAACGCCGCAGAGGACATACCAGTAGTTGTGCTACCGGATGTACCTGATGAGAAGTTAGCATTAGCGAATACCGCCGCACGAGCAGTTGCTTCATTTGTAAGCGAAGCATCTGCAGCAATTACGAACTGCTGCATGGGATCATCATAAACAAAGGCTTTGACAGGAAAGTTGCTGTCCGCACCCGACCCAGGGTAAGTGTTTGAGAATATAACTTCACCAGTAGTTGAGCTCACATACTCACAACCATAAAACACACCAACCAAGCCTACAGTTCCACCAGCAGCCGCGCCAACAATGTCGATAACACCTGCTGCAAGCGGAATAACTGGAGAACCTTGGAAAATTGCGTTTGAGTTGTCTGAGGCTATGCGATACTCAGTTGTACCAGTGCTGTTTACGCCCGAACCCACTTTACCGATGGGTCGTAAGCCAAATGCACCATTTGAGTTTGCCATTTTAGTCTCCTAAACAAACAATTAAGTTCTAATCAGAAGCATCTTTGCGGTTGCCTCCGAAAGTTACACGGCTTTGCCTATCGCTCTGGATAGGCATCGAGGGATGTTGCTCCCTCATGAGGTTTTCATCAACGGCTTTCATCTGGTTGCGGGTCTGATCCCGGAAATAAGCAGTTCTTTCAGATACCGTTTCCTCTGGAATACGACAGAGCATAAGCCCACCGTTCCCAATAACGCCTTGGTATCTTCCCTCTTCAATAGTTGGAGCTTCGAAGTCTGGATGCTCGTCTGCTCTCACAGGCTCCCATCCTTCTCGGAGCTTGGCATGGACATTTGTCTTATCGTCCTCGCCTCTAATTCCAACTCGAACCCACCTGTGGATGTATCCTTTCGGTGGTTCGGGGGCCTCCAGCATACTAGGAGGTTTCCAAGGTGTTCGTCGCGCAGTTTTTGTACGAGTTTGCGATTCTCGGGGTATGCGTTTCTCTGTCATCTTATGTATCCTTCTGTAGTTTTGCAACTTCTTTTGCATAGACATCGTAAGGAACATTAAGTTTTCTTGCGATTGCCTTTTGAGAGTCACTCAAAGTAATTACTTTTTTACCGCCCTTAGTGGTTGTTCGAGACGCTGAATTTGATGCTCCAGCAACTCTTTGTTGTGGTTTCTTTTTCGATTGAAACTTGCTAGGAAAATCGTTCTTAATACGTGAGTCCAATTCTGTATAATAATCATCAGATGTCGGGTCATAACCCTCCTCCTCAACCAGTTGTCTGTGAATACCAAACGCCGCATAAGTCATGGATTGATCCTCACCAAACCATGAGTTTTTTTCTGCCCATGCCTGTGCTCTCGGATCAGGTTCTACAGCCGCTTGTTGTACAGGTGCTTGTGCTTGTGCCTGTGGAACTTCTGTTTGCTGGGGGGCCTCACGTTGAACTTCAAGTTTTCTCTTCGCTTCTTCGTATTTAGCTTGATCCAAAGCTAGGCGACTAATATTTTGCTGGGCATTAAACAATGCTTCTGCGTCACCTTCTTCATGCGCTTTCTGATAAGCTATCTTAGCTGTCTCAAGCTCTGAAGCTACCCTGTTACCAAACTGATCAACAACAGCAGTCGAATTACTTTCCTGTTGTTGCTGTAATTGACTTACTTGATTTTTTAAAGCTTCAGCATATTCCAACGCCGCCTGTTCGCGTCTTTCCGCTTCGCGTCTTCTATACGTCAGCTTTTCAATACGTTTTTGCACACCTGCGGTGTATTCAGTAAGCTCTTCTTCGTTTTCGGAAACATCTTGTTCATCTGTTTCTTCAACTGTTTCTGTTTGAACAGGCTCTTGGTTTTTTGTCTCCGGCTCAACGGCTTCGGAGGTTTGTTCGTCAAGTTCAACCTCAAATTCCTCGTTCTCTATCTCAACTGGATCATTTGGTTCTGGCAATTCTGACATCTTTTTCTCCTAAAGCTTTATGTCTTCTGGATCGACGATAGTTGCAATTACCTCGTCGTCGTTAATAATTCTGACCTCACCGTCCTCGAGTTTAAACCGAGAACCAGAGTATCTTCCTATACAGACCCAGTCACCTTCTTTACACCAAGGCTCCATGTCTGTTCCAAATTTATCAGGATCTTTGTAAGCCAACGGCCCCACCTTCACCACAAAAGCCACAACAGTTGCCAATGCCTCACGATCCGCAACAGCGTCCGGGATATAAACACCTCCGTCTGTTTTCACACGTCCGCGATACGGCATAACAAGAATCCGCCAACCTGTTGGTTGCGGAACACGATCTAATGCTTTTTGAGATTCTGCCTGTTTCTTTGATTTTTCTTGTGCTGCTATATAGTCAGGTACTAATAGAGTCTTCGTCATCGGTGTCATAACCTTTCAGCAGGGCACTAAGTTCATCCATCGCAAACGAGAGGCCCTGTATCTCGCCTACTAAACTGCGATACTGTTCCATGTCTTTTATAGACCCGCTGGCAACAGTTGTCGTTAAGTCCTCAATTCGAATATTGAGATTTTTGCGGTATTTGCTAATAAAGTCAACTACATTCAAAGTAAGTCACCTTGAGTTGACATATCGCTGTCGGTTATGGGACCGCCAGAAACCCATGCTGTGCACACACGTTGTGAAGCACACTTAAATTTTAAGAACTGACAATAACCTAAATCACCAGCTTGGATAGAATCATAAGGGTCATCCGCGCCCTCCGAGCCAATACCTTTAGCAATGCAATCCAACATTTGAGACGTTTGATTAAAAGCCGCACAATTAGCACATCGAGATTCCAAAGCAGCATCAATATCTGTTTTGAATGTATTTGCTATATTTGTCCAAAACTTATCGTTTTGACCTGTGTGGTCAACTCCAGGATCTAATGGACCGTAGTCATATTCGTCTATAGCTTTTTGACGGTTCTCTAGATTGACATCAATGTCTTGTGTCGCAACAGGACACCCGTCTCCTGCGTCTTTATCGACAGGAGTTCCTACGCTTGGTAGGTCGGCTGTATCTATTTCAATGCGTATTTTCATATTACTCACAAAAACTATTGAGATATTAATTAAATTCAAATGTTGTGCTTGTTACATTCGCACCATTAGTACCAAAAGGACTTTGATTTACTGTGGTAGTCCAAGCCCAAGAAGTTGTTCCATTCTGGGACTGATAAGTTGCGTCTGTTCTATTAAAAGTATTTGAGCCAGCATTAGTTGTAAGTTTTAAAGTTGAAAAACCTGAGTTAGAAAAACTTCCTGAAACTTCAAAGTTTAATGTACCTACAGCCGCACCAGCTGAACCTTCAACTGCCTCTGCAAGAACTATTAAACTAGCACCGCTTAAAAAATCCACAGTGCCATCACTAACACTACCAAAATTTACATTATTAATTAATGTATATAAGCCTTGTTGAGAAACACCATTTTTAAAACCTCTAAAATAATAATGCCCTGCGAAACCAAAATCAATATTTGTGTATCCATTGGTAACTGTTCCGTCATATAAGTTACTAGAAGCACCATACCATTCATTGAATGACATTTGTGCGCCAGAACCTTTGCTAATCAGTCCTCGAATATCGCTGTCGTTTATTGAAGCCGAAGTTCCAGAAGAACCACCCGCCTCAACATGCATAGCGTTCAAAGAAAGCGCACCTGATGAAGGAAGAGCCATTATTTAAGTCCTGTAAATTTGCCGCCTTGAACAGCTTGACCAGTGCCTCTTACTACACCGCCGTCACGGAACGGACACTTTGTGCCTTTAACAATGCCGCCCTTTTCAAAACCCATTTCTGCAACGGCTTCTTTGCCTTTTTCGCCAGAACGATAAAGAGCTTGTAATCCTGGGTTTGGTAGTTTTTCTACTGGTGTCTTCGGTGTCTTCATTGTCTTATCCTTGTGGCATAAGCTCTCCTAAAAACGGAACGGTTGGCCCGCCTGATGGAGTTCTTGCACCTTGCATAAACTGTGACGGATTAGGAGGCTGTGTAGTTTGGAATTGTTGCATCCGTTGTCTAAACAAATCAGCGAGTCCGCCCATGCCACCAAACGGCGTATTCATTATTGGTTGGCGAGGTGCTAAACTTGCAATACCACCCATACCCGCTTCCATTCTTGCTTGATTAAACCTGTTACCCATCATGGGGTTTATAGCGTCTGGACCAGAAGAAAAAGGATTAGCTGTTGTAAGAAGCATACGTCGTTCATCTTCAGTCATAGGAGCAGGTTGTGGCGCGAACGTTGGAGTCATGGGGAAAAACGGTTGTGGTTGTGCGTTAAATGTTGGGGTTGCAGGTTGTTGTGAAACCTGTGGTGGTCGTGGTTGTCCGCCCATACCGAAGCCCATGCCTTGAAACGGATTGTTCATCATCATCCCGCCAAAACGTTCTCTGCTACCGAAACTTGTGGGTCCTCGTGACGGCTGGAAGGGTCTAACGCCACCTTGAGGTAGACCGCCCATAATACCCATCATCTGATTAGGTTGAAATGGAATCATGCTTTCATCCTTTTATCCGTCCGATAGACTTTAGACCAAAACTTGCGGCGATACTAGCCATAATTGACCAGCTTAACCACTCGGGCAAATCCTCGCGCAAAAACCTAAACCCATCTTCGATATATGGCTGTGCAGGAGGATAGAAACACGCTGATAGCAATAAGACAAAGAAAACGGTCCATAATTCGTCTTTCCACGAGTCCTGACTTGCCCGTGCCTGTTCTAACTCCCACGCACCATCTTGCTCGACCTTCTTTGTTTGCGCCTCGATCTTTGCAACTTTAAGCTTCTGCTTCGCCATCGCTTGTTCAGCCCTGTTTTTCAAGAAAGTGGAGCCAAGATTTGCTATCGGTCCAATAAGTGCTTGTAACATTAGTTAGTCCTCTTATTGAGCTCTTTCATAACCGCAATATCTTCTTGCGTTTCAATTCGCTCTCTATTGATATCGTTGCGCTCTCCCGCTATCTCAAGTTGTGTACTCAACCTGTCCTGCGCTTGTTGCGCTGACTGTGCAATCCTAGCCTGTTCAAGCTGTGCATCCACCGCATCTTTCTGCGCTTTACGTTGATTATCCTGCGCCTGTAGTTGGACTTCAGCCTGTCTGATACCGACCAACGGATCAGGTTGTGGCTGTGGTGAGACTTGCTGTAGATATTGTTGCACAAGTTGTGCATTAATCTGCGGAGCCAGTTGCATCATTTGTTGTTGCATTTGTTGTTGCATTTGCATTTGAAGTTGCTGTGCCATCATCGGATCCATTTGTTGCATTTGCATCGGATCAATACCTTGCTGTTGCATCGCCATTTGAACCTGTTGTTGAGCTTGTTGTTGCGCCTGTTGTTGTGACAAGAACCCTATGCGCTGGAACATTTTTGACATCAACAATGTTTTTACAGCAGGGTTTTCCATTACAGATGGACTTACTAGTGCTGCCACATAAGCAGACAAATGTGCCTCTTGGCTTTGGTCTGGAAAAACTTCGAACGGTCTACCAGAAAAAGCGGTAGAGATTTCTGTCGCCGGATCCATCGGTTGTGGCGGTTCTTCAGGCTTGAGTATCGCGTCAATGTTCTTAACCTCAAGGGCCTGATACATACGACGATATGCTTCCCTGATATTATGTATCTCAGGGTTTTGTGCCGCCATCTGTAGCTGTGTCTGCGCCAAAGCATGACGTTGCGCCATAGAGAAAATGTTCGGATCAGAAACAGGTAAAATATCAACACGACCATCAAAGTCTTGTTTAAATGTTTCTGGTGGTACAGACAAAGCATACGGATATGCTTCCATAGTCTCAGAAATAATCTTTGTAAGAAGTCTGAACTCTTGACGTTGTGCATAGTGCAGACGTTTGTGTATCGCACTCATTACCCGTGAGCCACGCTCTAGTAAAGCAACTGTCGTGCCTACCGGAGCGTTACTGTTCATGTCGCCTGTGGCATTGTCAGCAATAGTAGCATAACGACGACCACTATCAACCAGAACACCCAAAAGTTGAGACAACGTTGCGCTAGGTTCCTTGTACGGCAAAGTCTGAATCGCATTACGAATGTCTCCGTTAGGTGCGTCTATGTCCCTAAACTCGCCCGGCTGTAGTGGCTCATCATCATTACGAATACGAACACCGCGCATTTTGAAACCAGCAGGTAGATTCGATAGTGTACCCGCATCAATCAACTGACGCAGAATAGATGTCGCCGCATAGGACAAACCACCAATCATATGGATCAAACCAAAGCCGTAGAAACCCAGACCCGGTAAGAACTTGTAATGCACAAAATGTTGTAGCGCACGTTTCTCGGTGTCTTCTTCTTCATAGTTACGATAGATAGACAGAACCTTGCCAGAGTCACGCTCAATAGTAACAGTGTATGGAATTTTTATACCTGTTGGTTCGCCCTCTTCATCCGTGTCCTCAAAACCTTCGAGATCAAGATGTGTGTGCATTTCTAGAATTGTGTAAACATCATCCGAATAAGATGGGCGCATACCGTCCAACTCATCGCGCTTCTCTTGTAAGCCGTCGTCATTTTTGTAAGAGCTGCCGGGTCCTGGGAGTTCTACATCACGGTAAATACGAGAAACCTGCAAACGACGAATGTCGTTCTCTGTCATCTTTGTTACATGCGTAATGCGTTCTGCGGTTCTCAGGTCTGTCGCAGAATACGGAACAACAACATCTTCAGCAGGAACAAACTTAGAAACAGCCCGCCCCTTGATGTGGTCGAAATAAATCTTTTTGAATGTCGAACCAGACAACGGAAGGTAGAATAACATCTGATCCATGTCAGGGTCATACTCTTCCATGACCTCCATGACATAGTAGTTCATGAAGTTCTCTACACGACTCGCTTGGTCTGTTGTCTCTGGTGTCTCAAGTCCAACAATACTTGTGCGAACAGGACCGCTTGCAGGTAAAAGCTCTTTGTAAGCCTGTGCCTGAAACTGTGTCACCGATTCAGAAATCAACGGGTGCGTTACACCACTCGCACCAGAAAACGGTGCGTCGCGTTCTTCGTATCTAATACCTAGTAGGTCAAGTCCTTTAGACAACGCTGACTGCCACTCTTCTCGTGAGTCTTGATCGTCCTCGAACATCTGCAAACAATTAGATGAAAGCTCGTCTAGAACAGAATCTGGTAAGTCTTCCGCTAAGTTACTATCATGGAGGAGTTCTAAGTTTGTGTCCTCCTCGCCGGGCATAATAAACTGTGCCTGACCATCTTCACCAAAGACAACACCGAGCATTTCCTCTAAGTCTTGTTCAAGTTCAACAGGAGTTCCTTCAGATTCAATCTCTAAAGACTGACCTTCCGGTCCTCCCGGTCCCATAGAATCCGCTACAAGCGCACCTAATTTTTCAATATCTGTTTCTGACATAATTTTTTATAACACCTTTCGAGCCATCGCGCCAATGCCTTTACGAAGTTCAACTAAACCACCTTTTTTAAACGGAGCACGGAAGCTACTTTTAATTTGTTGTGTATCATCAAGCAAAACAAGAGTGGGAACAGGTAGCCCGCGTTGTGCTAGACCGTCATGTTTTACTTCTTGTTTTGGAGTTTTTTCCATCTTAGCGGGACGTTCAACAGGCGTAGTGTCTGCTGACACTATTCTCAACTCGTCTTTAACTAAGAGATCTGGGTTTTCTGCGACAAGCTCGTCGAAGACCTCATCAACAGCCTTTGTGTATGTTCTCTCGTAGTTCTCGACATAGACTCCAGGTCTGCCAGAATTACCAGCAATGTCTTCAGCTTTAGGAACAGAAACAAAAGTTTCGCCACGAGAAAAAGCATCTCTTACTTGTTGGTGAATAACGAACTTAAAATAATCTTTTTCGTCATCAAAAACAGGCGGCATTAGTTTCTTTTTGTTTTGAACATCTCTGAACAGTTGGTAGTTTTGAGGGTCCGATTTTTCAAATTTATTAAGAGCGTTGTTTAGTTCTTCTGTTTTTCTTTGTTGATAGTTATTGATTTTCCCAAATTTTTCAAAAACATTTCCTTCACTAGAATCTGTTACAAGTAACAACTCTTTGAGTTCTGGGTCGGTCACACTTTCCGCAATTTGTTTACGAACATCACTACCTTGATCAGCTTTTTGAAACTCGTCTATTATACGGCGTGTGTTAGCTTGTTTGATATACTCGTCCGCAAAAGGTTTTCCAGTGTTAAGGTAATTAGTTTTTTCAACAGGAGACAAAACTGTTTTTTTATTAGCAACATTAAAGTTTCCAAGAGCACTAAAAGCATTATTAACCTCGATTGATTGTTCCGATGCTTGAAGAGTTAAATTGGTTACGTCGTTCACCACGTTGTTAATAGTTTTTACTGTGGCATCAAACTCAGGAGTTAAATCGTCCACCCCGCTTGCAAAAGTAAGTTTCCCTTGTTGTCGTTGTTTTGACGCAAGTACAGTTCTTGCTAGATCTTCAACTAACTCAGACTTTCCTTCAGGTGACAAGTCCTTAAAAGCAGAAAAAACACCTTCTTGATAGGTGGGCTCGTCTCTCAACTCCTCGATTGCTTTTTTTGAATTGAAAATATAACCTGCGCCATCATCAAGGGGATTAACGGCATTTCCATCTAGAAACTTATCATTTAAAACTGTCTCGAGAAAATCCCCTTCTGCGTCGTAGGTGTTTGTAAGCAAACCTCTGTCTTTCATGTATTCTGTAAGTTCGTCAAGCTCCAAGTCAAACGAAGTACCATTAAGATCAGCACGGATACCCGCAACGTTTTCCATAAACTCAAGCGTGTTTTCAAAAACAGACGCATCGGAACCATACGCCTTACGATACTCCACAATCTCATCCATGCTGAGATCTAACTTATCTAAAAAATCAAAATCCTCGTAATTATCCGCAAATTCTGACATACGATTAGGGTTTTCCCTAACCGCCTTTGAAAGAGTGGCTGCCATAATATCATTTAAAGTGAGCCCGCCTAGATCCGTATTGTTGTTGATTTCGGAAGCCATCTCGTCATACTTTGTTCTTAAATTTGAAAAAGTCTCATAAGCGACGTTTTGTTTGTTTGATAGTTTCTTCTCTAAGTCAGCGATGTTTTGGTTTTTCTTAAAGTAAGATGTTTCATCATTAATTTGATCTCGATAATCAAATTGTATCTCGTTAATGACGCGACCTGTTTTTCCTGTAATCGCCTCAACAACAGCAGGGTTATCAGAAACAGGGACTGTCATTCCTTGTATTACTCTGTTTGTGTCCATATCCTGATCAAGAACCGGAACTAAGTCATCTATGGTAGCAAAACGAACATGCCCTAGTTGGTCATAAGTATTTCCGCCCTCTGGTAAACCCGAATAGTGATATGCATCTCTATCATCTACCTTCAGCCCCCCGCGATTAATACCAACTAAGCCTTCCTCAATATCTACAACACGGTAATTAATCGGCTGTACGCCATTAGCAAGACGGCTGGTATTGAGAACAGCAACGTCATCTTCTGGGCGTGGTGTAAAATGTTGCCCATAGCGACCAAGATTACTCCTGTTTCTGTTACGCATCGTCTCCGCTTCATAGGGCCTATAACTAATCTCTAGTTTGTTTTGCTCGTAAACGTTTCTTAGATCAGCAATTGTTACAGGCTCGTTGCCTTTTTTCTCTAAGAAAGGAAGCAAACCGTGGAGATTCGCGTCATTCTTAGTTATGGGCGCATATTTTTTTAACATTTTTGTTTGACCGTTTCCAACGAGTCTTGTAGCTACCTCAGACGCTGGTAACGATGACTCCACAACACCATCCGTTGTAAACACATCGTTCATTAAACCGTCGTTATAAAGGGCTTTGCCACTATTTGTATAATACAAGACAGGCTCTGCCCTAGATGGACCCGCAATATCTGTCACCTTATTAACAGGGTCAACCAACGGACGACCTCTAAGACCCTCTGCTTTGCCTACATTAATATTCGGTATTTGTTCTCGATTAATAAGAGAGCTAGGGAGTATATCGTCTGTATTTAAAACACCACCAAAAAGATCGTTAAACTCGGGCAATTCGTCAACACGAACAAACGCCCCTTCTTGATTTGATAGTTTCCCAGCGAGACTACCACTTCTTATCATGAGAGTCTTATCACTTGCCTTCTGTAACGCCTCGACAGGAATTTCATCAAGAGAAGCCTCTAACTTTAATTGTTCTTGTTTTTTTAAATCATTTTCTGCAGCTTTAATTTCGTTATCTGTTTCTCTCGCAAATACATAGCTTTCCTCACCTGCATCTGCTCGTTCCTTAAAATCGTTTAGAAACCCCTTTGCTTCCAATTGTTCGGGTGTTGGATCTCTTCCCTTGAAACCAATCATCTTTTCTTGCGCTGCTTTGTACTCATTGTACAGAGGATCTATCTCACGAGCCGATTTATACAGCCCAGCAATATCGTCAAGCTTGCTTGGTGCTTTTAAAATACCACCGATAAGCATACCCGCTACATTAACAGCAGGTATACCAGCAGTAACTCCTTGCACCGCATCACCCACAAGACCAAGACCCAAGAGCCCCGCATCAAGTAAATTTTGTTCTTCGCCAGGCAAAGCTAGTGCCGCTAAACTTGGTAGCTTAATTTCTGGATTCATGGGATCTGGATATAAACCAGCAGATTCAACAGTCGCGGCTCCCGGAGCAAACATTCCGGCTAGTAACGCTCCTGATTTTGGATTTTCTTTTAAGAAAGAAGCAAAGTTACCGACACCCTGATAAACATCACTCGCCGTCTGCTTTGCATCCGTGCCTAAGTTTTCCATAGCCTCTTGACGTAACCGAGCTAACTCTTCCTCAGTTAGATTCCTATCGCGTAACGCTCTTCTTCGATTTACAGAATCCATAGATCAACCCGTAAAAAATATTTTTGTTAAAATAACTAAACCAAAGCATACAACAAAAAGAATCCCCGCTACAATGCCGCCAAGCTTTAGGTCTTCTAGTCTAGCCTCTTTTTCCTTTTGTACACGAATTTTTTCTTGCTTAATCGCTTCCTTCTCTTCAGCGATCCGCTTGTTACGCTCCGCAATGATAGCTCGCCACGTTCCGTAACCGAAACGATTATCTATCATTATCGAAATTTCTTCGAGTTGCTCTTGAGCTAATTTGGCATCTATAACCGAGTGAGCCGCATCCTTGGACTGCCCAATTAAAGACTTGTCACCAAATCGTTTTTTTTGAACCTGTTTCTCACCTTCAAACAATCCATCTAACGCACCCGCAATATCACGAATATCATTAACCGTGTTTATGTTGCTCTTAATAAACTCAACCGACTTCTGTACAAGAGCAATGCCAGCTAAACCTGTGCTTATCGGATCCATTAATAATACTCACGTTTCCTCGAAGGACGGTACTCCTCGTCCTCATCCTCTTCTAACGTAACTAATCCGCCTTGTCTAAATCTAATCAAAGCCATAGTCATGCTATCACAGTAATCATCGTAGTCCCCGTTAGGAAAAGATGCAACTTCTTCAATAACTTCATCCGAAAAAGGTTTGTCAGGAACCCAAACACGGCCAGCCTCGAACAACGGCGCAACCATATGCATACGAGTAGTCTTGTCTATACCACCGCGACCCTTGGCTCTACCGGGCGAATAAGTCAAAACAGGAATGTTGATACGCAAAAGTTCGTCCGCCAAAGGTTGACCCGATGCCTTCGCCTCAATCAACACCATGTCCGGCTCCCAATACTCATACTGCTCCGCCGCGAGCTCCTTCAACTCTGGAAAATTGTACCGACCCTTCTGAGCATCAAGTAACACGATGTGTTCTGTGTTGTCCTCCTCTGGATCAAACACGCCCCACGTTGTTATAGCCGTGTAGTCAGCCGTCTCTTTTTTCGAAAACGCAGTGTCATAGGATTGTAAAATATACTTTAAACGTGGAATCTTCTCCTTTGTCCACCTCTGCCACCACTCGCGCTTCACCATTGCCGTCTCTTCAGACGTTGGATTCTGCTGCCACTGTGCGTTCCACTTAGTAGGCGAAAGTGACGCTTTCACCCCCAAAAGCTCTTCTTTTTTCCAAAACTCAGGCCAAACAGGGTTCCCCGACGGTAATATTGCAGGAAATTCTATCAAATCCCACTGATCAGCCATCGTGTCTTTCATCTGTTCGTTCAGTAACCGACCCGTCAAATCCTTCTTTGACCACCGTGTTTGAACAATAATTATCGATCCACCAGGCTGTAAACGCTGTCTCGGTCCAGATGTGTACCACTCATACGTGTGATCATACGCAGTCGAAGATAAAGCATCTTGTTCCGAGTGCGGATCGTCAATAATCAATAAATCAGCACCACGTCCCGTCATCGCCGCACCAACACCCGCCGCAAAATACTCGCCCTTCTTACTCGTCTCCCAACGACCAGCCGCCTGACTGTCCGCTTTCAAATCTGTATGCGGAAAAATTTCCCTGTATAAAGGATCAGCAATCAAATCACGAACCTTACGTCCGAACCGTGTGGCAAGCTCCGTGTTCATCGTTGCCTGAATAATTTTCAGTTTAGGGTTCCTTCCCAAAAACCATGCGGGCATCAAATATGATGCTAATTCAGATTTGGAATGTCGGGGCGGCATGTTGATTATCAGACGTTTTAACTCCCCCCGTGCAACCGCTTCAAGCTTTTCGGATATAATTCGGTGATGGTTACCCTCGATAAAATCATCGTAAACATGATGAGCAAAAGACATGAAACGATCTTTCGCCGCCTCGCGTCTCACGATACTTGCTTCTGCTTCCTTTAACAAAAGGATTTCTTTGAGGGCTTCCTCGGGAACGATGTCTAAGTTCATGTCCGAACGATATTATATTTGAATGAATTTATCAATCTAACATATGTAGCCCCAGCGCACGACGGCACGGGCACAATATAGGGGGGCGGGGGGTAACTAGAACAAAAGACGAACAGCCAATCGCCCCCAGTTACCCTGAATTTACTGTTAAAAATTAATAGTTTTTCTTGGGGAAAATATACCTAGCACAAAAGCTAGTAAAAAAGTTTAACTACTTTTCTTTTGGGTATTGCATTTTACGGGATAATCACTTACAACTGTAGTTGTTAACTTAACCACCAACAAAGGGAATTATTATGTTCAAACAATTTAAACCAACACCGAAATTTTGGTCTGTTAATTTTTACCTAGCATCTGGTCTGTCTATGTCTTGGTTTGCGTTTTTATGCGCTACTCAAATTTATAGCTTTGATGCTTGGTTGGGTGCATTGCTTTGCATCCTGTCAATTCAAACCTCTTGCGCTTTCTTTGTTCTTGCATTGATTGCCGCCGCTACCGAGCAGAAAGTTTATTAAAATGACTGATATTGAAAACGATATGATTGTACTCATGGCGGCAGATGCCGTTGCACTTGCTACCGCAAAACGTAAAGAGGCTGAAGCTGCAGAGCGTGAAGCCAAGGCTTGGATGACGGAGGTTTTTAAAACAACCAACACATCATCTGCTACAGCATCCGACGGAACAACTATCACACTTAAAGAGGTTGCGTCACGCACATTGCGGACTGTTAATGGTGGCCGCCCTAGCGATGACAATCCTTACGTCATTGATGTAGAATTGACTAGAGAACAACAGGAAGCTTTCTATAGCTTCAAACCTGTTGTTCGTATGTACGTCAAAGCTTCAAAGAAATAAGCTCGGCTAATGCTGAAAGCACCACAATATAGACGGCGGCGGCATAGCCGCCGTCGCTTGTTTCTTGCAGACCAGATTGCCATTACATATCTGAAACCAGACGCAAGCGAGAAGGTCAAACTACCACACAATCGCAAGCACCTATCGTGGGAACACTTCGCCCGGATGATAGCACAAGGGCAAGCCCCGGCGTGTGGATGTTGTGGTGAAGACGCAAGCACTGTCTTTGAAGCAATCGCCATGATCCACACAAGCGGAGAACGCCCGCTATGTGATACCTGCTGGAAGACGCAAGGTAGTGAAAGCGCAAGAGGCTCAATGGGATGGATGCACAACCGCTATTATCAGAAAAATTTACTAGAAGAAGAAGAAACTATTTGACTTTCCCCCACGAATAGTGGACTATTGTTTTGGGTAATGTTGCCCCGCTACCAACAGAGGAGAACACAATGTTGGCATTTTTAATTAACCCGAATACTGAGACAGTCGAAGTTGTCGAATACGATGGAGACTATAAGAACATTCAAAAGCTAATTGGTGCTAGTTTGTTCACAACAGTCTGCATTAACTACGACGAAGAGAAAGGCGTATCTACTGACATTTATGTAGATGATGAAGGCATGTTGTCGCTTTCTGCCGATAGTAAATTCATTAAGTTTGATAACTACCCATACCCACTAGCAGGGAATGGTCTGGTTCTTGGGTGCGATGTCGAGGGTGAAAGCGTTTCACCAATGATTAGCAAACAAGAGCTAGAGGAAAGTATCTCATTCATGGATTTCTTCGAGGTTCGTGACTATGCAATGAAGGAGGGCATATAATGGGAATGGACGTTTACGGATTAAATCCTGTTCTGAAAGGAGCTAAACCAGAAATTGATTGGTCTAGCAACCCGTCACAAGAAGAAACAGACGCATATTTTGCGGCAAGCGATGCGTGGCATTCTGAAAATCAAGGCGCATATTTTCGTAATAACGTCTGGTATTGGCATCCATTATGGCAATTCGTTTGCGATGCCTGTGATGATTTTCTTTCTGAAGAAGAGCAATCAAGAGGCTCTGTCAATGATGGCTATGAATATGACGCTGAGACTGCGCTACAGATAGCTGACCGATTGAAAGAAGCATTGGAAGTCGGGTTCGTTCAAAAGTTCGCTGAAGAACGTCAAGCCCGTCTTGATAGCTTGCCTCTTGAAACCTGTACCCTGTGCGATGGCACTGGTGTTCGTGATGACGAATATGTGCAGGGCAAGTGCAATGGATGTGATGGCACTGGCAAAGTCAAGAACTGGAACACGCACTACCCCTTTGATGTTGACAACGTCAAAGAGTTCGAACAATTCTGCCGCCTGTCTGGTGGTTTCGAAATTCGCTAATCCTGTTGGTAGCAGGTTGGAGGGCGGTGCTTCGGCACTGCCCTCTTTTTTAGAAAGAGGATAGACATGACACCTGAAGAAATTAAAACTTTAAGACACAGCATGGTTAACACCAAATACAACAAAGCACCAAGCCAGAGAACATTTAGCGTATTTTTAGGTTTTGGAACGGCAACGATAGCTCGTTACGAGTTAGGTTATAAACCTCAAAAATCGCATGAGATTATTCTTAAAAAGCTTTCTATTGATCCAAAGTTTATCCACGATATTTCAGAGTGGAATAAAGAAAGCTCCAACCACAAAAACGATTTTGATATTGTTCCTAATTGGGAACGCCTTGCAGAACTAAAACTACAGAAAATTTTATTCCCTTCGTAAACCCCAGGATCAAGCTGCAGAAATTGTTTCCGGGGCGGCGGCCCCGGGCGGCCCGGATCCCGGAGACGCAAGAGGCGCAAGGCGCAAGGCGCAAGTTGACTTTCCCCCAAGGATAGTTATAATGAAGTATCAACAGAAAGGTATACACATGACAACATATAACGGACACCGATCCTGGAACGCTTGGAACGTAAGCTTATGGATTAATAACGATGAAGGTCTTTACTTTCGAGCACGAGACCTAGTCAAAGAACACGGCATAACAAAAGCCGTCCGTCTTCTCCTAGAAGAACTGCCCACCACCACACCTGACGGCGGACGCTACAATAAGACTTGCGTCCGCGAAGCAATCAGAGATATACTAACATAATCAATCCCTCTACTCGCCCGTGGCAACCTCCCTTTATTGCCACGGGCTTTTTTATGCTGCCAGCACCCGCGGTACCCGGCACCCGGTGACACCCGGAGGCGCAAGGCGCAAGAAGCCACAAGACGCAAGGTAATCAAGGGATTGCAAAAGAAGGATAACGCTGCCCCCGGCACCCGGTACCTGGCCCGGACTATTCAGACGCAAGGCGCAAGGCGCAAGAAACACAGTCCGCAAGACTCGAATCGTGGTACAAGGGACTCGTTTTCAAGCCTTTTTCGTGCAATTCAAGGCTTTGACCGCCACCAAATAAAAATACATCGCCCTTCGAGGGGCGTGAAACTAAGAAAAAATTCTTACCGCCAGCTAGAGAATACTCATAATTCCATGCAATTTGAGCAGGACGAAGGTCAATTCGATTAGCTTTTGCTATCTTTAGTTCTAACCAGAAGGCTGACCCGTTATATGCAATGTGACTATCTGGAATACCTACGCCGACAGTGTTCTCAATCCTTGTCGTGTGTGATTTGGACGGGAGTTCTTTCTTCACTTGCTTCCACAATCTCTGTTCCGGTGACATCCCTAACCTTCCCTTCAATAAATGCAGACGGATATTCGTTGCGTAGTTTTGAAAGGCGTTCAGCTATTTCCTCTCGTGACATATTATCAATAGAGTGTATGTGCTGATTCTCTCTTCGGTCTACAGTAAGACCACCAAGTGATGACCTAATCTTTTCGGCATTGATGGCGGCAGAAAACTGACCTTCTTCTTCTGCTGATCTCGACAGTTCTGAAAATCTTTTCAACTGACCGATTAGGGTGACACCAAATTTTTTCTCTCGTTCTTCTCGTAACTCGGTGATGTGTTGTGTGACCAAAGGATAATCTTTGCCGTTTAACAAACGAGAAGCATGGACATTCGCACTTTCTTTTGCGTATCCAGCCCGTCTTGCACATTCTGCGTTGGAATAAATACCTTCAATATAGAGTTTAGCAAACTCTCGTTGCCTATTTGTAAGGTAACGACCTTCGTTTTCTATATCTTCTTTAGATTTAGTTTCTTTTACTTCTGACATTTCTATCCTTTTGACCCATTAGAAGTGTATAAGTGTATATGAAGTGTATAAAAAAAACCTAAGTAAAACAGTCTTGTATTATACTTTTATACATTTATACATTTATACACTCTAGATGAAAAAAATTTACTAAACATTTTTAAATCTACAGAGAGTATATAACGTATGTTTTTCCAGCACTTTTCCAAATGCTTTGTTGACTTTTCCCAAACAAAAATAGATAATAAACATGCCTGATTATACGGGCGTTTTTATTAATTTTCAACGAGGTATAACATGACTGTAAGTAGCAACGAGGTTCACGAGCCGAGTGACGCTGACATTGACGACATGAGAATACACATGACGTTACATGATTTGCGTGGTTTGGCTGAGATGAATTTATCCATACAAGATGTGAACGTGATTATATCGGCACTTGAGCCGATACACATGGCTTTGACCAGCAAGATTACTGTGTCTGGTGATGTTGAGGAGGAGTCACAAAATGATTAAAGGCGTATTCAAAGTAAAGGAATTAATTGAGAAGCTAGAGCAGTTTCAATCTGATGAGAGCGTTGCGCTGTATTTGGTTGACGAGGCTGATGTCCACAAGTGGAACACAGAGGCGAGTGACATCATGTCGATGGACTTGGGTTCGTTTGCCGATGCCCTTGATGAAGGCGTTGTCAAATGGATAGACGAGGACGAGGAGTTTTGCTTAACCCCTACTTGCGTTAACAGGATATTGGATTGGTATCCACCGAGTTGGTCTGGAGGAAAATATGACTAGGCAAGAAATTATATCGGATGTGTTGTGTGACTTGTACGACATTCAAAAAGTCGTGAGTCATCGGTGTGGAAACATGCCTAAAGACAATGAAGGAACTGAAACAACTATTAACGATTGCATTGAAAACTGCATCGAACAATTAGAAGGAATACAAAATGACAGAAGCTAAAAATACTAAATACGTTGAAGAACATTTATGGGCGCATGATTTATATGGTCAACTGATTGGCTTTGAGATTGTGGATTTTTACATGGAAGAAACAGATGATAACTTCGATGCGTGGCCTACTTTTGTTATCGAGAATAAAGAGAACAAGGAACGTGTAAAGCTAGTCTTGTCTCGTGACCCAGAAGGTAACGGGGCGGGCTTTGCTTTCGTGGAAGGAGTGAAAGATGACAGAACCTAATTGTCCAAATTGCAATGAAGACACGCTTGAGTGGTCAGGCAGTGATGGTGTTGAGTGGGAGACTTATGACTGCACAAATTGTGGAACGAGTTATGAAGTGCCGATTGAGATTGAACGCTATTGGGATGACATGAAACGTACAGGAGTAGTGGATGACTGAAGACGTAGAAAAGACATTGGTCTATATCCGTGAAAGTGGATTAGGCGAAGCAGAAATGTGTGTGAAGACGGACGGCAGTTTTATTGCCGTCCCGATTACACAGAACCAACTGATCAATATCATCACAGGCGCAAGCGAAATTCTTGCTCGTGACATACAAAGACGCAAGGAGGTGCATTAACATGCCTAAATATAACGTAGGACGTATTCAACATTTTAAGGAATACATAATAGTCGAGGCTTCTTCAGAGGAGGAAGCTTTCGACAAGCTTAGAGACGAGATAGATAGTGGTGAGCGATTGAACCATGTTTATTTCGAGGGCGATGGTGAGTTGGTTTGTGTGGAGGAGACAGATTGATGAGGCACGTTGATTTATGTTCGGGCATTGGAGGTTTCGCACTTGGTTTCGAGTGGGCGGAATTATCCAAGCCTGTTTTGTTCTGCGACATAGAACCTTGGAGTCGCAAGATTATTAATAAACATTGGCCTGATGTGCCGATAGCAGAAGATGTAAAGGAATTAGCAAATGACCCAGAAAGAACTGTTCCCGACTGTGACATCCTCACAGCCGGATATCCGTGCCAACCTTTTTCGCAAGCCGGAAGACGCAAGGGCGAAGAAGACCCTCGCCACATCTTCCCGTACATTATGCAAATTGTTGCATCCAAAAGACCCTCTTGGTGCGTTTTCGAAAACGTTTATGGTCACGTCAGCATGGGATTGGACACTGCGCTCACTGCAATGGAAGCAGAAGGTTACGCCACGAGGCCGTTTATTATTCCAGCTATATCCGTCGGCGCACCTCACCGAAGAGACAGAATCTTCATCGTCGGACGACTTGCGGACGACACTGGAAGAGCAGGTTTGTCCAGAAGCGAACAAGCTGTGGGCGACTCCGGCGGCGGCGGACGCGGTGGGTTCAACGGGGGGAGGACAGGGCAAGAGTCTACGGACGGATGTTCGGATGTGGCCTACCCCAACGACGAGGGATTACAAGGGAGCGTCAGGCAAGGGCAGACAGGAACGCAAGGGCAATCCGGCGGACACGTTACCCAACGCAGTAGCGATGTGGCCTACGCCGACAGCGAACGAGGATGCGGCGGGGACACCCAACGGCAAGATGCAGAAGATGCTGGGCAACCACCCAGAGATTCGTGGAACGTCACCGGAGGAGTGGAAACGTGGGGCGTTGAACCCGACGTGGGTAGAGTGGCTAATGGGATACCCAAAAGGGTGGACAGAATTAGAGGACTAGGCAACGCGATTGTCCCCCAGATAGCAAAACAAATTGGATTAGCAATAAAGGAGACAGAGAATGTTAGATATTAAATACGATTACAAAGGGTATGTGTACATACCCGAAGAAGACAAAGACGAGGACAACGTAAAAACTCAGCATGTTATCTGGTTTGGTAACAGAATCAAGTTTCACGATACGAGTCACTCGCCCTATTCAGTCATGTCACGGGGTGACTTTGAGGAGTTCATTGACTCAAACATCGAGAGGCGCATGAAGCGGTTGATGGAAGTAAAGTCACTGTTACTTGAACAGTCGGTTGAGTTGTCTATGACGGGCGGCTCTGATGAAATGGCAGAGAAAGTTGAGAAGTGCACACAAATACTAGATGAATTATACGAAGAAGAGAGGAGTAGATAATGGGCGAAGTAATAGATTTCGTAACACAAAAACCCGCCGCCACATATACGGCGGATCAGATTCGAATTGTCCCGCTTTGTGGAAACATGAAGCCGACCAAAGACCCAGACGACACAGTCTGGTGGGGCATAACGTTGTTCACGGAGTTTGACCACGGACGAAAGAAGTCGAATAATTTAGCATTGTATCAGGCGAGGCTAGTTGCGGCGTATGAGATGATGTCATACGCGGTTCGAGGTGCGTTAATAATGGCGCACGACTTGGACGTACAAATCGACTCTGACCAAGATTTTCTTATTGAGGCAGAGATTTTAGACAAAATGATAAAGGAGACAGAATAATGCCAGTAATGGGTAGACCAAGAAAATTTGGCAAATCGACTACTTTTGGGTTTGACCTAGATGTGTCTATGAAAAAGGACATCGAGGCAGTCACAAAGAAACTTAACAAGGAGGAGGAGCGCAAGTACAGCAAAGGAGACTGCATCCGACTAGCCTTGCAATACTGGAAGGATAGCGGTTATCCTACAGACTGGAGTAAAGAAAAGAGGAGTGCGAAAGATGTCTGAGGTAAAGCAGAGAGACAAGGTTGCTTATACAACCACCTATACAAAGTTCAAAAAAGACTTTGATGACCTATGTGTCAAGCATGGTCTTTGGCAAGTTGATTTGAGTGGAGAACTGGACGACAATGACGAAACCGTATTACACATTAAAATCTATGGCGTAGAAGACGATGTCGGTTAAAGAAAAGGCAAAGAGGTTTTCACCTTGGTCAGCAGTCAAAGAACGATTCTGGCCCCAACACACAAAAACAGAAAACGCGCCGCAGCCGTGCGACCCAGTGACTTGCTCGGAGTGCCCCGGTGGTCCCATGTGTTGTACCTACACGCAAGAAGACGCAAGGTCTACTGACTACGATTACTCGCACAATCAGATGTATCGGGCTCGGGGACACCAACGCCGATACTTCCTTCCGTAGTTTCTTGTTTCACGAGCCATGTTAATTGTCTCGCAACACTGCGTTCATTCTTCTCAGCCATGTCTTTTAGAACATGATATGTGCTGAGAGGGATGGAAACAGTAATAAAGTTTTTATTTTTCGCCATAATCTTTCCTTTCAAAGTGAGTTACAAAAATTTACTATCCATTAAAATTAAGCCAACAATAGCTTGATCTACTTTTGTGGCCTGTAAAATATAAACGGGGAAGCCGCGCAGTAGACATTTTTGCATTGTCTTCGGTGGACTCTTCACCACCGCCAAGGTAATTATCAGCCCCCTATACCCTCAACCATTCCCGCATTTGTTCGCCTAGCGAACGACCCGCAAGATTAATTTTATTTCGTAATGCTTTGACGATGTGCTCGTCAACGCTATCTGGAACCACCAAATCAATATATGTGACAGGATTTTTCTGCCCGATCCGGTGGCATCTGTCCTCTGATTGGACACGATGTTCAAGATTAAAGTTATTCGAATAGTAGATGACGTTACTAGCTTCGGTAAGTGTAAGGCCGAACCCAGCGGTCTGTGCATTGCCTACAAAGAAACGTAGTTCAGATTCTGGGTTTTGAAAGTCTTCGACGATACGTTCACGTTCTTCGTCGGATGTGCCGCCATAGTATGAACCCGTGCTACTGTTGCCGTATTCTTTTTTCAATGTAGCTTCGATGCGCCTGATGTCCTCAACAAAACGTGCCCAGATGATTACCTTGCCGTCGATCTCCTCGATAGCTTCCATCATTGCATCAATACGATTATTTGCGATGTCGGTCAGAACATCATTGACAGGAAGATAGCCGCATAGAACTTGTTGTAGTCGCAGAAGTTGTGACATAGCTTCGGTTGCGGATACAACCTCATCGTCAACAATCGTCATGGCAATCTCTTTGAATGACGTGTAGTGCTTTCGCTGTTCGTCTGTCATGGACACATAGCGCACAGTGTATGTTTTTTCTGGCAAGTCCAGACAGTCTTTCTTGAGCACTCGTGTAGAAAATTCTTTGAGTTTCTGCGCCAGTTCTTCGATATGCCTGTATCCTACAATCATATCAAACGAATGATTACCCATCTTCTGCCGCCGAGTTATGGCGTACCGAGCTTGGAAACTCCAGTAGTTATCGTGACCCAAGAGCCCAGGATCGAGGAACGCACATTGTGAATACAGATCCATAGGTGATTGCGTCACCGGGGAGCCTGTCAAGATTCGACGATAAGAGAAGTCTTGACCAAGTGATATGATTGATTTGGTGCGTTTAGCTTTGTGGTTCTTGATGGCTGTAGATTCGTCTACGGCAATCATGTTTACTTCAGGATAGTTACGAAACTTTTTGTAATAATCGTTGAATTTCTTTGTGATGACAGCTTCGGTGTTTACAATCAGTATCCGCAGTCCATCCTCATACTCACATGCTTCTTTGAGTTCTTCGACTTCGTGCTTGCGAGGTGAAGACCGCCAAGTAAATACTTTGTGAGGTATTCTGTCGGGCATGTGTATGGGTATTTCTTTGAGCACCCAATTACGATATACACCTTTGGGTGCAATGACGACAAGAGTCTTGAGGTTGTGGTTCTCGTAAAGCCATGCGGCATTGTCGATAAGAACCTTCGACTTACCGCACCCCATCTCCATAAAATACGCCCACTCGCTAACGTTGCGAGAGTCCTCGAACGCTTGGCGTTGATGTTCGTATGGTTCTGTCTTGTAAATATATGTCATAGTACCGTAAAATAATGCTTGTAACGCTAATATAGATATGTATTATGTGAATTGCAAGTGGGCACACTATAAATGCGTAACAGAGAAAGGTGACACAATGTCCGATTTATTTGAAAAGATGGAAGCAGATGCAAAAGCTTTTTCCGAAGTGTCAGAAGACCAAGGGAGTGCTTTAGCTAACCTAGTTAAAGCAGCACAAGATGCGGATGCGAATATCAAATACTACAAAGAGCAACAAAACATTGCTCAAAAAGATTATGACCAGATCATAAGAGAACTTATCCCGGCAGCTATGGATTCAATGGGATTGGAGAGTGTTAGTGTTGAAGGCAACTCTATAACTCTGCAACCCTTTGTCTATGCTCGTATCACAGAAGATAATAAAGACGCATGTTTCGCGTATCTTCGTGGACGGGGTTTGGACGACATTATCAAGAACGAAGTCAAAGTCACATTCGGTAAGGGTGAAGACAACGAGGCTGGTGCGTTTCTTGATGATGCAGTCAACAAAGGTCTTTCAGTTGACAACAAGAAGACCATTCACCCCAGTACATTGAAGGCGGTGGTAAAAGATGAAATGTCTCAAGGTAGAATGTCTGAAAAAGACCTTGAGGCTTTCAGTGTGTTTAGTGGAATAGAAGCAAAGATTAGGAGAAAGTAATGTCGAAAGCTACAGAAACTACAGAACAGAAACCAACGAAAGTTGTAAAGAAAGAAACGAGTCAGTTGATTGTACCGGAAAGTTTAGCAAACAGATTTGCTGAAGACGCTGGTGCAGGACAGGCGGGTGTAAGCATGGAGCATCTTGCTTTACCTTTTATCCGCATGATTCAAAACGGCTCACCTGAACGCAAGAAAACAAACGCAAAGTTTATCGAGGGTTCAGAAGAAGGTGACATCTTTAATACAGTCACACGCGAACTCTTTAAGCAGGACAAAGGTATCTTTGTAGTGCCTTGTGCGTTTGAGTTTGCACATCTCGAGTTTGTCCCTATGGACGAAGGCGGCGGCTTTGTTGGTAAGTTAGAGCCAAATGATCCCGCAATTCGCAGTGCTAATCGTGATGAAAATAACAAGGACATTTTGCCAAGTGGCAATGAACTTGTTAAAGTTGCACAGCATTACGTCTATGTAGTTGATCAAGACACAGGGGCATATCAGCAAGCTATTCTTGGTATGCAGTCAACAAGTTTGAAGGTGTCTCGTGGCTGGAATACGCAGATTAAAATGCAAACAGCGATGGTTGACGACAGAAGAATAAAGCTTCCGTCTTTTGGTACGATATGGCATCTTACTACTGTTGAAAAAACAAGAGACAACTATACTTGGTATGAGTGGTCTGTTCTTGGGAGGACAAGTTATGTTCAAGACGAAGACTTGTATGAGGAAGCAAAATCCTTCAGTGACCTTATTGAATCGGGAGAGGTTGAAACTGCGGCTGACACAGAACTTCAGAGCGCAGGAAATTCACGAAGTAATACACAGAGTGATGAAGAGCTTTTCTCAATGGAATAAGAATCAAGGGGGGCTTCGGGCCCCCCACAATAAGGTATTGCTATGGACAATGTTCAAAAGTTCATGGCGGCATTTCGTGGATTTGATGGCGCACATGGACAGACAATTATTACAGGAGGGCGTGTAAATGGTAAATCAGAAGCCAAAACGCGAATCATCCGAGAGCCGATCACGGCAGAAAAAATCCAAGAACACTTCGATGGTGGAAAAGGTATTGGTAGTATTCCTATCAATGCTAACAATCAGTGCTCTTTCGGTTGTATTGATATTGACACCTATCCTTTGGATCATGCTGATCTTGTTGGCAAGTGTAGGCAACTGGATATTCCAGGTATTGTCTGTAGATCCAAAAGTGGTGGGGCGCACATTTACTTCTTTATCGATGGTGAAATTTCTGCGGCAGATATGCGGGACAAGCTATCAGAAATTGCGGCAGTTCTGGGGCAAGGTAACTCAGAAATATTTCCCAAGCAGGAAAAACTCCTTGTCGAAAGAGGCGATGTCGGAAACGCTATCAACCTTCCCTATCATGATGTCGAACGCACTCTCCGTCCCGCGTTCACAAACAAGGGAAAGGAGGCGACTTTACAGCAGTTTCTGGCAATGGTGGAGAAGTCGCGTAAAACACCTAGCGAATTTATGTCTATCCAAGTTTCAGGCGGCAGTGAAATACTTGTCGAAGCTCCGCCGTGCTTAGAGTGTCATGTCCGCAATGGAGTTGGGCAGGGTGGTAGAAACTGTGTGGCGTTTAATCTTGCCACATATTTTAAGAAGCAGAACCCGAAGCAGTGGAAGCAGGACGTTGAAGCCGCCAACCATTCGTATTTTCAACCACCACTTCCTGCATCTGAGCTTGTCACCATCCAGGATCAGATAGAAAAGAAAGATTATTTCTATCAGTGTAATGAGCCACAACTTGCCATGCACTGCAATAAAAGCCTGTGTCGTCAACGCAAATACGGCATCGGCAACAGTGCTCGAAATGTTGAGATTACCGGACTAACAGTTGTAAAGTCGGAGCCTCGTATATGGTTTGTCGATGTGGCGGGCGCACGTCTTGAACTCACAACAGAGCAACTACAGATGCCCACGCAGTTTCAACGTGCTTGCATGGAGCAGCTGAACTTTATGCCTCCTAAACTTAAAGAAGACACATGGCAAACAGTTGTGAACGTAGCACTTACTGAAGTCGTCGAGATTGAAGTTCCGGTTGAACTGACAAACAAAGGGCAGTTTATGGAGTTACTCGAGAACTTCTGTGCAGGACGGGTACAAGCGCAGTCATGGGAGGAGTTAGACCTTAATAAGCCATACACAGAGGAAGGACACACTTATTTTAAAATGGCGGCACTGATGAATTTTCTCAAAGCACAGAACTTCCTTACCTACACCAAGGGGCAAGTGCAGGAACGTATCAAAGAATTGAACGATGGTGAGACATCACATCAACTCAAACAGTACAAAAACTCTAAAGCAGAATGGAAATCTGTCCGAGTTTGGTCTGTTCCCGAGTTCAAAGAACCCATTGATATTCCTGGCATCAATGTCGGTGGAGAGGAGATTCCGTTTTGACAAGCAATCGTGCACCAACCGCCATAGTCGGACCGCCGGGAACAGGCAAAACACATACCTTAATCGAGATTGTACGTCAACATTTGCGTAATGGCGCACCACCGGAATCAGTGGGTTTCTTTTCGTTTAGCCGTAAGGCGGCAGAAGAAGCAAGGGACAGGGCTATCTCTGAATTAAGTCTCGACCCGAAGCGTCTGCTACATTTCAGAACACTACATTCTCTAGCGTTTCGCCAACTCGGATTGAAGCGAAGTGATGTTATTGGATCGGCGGATTACACACAACTTGAGAAGTTGTTGGGCATTGAGTTCCAAAGTTCACGGAGCATGAGTGTAAGTGACGGCGAGTTCTTCCGCTTGGGTCGTGATGGTGATATGTACCTTTCTGTTATCAGCATGTCTCGTACAAGAGGCATTGGCTTGCGACAACAGTTTGATGAGTTTAACAATCCCTATCTCGATTTCCGCCAGCTTCAGATAGTCAATCAAGTTTACGATGACTATAAAAAAGAGACAAAAAAAATTGACTTTGTTGACATGATTGAAAGTTTTATTGACTTGCCTGATTGTCCGAAACTTGACTTGCTTATTGTTGACGAAGCGCAAGACCTTGTTCCGTTGCAGTGGGACATGGTGGACAAGCTTATTAAAAACGCAAAGCAGACTTACTACGCAGGGGATGACGACCAAGCTATCTACGAGTGGATGGGCGTTGATCCAGAAAACTTTATTGCCCGGTGTGATAATAAACGAGTATTGGATCAGAGTTTCCGTGTCCCCCAAGCAGTACACAACTTGTCTCTGGACTTAATTAAAGGCGTGAGCAGACGTGTCGATAAGAACTGGAAACCAATTAGTCATGAGGGCTCCGTATCATTTCACTATGCACTTGATGAGATAGACTTACGAGAAGGCGAGTGGTTAATACTTTGCCGTACCAACCATATTCTTAATAAAGTGGCGAAGGATATGAAGGAGTGGGGGTTGCTGTATTGGCGCGAGGGTGCGGGGTATAGTGCTTCGACCAGAGTGCTTACCGCAGCTCAAACATGGACACGACTATCTCGTGGTGACTCTGTGTCTAAAGAAGAGGCAAAAGGTTTTATGTCTTTTATTCGTGTAGATAAACCAATTCGCAAGGCTGTAGATCATTGGTTCAAGTATGAGCCGACTGAAACGTTCACTATGGACAACTTCCTCGAACTAACTAGTTTAGACTATGGTGGTAAGAAGTGGTTTGAGATTCTTGATATTCCTGACGCAGAGCGAGTGTACATACAGTCTGTGCTACGGGCAGGGGAGAAGTTTGGAAAAGAGCCAAGGATTAGGCTGTCTACGATACACAAGGCAAAGGGCGGTGAGGCGGACAATGTTGTTTTGTTTTTAGATTCAAGTAAAGCGTGTCAAACACTGGCTAACGAAGACTGTGAGAAACGTGTTTTTTATGTCGGCATGACAAGAGCCAAACAAAACCTTCATTTAATTGAGGGTTCAAGCAGATGGAGTTTCAGAATATGACCCAAATAAGTTTTATAAACAGAATGGACGGTACAAAAGAAGAGCTCGAAGCGGACATAAAAGAAGTAGCAACAGGCGCATTGGACTCTGATTGGTCACCTCCTGCTTCGTTCCCAGACCACTATAAAGAAGCCAAAGTAATATCGATTGACCTAGAAACTCGTGATCCAAATTTAATGACGTTAGGACCGGGCTGGGCGAGAGATGATGGTTATGTTATTGGGTACGCTGTTGCTTTCAATAACTTCTGCGGGTACTACCCTATCCGACACGAAGGCGGAGGCAATCTACCAGAGAAAGCAGTGATAAGTTACATCAAAGAAATGATGGCGACTAACATACCCAAAGTCATGCACAACGCTCAGTATGATGTCGGCTGGATGCGTTGGGCGGGCATTGAGGTCAACGGTGTTATAAACGATACAATGACTGCTGCGGCTATGCTTAACGAGAACAGGCGGTGGTACAATCTAAACTCTCTTGCCATTGATTACCTCAACGAAAGCAAGAACGAGAAAGCCATGAAACGTGCGGCGGCAGACTATGGTGTTGATCCGAAGGCTGATATGTGGCGATTGCCTAGTCGTTTTGTGGGCGCATATGCAGAACAAGATGCAAGTGTCACGCTTCGACTGTGGGAGTTATTAAATCGTGAGATGGACAGAGAAGAAGTGCGTAGCATCTTTGATCTTGAGACAGAACTCACACGTCTTCTTATTGATATGCGGTGGCGTGGTGTGCGTGTTGACCTTGAGGCCACTGAGAAGACTCGTACAGAGTTAGAGAAGCGGGAGAAGAAACTACTAAAAGAGATAAAAACAGAAACAAACATAGACATTGAACCTTGGAATCCAACGTCTATTAGTAAGTTGTTTGACTGGCATGAGTTGGTGTACCCGAAAACAGAGAAGAGCCATGCACCAAGTTTCACGAAACAATTTCTGGCGGCACACCCTCACCCGGTAGCGCAACAAATACTAAAGCTTCGAGAATTTAACAAGGCGAACACGACGTTCATCGAGAACATACTGAAGTTTGAACACAAGGGGCGGATACATGCTGAGTTTCACCCATTGCGTAGCGATGATGGCGGCACAGTGACAGGACGGTTCTCTTCGTCTAACCCAAACCTACAGCAGATTCCGGCTCGTGATCCAGAGATTAAGTCTCTTATCCGTGGTTTATTTGTCCCAGAGGAGGGCGAGAAGTGGGCGAGTTTTGACTACGCATCACAGGAGCCTCGGTGGTTGGCACATTATTGTGCTTCCTTAAAAGGTGCAAACAGGCACGAACAGATAGGTAGTGTGATTAATGCATACCATGAGGGCGACGCGGACTTTCACCAAATGGTTGCGGATATGGCTGGTATTACTCGTAAGAACGCAAAGACAGTTAATCTAGGCATCATGTATGGTATGGGCGTAAACAAACTAGCGGGTGTTTTAGATATTGA